>Ga0114918_10004725_pt1 | contig 11793 bp, 6 predicted proteins | sample LantaG_FD_87015 | JGI IMG/M metagenome (GOLD analysis project Ga0114918, IMG submission 87015) | Deep subsurface microbial communities from Baltic Sea to uncover new lineages of life (NeLLi) - Landsort_02402 metaG | ecosystem: Environmental > Aquatic > Marine > Oceanic > Sediment | place: Baltic... | reverse complement strand
GCCTTCGGCGCCGGCTTCAGCCGCGGCCGCCGTGTAGGCCTCGTTGACGTACTGCTTGCCCTCCTGACGGAAACCGGGAGCGACCAGCTTTCCGGAGATGGCTTTGAAGCGGATGGTAACTGCCACATCGGCTGCGACAGTTACGGTTGCTTTGCCCGACACGCAGGAGACCGAGATCTCGCCGCGCGGTGAAACGAGACCGGTGATGTCCAGGTCCACAGAGCCGCTGGCCAGTTTGACCGACACCTGCTCCAGCGCAGGATAGCTCCCGCTCAAGGTGACGCGCACGCGCCCGCTGGCACTCCCGATCTGCAATGTCCGCAGCACCGGATAGTCGCCGGCCAGCGTCACATCCGTGGGGCCGCTGGCGGTACCCAGGTCTATGGTCTCCAGGACAGGATAACTCCCATCCATCACCAGACTGGCGCGGCCGCTTGCGGACTTCAGCGAGACCTGCGTCAGATCCGCCAGGTCACCGGTCAGATCAGCCTTCACGTTGCCACTGGCCACCTTGACGTCGAGCTCGGCGAGCCGCATTTGGGCCATACGGAGATCCGCACTGCCAGAGGCCAGTTTGATCGCGAAGCTCAATGGCACCTTATTCCCCATCGCCAGGTCCCACACGTAATGTGGGCCCCCCACCTGCGGCCCCTCGATCTTGGGCTGCTTGACCCGCAACACACCCAGGCCGTTCTCAACGGTGTAGGCCACAATAGGCTTCCACTTCGGATCGGCATACGCGAACGTGCCCTCCATAAGAGCTTCGGCCCCACCCGACACGCTGAGACTGCCGCTCGCCATAGTCACCTTTGCCCGCACGGCTTCCGCACCGTCATATGCTACAGTCTTGGTTTCGGATATCTCACCCATCTTGTGCCTCCTTGGTTCATTGAGTTTCGTCATTACTTAACTATATTAAACCAGGAGTCTATAATTGTCAAGTACCAGTTGATAATTTCAACAAAATCAACGAACTTCCTCACTTCGACCAACAGCCCGCACCAGCCACGGACCAGAGGAACGAAAGAGCCGGGGCGCCCCTTGCAGGGCACCCCGGCTCTTGGCGCTCAACTAGCCGACAGTCGTCTAGCTCACACTCGTCGGACTGCTCGCATCTAGCGGCACATTCCGCGCCTCACGAGCCTGCTGCTCATTGACCGAGGTCAACGCCGCCAGCCCGATCAGCAGAAACACCCCGATCGAGACAATAGCAGCGCGTTGACCGGACTGCTCAGCGAGCGTCGCCGACAAGCCCCGCGTATTCTCGTACCACTGAGCAACCCGATAGGCGACACCACCGTAAATCGTCGGGCCGATAAACGAGGAGGTGCGTCCAGCGACCGCGAAGAAGCCATAGAACTCGGCGCTCTGGCCGGGCGGACTCAACAAGCCGACCATCGTCCGGCTGACCGATTGGATGCCGGCCATCGCGAACCCGGCCAGCGCCCCGACGAAGAAGAAGACCAGCGCGGTCTGCGTGAAGAACATCAGGATGATCGCCAACACCATCAACAGAATCGACAAGATCAGCGTGCGCTTGCCGCCCATCCGATCCACCAGATGCCCCAGCACATAGGCACCGGCCACGTTGGTCACCTGCACGACGATGACGAAGATGATCAGATCGGTCTGCTCCATACCGAAGAGCACGGCGCCGATAATGGAGGCAAAGTTCATCGCCATCATCACGCCATCATTGTAGATCAGGAACGAGACGACAAACTTGATGAACTCCCGATAACTACCGGCTTTGCGGATGGTTGCCCACGTCTGCTTGAACCCCAGCGTCAGGTAGTTCTCACCGGCGGGCAGCGCCTTGGGCTCGCCACTCTCTTCAAAGTTCAAGAACATAGGAATCGATGATAGCGCGAAGTAGGCCGCCGTAATCACCAGGGACAGACGGACCATAAACGTCCCCTCAAAGATCATGATGAGCGGCAGGATGATGAGGAGACACAACACACCACCGGCCGAGCCCAGCGCCCAGCCGATGCCGGAAACGCGGCCGATATCATCGGGGCCAGCGATCTCAGGCAGCAGCGAATTGTAGAAGACCTGTGCGCCCCGGTAGCCAATCTCGGCGAGGATGAAGAATAACATCCCGATAAAGACATCGCCCTGCTCGACAAAGAAGAGCAGCGCCGTAAAAGTGCAGGCCATAGCCGTGAACACAAACAAGAGCCGTTTCTTGGACCCTGAGAAGTCGGCGATGGCACCCAAGACCGGTGAGACGACAGCGACCACCAGCATGGCCACACCGACCGCTATCCCCCACAGCCTGGACCCCATAGCCCCACCCACAACCTGCCCCTTGAAGTAGGCAGAGTAGACAGCGAGCAACACCACGGCAGCGTAGGCCGAGTTGCCAAAATCGTACATGTACCAGGCCCGTCGCTTGCGGCGCAGCTGCTTTGCCTCCAGACTCAAGCTTGCCATCTCTCGACTCCTTTCAGTTGATCAGAGATCCCTCGGAAGCTCCCCACAGCGGGGAGTTCGCTCCCCACAGCGGGGAGTTCCAACGACTAACACAGCCGGCCTGACTGTGAACCTGACTTCTACTCAGCCCTCCGGCTCTTCATCCCACGGGTAATACTCGGTCCCTTGCGCAGCCGCACGGATAGCAGGATCGTCCGAATAGTGGCCGTGCCGCTCGGGTGGAAGGAGATCGCGGATGCGCTTCATGATCTCGTGACCGATCGCGTCCACCCGCTCTCGGCGTCCGCGGCCCCGCCCCGACGCAGAGACCGGTCCGAAGGGTTTGCCGATCCGGACGGTCGCACGCGCACGCTTTCCGCGGCGCAACGCCGGGAAGACATCGGTGAAGCCGTCCAGTCCCACAGGGAGTATGCGCGTGTTGCTCCGCGCCGCCATGAAGGCAGCGCCTCCCCGCGGTGGTCGCAGGATCGCGTGGGCGCTGGACCCCTCCGGGAAGATCCCCAGCACTCCCCGATGGCTGAAAACGGCCTCCGCAGCCCGGAACGCAATCTGCGACCCGGTGCCGCGATAGACGGGATAGTAGCCCCACAGCTTGCGCAGCCAGCCCACAGAGTCCGGTGCATTGGGCGTCTTGAAGCCCCCGACGAACTCGATGGGATATGGCGAAACTGTCAACAGTGCGACAGGATCGAGAAAGCTGAAATGGTTGGCTACCACCAACAACGGGCCTTCCTTGGGAAAATTCTCCCGACCAATAACCTGGAAATCCGAAATCGCTCTGAACAGAACCCGAGTAATTCCCTGGATAGCGTAGCGGATCCATCGTCTGCGAGGGTATGTGTACACCGGTTCGTTTGTCATGTCCAAATTGTAGCCGGTAGTCGGACCTCGTCAAGCAGCTTCTGGCGGAGTTCCAGTTGCAGCGATGCTCGCCCAGCGGTTTTGTCCGGCAGCCCCCACTCAGAAGAACTGCCGTTGACCAGAACTACCAAAGTGCGCCCAGCAGTCTTGGCCAAAGCGCCTTACATAGCAACTCTACCTCAGGCCAGAACTGCCAAGCAGGTGGGCCTCCGGCCCACCCCCCTCTTACTTCTTTTTGACTAATCCCGCATACTTATGATACAATTCAGTCTGAATGCGATGGTCACCCGGCGAACATTGCGCGCATATGGAGCAGATGGCGAGCGGACTGATGAACAGCGACAAACGTGAAGAGCTAGTGTCAGAAGATCCTCAATCAGCCCCCGACGGAGCTGAGCCGTCACGCCACGTGCGCGGGGCCTGGGTAGACCCGACTGTCACCCAACTCAAAGCCGACCTGGCCGATCGCGACGTGATGATCGACCGCCTCCGCCGGTTCATGCCCCCCATCGTCGCCGATAGCGTACTACACGACCAGGAACGACTGCGCGGCGAGCGGCGCGAGGTGACGGTTCTTTTTCTCGACGGCGTCGGCTTTACCCGGCTGTCGGTCTCGCTGGACCCTGAGGCTGTCTTCAACCTGATCAATGATCTGCTCACCCGGTTGGTCGCCTGTGTCCATCGCTATGGAGGCCTGGTCGACAAATTCACCGGAGATGGCCTGATGGCGGTCTTCGGCGCACCGGTTGCTCACGAGAACGATGCGGAACTGTCCGTGCGCGCTGCCATCGATATGCAACATGCTGCCTCGGAGTTTGCTGAGATCGCACGGGCCCAGCTCGGGGCCCCGGTACAAATCCGCATCGGCATCAACCGTGGCCCGGTGATCGCCGGCGTCCTGGGCACCCGGGAGCAATCCGCCTACACCGTGATCGGCGAGACGGTCAACCTCGCTGCGCGTCTGGAGGCCCTCGCCCAACCCGGGAGCATCCTGGTGAGCAGCAGCGTCTATGCGCGCACCGAGTCCTTCTTTGACTTTGCCCCGCCGCAGACGGTGGTCGTCAGGGGTGTCGACGCCCCGGTCGAGATCCACGAGGCACTCAGTTTCCGGGCCTCTCCCACCTCACCCCGCGGGGTACCGGGGATGGTCGGCCCCTACCTCGGCCGCGATACCGAGCTGACGCAACTGCACGAGTTCTCTGACGGCTGCCTGACCGACCGGCAAGGACGGCTCATCACGGTCACCGGAGAGGCCGGCTTGGGCAAATCCAGGCTGATCTCCGAATGGGTAGCGCAGATTCCCCCCGATGGGTTCACCGTCTGGCGTGGTCGGGGCCTCCCCTACGCAGAGGGTACCGGGTACGGCGTGTTCCGCTCGCTTCTGCGGGACGCCCTGGACAGTTACGCAGACCCCAACCAGTGGCAGAGCCGCGTCAGCGAGCCATTCAGGCCGCTGATACGGCGGCTGCTCGAGCTCCCCCAACCGGAGAGTGAGGAGGCCCTCTGGGAGCATCTGAGTCCGGAGAGGACAAGCCAGCTCACTGCCCTGGGGATCCGCGAATGGCTGATCAACGAAACAAGTCACCGCCCGTTGATCCTCATTCTCGATGACTTCCACTGGGCCGACGATCTGTCCAGGCAGGTGCTTCAGTCGCTGCTGGCCCTGATCAACGAGTCGAGAATTCTCTTCTGCATCATCATGCGCCCGCACGCCGGCGCCGGCCTGGATGGCACGCAGCTGGATCCGGCTATGTGCTGCCATATCACCGTCCCACCACTCACGGACAGCGAGAGCCGCGTTCTGCTGTCCAGCTTCGTGGATCTCGACGGCGTCCCGGATGCCACTGTGGAGACCATCCTCACGCGCGCCGAGGGTAATCCGTTCTACATCGAGGAATTCGTCCGCATGCTGATCGAGCAGGAGGTCCTCCACCTGCAAAACGGTAAATGGAGCGCAGTCTCGCTGCCGGAGCTGGCAAATCTGGACCTTCCCACCTCGCTGCGGGGCCTGATGCTGGCGCGCGTGGACCGGCTGCCCGAGAACCTGCGGTACCTGCTGCAGCACGCGACGGTCATCGGGCTGCAGTTCGATCCGGCGCTCCTGCAGGTCATCGAGCACAGACTGCGCCGCGTCGACAACATCGATCCGATGATCGACCGGCTGAGCGAGATGGGCCTCCTGCAGCTCCGGACCGCCGCCGGACCGCACACCTATGCGTTCCGCCATATCTTGACGCAGGAGACAGTGTACCACAGCATCCTGCGCAGCGAGCGGCCCGAACTGCATCGTGTAGTCGCCGAAAGCATCGAGGAGCTCTATGGCGGTGTCCTGGACCTGCATGTTGAGGCCCTGGCCCTCCACTACGACCGCGCTCGCGTCCGCGACAAAGCCCTCCACTACGCCCTGTGGGCGGGCAAGCGCGCACAAGACCGTTTCGCCAACCGCGAAGCGCTCGGCCACTACAGCCGCGCCCTGCAACTCTCCCAGCATCTCGGCCAGACCGGCGAAGCCCGCTGGCAAGCCGCGGTCGGCCTCGGGGACATTCAGCAGCACGTCGGCGAGTATGAGGACGCGGTGACTTTCTACGAAGCAACCCTCAATGACTACACACAAGCCGGGCCGATCGCCCGGGCCGATGTGATGATGAAACTCGGCCGGGCTTGGGACAAGCTCGGCAACCTGGAGAAGGCCGAGTCCTGGCTCAAATCCGCGGCAACCGAGATAGCGCACACCGACGAGCGCACGCCGGCCATCGAGGCTGAGATCTACGGTGCGCTGGGATGGCTCACACTGCGGTCTGGGGACCTCCCCAGCGCGCAAGCACTGCTGGAGCGCGCGGCCTCTCTCGTCGAGACGACCGATGACTATGGCGTCCTCTCATCCACCCTGAACCGTCTCGGCGCCGTCTATCTGGGCCAGGGACAACGGCGGAAGGCAGCCGCGGCCGTTGAGCGCTCCCTGGATATCCGAGAACGGCTGGGAGACCTGCTCGGCGTCGCCCGTTCCTCAAACAACTTGGGGATCCTGCTGCGCGGCAGCGGGGACTGGGAAGGCGCGCTGAAGACCTATCGGCGCAGCCTGAAGGCGATGCAGACCATCGGTGATGCAGAGGGCGTAGCCATCGCCCACACCAACATCGGCAACGTCTACATCGATATTGGGGACTGGGACCAGGCGGAGACAAATCTGCAGCACAGCTATGAACTCGCCCAGCGAATCGCGAATCCCTACGAGAAAGCTCAAGCCAACATGAACCTGGGCCGCCTCTATCTGCGCAAGAGTGAGTACGGGAAGGCGGCCCGATATCTGGACACAGCACTTGTGCTGTATGCCCAAGTTGGGGCCAGCGCCAATCCCAACGTCATCGATGCCTACTGGCTGCAGGGCCTGCTCTACCTGGAGCAAGGTGAGATCACCCGGGCGCACTCCTGGAGCGAACGCAGCTTTGCACTGCTGACCGAGAGCACCGGCGAGAGCGATGGAGAATCGTCTGAATGGGGACGGTACCACCAACTGGTCGGACGCCTTGTCCTCACCCAGGGGCGCGTCTCAGAAGCTCGAGAGCGTCTCACGCGCGCCAAGACAATCTTCGAGGCCAACGCCTCCCATGCGGACGTCGGACGAACCGGTTACTGGCTTGCACAGGCTTTGATGCGGGCCGGTGAGCCCATCGCGGCCCGCGACGAGCTCATGCAAGCCCGCACCATCTTCGAGGAGCTCGGCGCGCAGGTCGATCTCGCACGGGTCAACCAGTTTCTCGTGGGACTCGAAAAAGCCACCCAGTGAGATCACACTTGATCTAGCACGTGACCTCGGATAGCTAGGACAAAGGAAGAGGGGGCTCAGAGAGCCCCCTCTTCCTTTGTCCGCACGCAGATGGATGCGCTACCTCACTCCATCGCATCGACCCAGATATTAATACCAACGGGCGACAGGGGCGTGGGAAGATTCACCACATCCGCATAGTCGGCGGCCCACTCAGCATCCCCAACATTGTCGGCCCAGCTGTCGAACGACCCCGGCCAGGTGCTGTATCCGCCGGCCCAACTGGTATACCCACCGTCCCAATCATCGTAGGTTTCGGCGATGTTCGGGCTTCCGTCAGCCCAGCTGTCAAAGCCGTCAGCCCAGCTATCGAAGCTATCAGCCCAGCTATCGAAGCTATCGGCCCAGCTATCAAAGCCGTCAGCCCAGCTGTCGAAACTACCGTCCCAGGCCTGGCAGATGACCGGCTGTGTCTCGTCAGTATAGCCATCCGCCCAGCTATCGAAGCTGTCGGCCCAACTGTCGAAGTTGTCGGCCCAGCTGTCAAAGTTGTCCACCCAGGCCACATAATCGGCCCAACTGTCGAAACTGTCGGCCCAGCTGTCGAATCCGTCAGCCCAACTGTCGAAGTCGTCCGCCCAGCTGTCGAAGCCCTCCGTCTCCACACCGCAGACATCCGCCCAGGTGACGAAACCATCCGCCCAACTGTCAAAACTGTCGGCCCAGCTGTCGAAGCTGCCGGACCAGGTCAGATACCCGCCATTCCATCCGCCGTAAGCGCTGGTCCAGAGCGTCAGGCCATCAGACAGCGTCTCGGTGCCGCCCGACCACCCGACATACCCATCCGCCCAGCTATCAAAGCTGTCCGCCCACTCTGCGCAGTTCGTCGACCCATCCGCCCAGCTGTCAAAGCTGTCGGCCCAACTATCGAAACTGTCCGCCCAGCTGTCAAAGCTGTCGACCCAGGCCACGTAGTCCGCCCAACTATCGAAACTGTCCGCCCAGCTGTCGAAACCGTCGGCCCAGCTGTCAAAGCTGTCATCCCACGTTTCGGTGGCGCCGGGGTCGGCCACACAACTATCGGCCCAGCTGTCGAAGCTGTCCGCCCAGCTATAGAAGCTATCCGCCCAACAGTCGAAACTGTCCGCATAGAGGTCGACGTTGTCCGCCCAGCTGTCGAAACTATCCGCCCAACTATCGAAGCTGTCCGCCCAGTTCGTCGTTCCGTCCGACCACTCAGCGTACCCGTCAGCCCAGCTGTCAAAGCTGCCGTTCCAGGTCGTGTAGTCGTCAAACCACCCGTCGAATCCACCGCCGACGATCTTGAACTCACCGGTCTGCGCATCGAATGTCGTCCAGCCCTGGTAGTGGATCAATCCGGCCAAATCGGCAGCGATGTCCATCCCCCGGCTGGCCTCACCTGTGATGTCGCCTAGCACAGCTTCTTCAGCCCACACACGGCCCGCGCCCTGCTCCCACACACTGTAAGCTGCAGTGCCGGTCGCCGAGCTCACCTGGGGGCGCGCAGTCTGTGTCAGCCGGTACTTGACCTGATCCGGAGTAAGGTCAGGATTTTCCGCCAGGATCAGCGCCGCGATACCGGAGACGGCGGCGGTGGACATAGACGTGCCAGACATCTCAAAGTACCGTCCGGTCGTGCCGCGCTCGGGATGCTCGTTGCGCAGGTTGGCGGTCGGTCGCATAAGCGAGACCACGTGCGCACCAGGCGCGATCACGTCAGGCTTGATAAATGCGTCGAGCGTGGGTCCTGTCGCGGAGAACTCGGGGATGTAGTCATCGCCAAAATCGTCCGGCGTCCGGTGATCTGTGAAAGCTCCCACCGTGATGATATAGGGCGTATTGCCCGGCACACCCACACTCATCGGCTCCGGACCGGTGTTTCCAGCGCTGGCGACAACCACGATGCCCGCTTCCCACGCCGCCATCACGGCGAGGTTGTAGGGATCGGCCCAGTAGGGCGCGAACGGCACGGAGTACATCGAGATATTCAGAACGCGGATGTTATATAGATCCTTGTTCTCAACCACCCAGTTCAGGCCACGCAACACATCGGAGTAGGTGCCGGCCCCCTCTTTCCCAAGGACGCGGACAGCCACCAAGTTGGCACCGGGCGCCACGCCGCGATACCCATTATCCGGGGACTCATAGAAACCATTCCCGATGATCCCGGCGACATGCGTGCCGTGACCGTTCGGATCGCGGGGAGAGCCCAGGATGTTGGGGGGGGTGTGGACCTCATCCTCAATCGCGTCGTAGTAGGCTAGGAGGCGCTTTGTACCACCCTCTTTCCACGTGCGGCTCAGTTCAGAGAATGTGGGATCAATGCCCGTATCCAGCACGGCCACGGTGACCGACTGTCCCAGGACGCCGGCAGCCCACACTTCCTCAACGCCAATCGTCTCCGTGAAGTGCACCAGGTCGGTCCCCACCACAGGGTCGTCGTACTCGACATCTTCCTGGGACACCTCAACTTCCCGGTCGCGCGTCACCAGCGTGACGCCGGGAGCCTGAAACAGCGCCGCCATCTGTCCCTCTGGAACGTCCGCAACGACGGCGTCAATAATCGTGATCTCGGACTCAACGGTGCCGGAGCAGCCAGCCACCGCCTCCTTGGCCGCGTCCAGGGTCTCTCCACGCACAATCACCCGCACGGTCACGACACCACTTGTAACAGTGGAGTGAAGCTGCAGCGGCGTGACAACAATCACCGCAGCAACAAGGACGGAGAGTAGAAATCGTAGTTTCTGTGTTCCTCGGATCATGAGCTGCCTCCCTCATTGCGCGCCTTCAGGCATTTGTGTGACGGTAGACATTCCTAACCATATTCTACCATACCTAGGATAACATGGTTAGAAGCCTCAAACAATAGTACTTAAGTACTATATATGTCGGTGGGAGGCTGACACACCAGCGGGGAGCATCCTTGGATGCTCCCCGCTAGTGATTACTCGCCCAGGAAAGTGTCTACTCTACGAAGATCTCGATGCGCTCACCGTCGGCAGCGTCGCGTAGATCAAGAAGGTGACCAATCTCCCCACGGTCCAGCATCTCCTCCAAACCGGCGGTGTCCAACCCGTGAACGCCCGCTATGCTCCCACCGGCACGCAATCCAGCGCGAACCAGCCCCACCGGCAGTGTCAGGTTCACGCGCACCTTGTTGTCCTCTATGTCGGTGACCCGGATACGCACCCACCGGGGACGGTGACGCGCGCGATCGGCGGATTCCTCCTGCGTGCGCAGGGCATCTAGGAGCCGCGCGGCTTCATCGGCGTTGATCGTGCCCTGCTGAACCATCTCTAGGATCTTGCGCCGTTCATCCTGCATCCTGCGCGTGGGCTCCTGCCGCTGGCTGGTGCGCTGCTGGCTCCGGTCCCGTGCCCCCAGCACGGAGACAGATTGCTGAATCCTCAGCCGCATGTCATCTAGCGACTCCTGCAACCGTTCACGTCGGTCGTGCCGCAGGTCAAGCTTCAGCTCAAGATGCTCCTGGCGAGCCCAAAGGCGCTCTCGTCGCGCTTCCAGACGCTCCCCTACACCCGTTCGGACCTCAACCTCAGACGTCTGCAGCGCGGCGATCTCGCTCTCAACTTCCGCCACCTTCGCAGCCACCTCTTCCTGCGCCGACAGTAGCTCGCTATCGTCTTCCAGTTCGGACAACCGCTCTGCCACCCGCGCCATTTTGCGCTCAAGTTTGCTCTTGATCTTCTCCCCAATACTGCCTGCGCTCATAACCACCTCCTCGGGCCAATGCCTCGTATGCCAAAATCGCCTACCGGCTCAGGCGCCGTAAGGCCTCTTCAACCGACGACTTTCCGTCAGCCAGCTCATCGAGGATAGACTGCGTCGCCAGATCATTGGGATCCTCTGCACCGACCTCATAGCCCATCGCGCGAATCACCTCGTGCAAGCGATTCCGCACAGTTGGATACGAGAGATGAAGTTCCTCCTGCACACGATTGAGCTTACCCTCGCACCGCACAAAGAGCTCGACGAAGCTCCACTGGTCGCTCGTCAACTGCGAGAGCCGCTGAGGCAGGAACATCCCTTCAATGGCCGTCCCACACTGACCGCAAACCAGCTTTTCCACGTACAGTTCATCGCCACAGACCGGACACTTTCCAGGCATAGGATACATTGACACCCTCCTAGAGCGTACTAGAATATATACTATATCTATTCTAGCGCCCAACCTTGAATCTGTCAAGCCCCAACTTCAAATAAGTTGATATTGGAGTCAATAATACTAAGGATTTCGGCTCAAGCTGCCGGAGAGACCTGGTCCGCCCCCTCTGACAGGCCGGCTGAGCATCCTCCCCCGTGCGACCCGTCACGGTCCAGCACAATGTGTCGCCAGCGCTGTGCATTGCCCACAACGCAACACGGCCCGGGGGTGCCGGGCCGCGGGTGTTGTATGCATCAAAAAAGCAAAGAGCTTCTTGGCAATGACCTACTCTCCCAGGGGGCTACCCCCCAAGTACCATCAGCGCTGACGAGCTTAACTGCCGGGTTCGAGATGGGTCCGGGTGTGTCCTCGTCGCTCTTATCACCAAAAAGCTCTTCGTACCTCACTTCTTTGGTTCAGTACTCACGAATCTGCGCGTCTCTTCGAAGAACGTCAATCTCTCCCTATCAAGTAAGGAAGCCCTCGGCCGTTAGTACGGGTTAGCTTAACGCATTGCTGCGCTTACACCTCCCGCCTATCTAACTGG
>Ga0114918_10004724_pt1 | contig 11795 bp, 9 predicted proteins | sample LantaG_FD_87015 | JGI IMG/M metagenome (GOLD analysis project Ga0114918, IMG submission 87015) | Deep subsurface microbial communities from Baltic Sea to uncover new lineages of life (NeLLi) - Landsort_02402 metaG | ecosystem: Environmental > Aquatic > Marine > Oceanic > Sediment | place: Baltic... | reverse complement strand
TGGTCAAACTCGCCAGGGACCACGGCGTCTGGGATGCCTTCCAGAAGTTGAAGGCCCGGCCCGAAATCCTGGGCATCCACGACGGCGTCCGCACATCGGTCTTCTACAGCCCCGACGACATCTCCTGTCCCTGGCAGGTGAAGGCCCTCGCCCAAAAGATGTACCTGTTCGACTGGGGCATCAACCTCTACACCTACGCGACGGACGAGGCCCCGCTTCGGGCGAAACTCGCCGGACGCGAACCACCCAAGTCCGACAGGTTCACCGGACCCGTCAAGGCCGGCCCGAAGAAAACGCTCCGCATCGCCCGCGCCAAGTACGGCGGCAACTGGGAGGCCGGCGCCAACTACCGCGGGTTCGCTTCGCTGGCCAGGCACGTCAAGGCCACGGCCGGCATCACGCTCCAGGTTGCCGAGCCGACCGAGGCGCCGTTCACCGAGGGCGGCGTGGCGATCAAAGACCTGACGCCCGGGGCGATCGCCTACCTCGGCGGATCGCTGGCCTTCACACTCACGCCCTCCGAAAAGGCGCCTCTGAAAAAGTACCTGGCCGACGGCGGGTTCCTCTGGATCGAGGCCGTCACCGGCGCACTGCCGTTCGACGGGTCGGTCCGCAAACTAGCCACCGAAATGGGATGGACGCTGAAAATGCTCTCCGGCAACCATCCGCTGCTCCACGGCCGCATGGACGGCGGCAAGGGATATAACTTGACCGCCGGCATCGGCTTCCGCAAGGCCCTCGTGAAAACCGGCAAAGTCGGACGCCAGACACCACGGTTCTCCGGCATCTACGACGGCGAAAAGATGATCGGCCTGTACTCGCCCTTTGACGTGGTCTTCTCGACGACCGGCTACCAGGCCCACCGGTGCCGCGGCTACAAGACGGCCGACGCCCGAGCCGTCGCCACCAACCTGGCCATCTACCTCTCGACGCTGAAGTAGTGGCGCGCCTTGTGGCAGGTGCACTCGGCACGCCGGGTGGCACGGCCCTTGGGCCGTGCAGCCGCACTCGGCACGCCGGGGTGGCACTGGGGATGCTAAACAGGTACATGCCTTGCCGGGCGTCGGCAAGCGGCTCGGTTGACGGCGCGCGCCCCGGCGCCTGCGCTCAGGCCGCCCGTTTTTCGCGCTCCGAAAGGGGCGAAAGAACACGGCCCGTACGGGCTGCGGCACACCGCAAAGGCTGGATCGCGGCGCAGTTACCCCCTCGTTAGCCGGCGGAACGCCTCGGCCAACTGCTTCGTGACCGGGCCCGGCCTGCCGGCGCCGATCGGCCGCTTGTCGATCCGGACCACCGGCACGACCTCGGCGGCGGTCCCCGTCAGGAAGCACTCGTCGGCCACGTACAGATCCTGGCGTGTGATGTTTTCCTCGCGGACCTCCAAGCCCTGCTCGCGTGCGATGCCGATGATCTCGTTGCGCGTAATGCCCTCCAGGATCCCCGCCGCGGTGGGCGGCGTGAACACGACGCCATCCCGTACGATGAACAGGTTGTCGCCCGTGCACTCGGCCACGTACCCCAGGTGGTTGAGCATGACGGCCTCGAGGGTGCCCGCGTCGATGGCCTCGATCTTCGCCAGGATGTTGTTCAGGTAATTGAGGCTCTTTACGCGCGGGTTGACGGCGTTCGGATGGTTCCGCATCGTCGCCGCCGTGATGATGTCCAGGCCGTTCTCGTACAACTCGTCCGGATAGAGCGAGATCTTGTCGGTAATGATGAAGACGTTGGGTTCCGGACACCGGTTCGGGTCCAGGCCCAGGGTTCCCGCGCCGCGCGTCACCACGACGCGGATGTAGGAGTCCCGCAGACTATTGGCCTGGAGGGTGTCGGTGATGGCCTTGGCCATCTCCTCCTGCGAGATGGGCACTGTCAGGCGAATGCCCAGGGCCGAATCGTACAGCCGGCGCACGTGGGCCTGGAGGCGAAAGACCTTGCCGCCGTAGGACCGGATGCCCTCGAAAACGCCGTCGCCGTACAGGACGCCGTGGTCGAAGACCGAGATTTTGGCGTCCTCGCGATCCAGGAAGTCGCCGTTGAGCCAGACCTTCAGCCCCATGATTCTCTTCCTTCCTGTTGTCCCCGACGGGTGGCCGCCGAGCCGCGAGCGTAAGCGAGCGGTCCGCTCCCTCACGGTCGCGGCTCGGACACGACCGCCCGAGCGCGCCGCCCGGCAAACACCGAAATGTACCGGCCCGTCACGCCCCACGCAAGAGGTTACCGTCGCGCAGGCGCAGGACGCGGTCGGCCTGCTCGGCCACCCGCTGGTCGTGGGTGACCATGACGACCGTGAGACCGTCGCGCCGGTTCAGCCGCGTGATGACCCGCATGATCTCCTCGCCGGTGGCGGAATCGAGGTTCCCTGTGGGTTCGTCGGCGAAGAGGATGCGCGGCTGGTGGACGAGTGCCCGCGCCAGGGCCGCCCGCTGCCGTTCGCCGCCCGACAGTTCCCTCGGCAGATGCGCGACCCGCTCCGAGAGGCCGAGGTCTGTGAGCACCTCCAGCGCCCGGCGCCGGTGGCCGCCACGCACCGCCGGCCACGCCGCCAGCGGCGTCCGGACCATCGCCGGCAGCAGCGTGTTGCCCAGGACCGAAAGGTCCGGCATCAGGTAGTAGAACTGGAACACGAAGCCGATAGCCTCGTTTCGCATCCGGTCGCGCCATCGCTTCGGCCGGGCGAAGGCGTCCTGGCCCTCGAAGACCACGCGCCCTTCCGTGGGGCGGTCCAGCAGGCCCAGCAGGTGCAGCAGCGTGCTCTTGCCGCTGCCAGACGGACCGAGGATGCAGAGGAAATCCCCGCGGCCGACCGTCAGGTCCACGTCGTGAAGGACCCGCAGACGCGATGCGCCCATCCGGTACTCCTTCACGAGTCTATCGGCTTTGAGGATTGTGTCGGCCATGGGTTATCCGTTCGCTTACGCTCGCGGCTGGTTACGCCTTCCACATTCCGAGTTCCGCGCTATTCATACCGCAGCGCCTCCACCGGCTGCTTGAGGGCGGCGAGCAGACCGCCCGCCATGCTCGCCAGCGTCGAGAGGGCCAGCACACCCGCCCCGATCGCCACGCACCAGGCGGGCGACGTGTGCTGAGGAATGTGGTCGAAGTAGTACATCTCGCGCGGGAACACGTCGATATCGAGCGTCCGGTTCACCCAGACCTCGATCGGGTCCAGGTTCGCCAGCATCAGAAGCGCCGCCGTCATACCGACAGCCACGCCGATGGCGCCGATGATGAACCCGTAGCCCAGGAACAAACTGCCGACGCCGGCGTCGCGCGCCCCGAGGGCCTTCAGGATTCCCACGTCGCGGCTCTTGATATACGCCATGACGTACGAGATCAGGGCGATGAGGACGCCGAACCCGAGGAACATCGTCCCCAGCATCAGGGCCGTGATGTTCCGCTCGACCTCCACGACCGTCAGGATCATCCGCTGCTGCGTCTCCCAGGTGTTAACGGTCAGTTGGAGGACGCCCACTTCGGGCTTCTCGCGGGCGAAGTCGCGCCAGACGCCCGTGATCTCTTCCACAAGAGCGTCGCCCTGAGACGGGTCGGCGATCCTGACCTGAATCTGGTTCGTCCGTGCCGCCACGGCGGGCTTGCCCCCGGCGGCGGGTTGGGCGTCCATCCCCGCCATCTGCTGGGCCACGTCGAAATCCACGTACACGTGCGACGAGTCGGCCTCCCAGTACCCGCTCTTGAACCGGTCCACCACGGTGAAGGCGCGGCTGGTGACCTTCGGGATGCCGCCCGCTTCCATCGCCAGGGCGCCGCTTGGGCGGATCGGAATCGTCGAGACCACCAGATCGCCGCCATACGGAAGAAGAGGGAAGTCGATGACCTGCGGACGCATGATCTGGACCTCGCGGACCGGCATGAAGACGGCCACCGCAACCAGCGCCACGAACACCACCACGCACAGGACCGTGGCAACCGTCCAGCCTGCGTGTCCCTGACGGCGGCGGCCGGCCCGCCACACAAACAGACTGGCCACGGCTGCAGGGATCGCCAGCAACGCTGCCAGCACCCGCCGCCCGGCCCCTTCCCGCATGGTCTCCGGCACGGGACTGCTCATCGGCGCACCGATGACGCCGACTCCGGCGATGCACCCGGGCCGCGCCGGACGGGGGCCGCGGTGCCACGCCTCCGGTACGTTCAGGAGGTCGGCCGCCGGATACTGCGTCCCCCGCTGCCGCTGAAGGTACTCGTGGAAGCGGCCCATCTCGGCCTTCTCGACCGGCCGGATGCCGATGATCACACACGGTCGCACGAGCGGCTTGATGCTGCTCAGACGCGGTTTGACCCGTGCCACGGCGTATGTCTGAATGACCGGCGTGGCGGCCTCGACGCCCTCGACCGCCTCGATCCGCCGGGCGAGTTCCTCGTAGTGCGGCAACCCTTCCATGTGGGCATCGACGATGATGTCCGAGAGCGTGCCGCGAGTCATTTCGCGAGTCTCTCGCACGAAGCCGTCCATGATCGCGAACACGAGGATCAGCAGGAACACGCCGAGGGCGGCCGGCAGCGCCGAGACCACCGGCACCACCGCTTTCCAGCCGCAGAACAGGTACTTGGCGCAGATGATGTGCTTATAGACCGGCGTGGCAAGCACCAGGGCGAGAAGGCCGAGCGCCACAACGCCCGCCCCGACGGCGGCCGGAATCAGCCACGGCGACGCCAGCCACTCTCCGTCCATGCGATAGGCCCTCGTGCGCTACACCGGCATCGAAGCGTGAGGCAGGCCAGACGCGCCGGGCAAGCCCGGCGGCTAACTCGCCTCGTCGGCACCGGGCAAGCCCGGCGGCTAACTCGCCTCGTCGGCGTCGGGCGCCTGTCCGCCCGTGCCGTCGGCCCCGCCGCGCGGCCGCAGGGCGGGGAACAGCACCACGTCGCGAATGCTCGACGCGTTCACAAGCAGCATGACCAGGCGGTCGATGCCGATACCCAACCCGCCGGCCGGCGGCATCCCGTGCTTGAGGGCCTCCAGGAAGTCGGTGTCCATGACGGCCATCGTCTCGTCCTGGCCGGCCAACTGGATGCCCAGCGCCTCTTGCTGCACGTCCGGGTCGTTGAGTTCCGTATAGGCGTTGCCGATCTCCATCCCGGCGACCATCGGCTCGAACCGCTCGGCGATGTCGGGGTAGTCGGCCTTGCGTTTCGTCAGAGGGCACAGGCGCGCGGGCCAGTCACACACGTGAGTCGGCTGGATGACGTGCGGCTCGACCGTGGCCTCGAAGACGTCGTGCGTGACCACGTCGAGGTGCTTGCCGCCTTCGTCGATACCCAGTTCGCGGGCTTTCTGGCGGATGCCCGGCTCGTCGCCGAGCGCCAAGCCCGCGTGCTCCTCCAGCAGATCCGCATACCGTGCCCGCCGCCACGGCGCCTTGTACTCCAGTTCCACATCGCCGAACGGCAGGCACGTCTTGCCGCCGGAGACCGTGCGGGCCAGGTGCTCCAGGAGCGTCTCGACGATCTCCATCATGTCGGTGTAATCGGCGTAGGCCTGGTATAGTTCCAGGAGCGTGAACTCGGGGTTGTGCCTGGTCGAGATGCCCTCGTTGCGGAACACGCGGCTGATCTCGAACACGCGGTCCATGCCGCCGACCAGCAGCCGCTTCAGGTACAGTTCCGGCGAAATGCGCAGGTAGAAATCGGTGTCGAGCGTGTTGTGGTGCGTGACGAACGGCCGCGCGGCCGCCCCGCCGTAAATCGGCTGGAGGACCGGCGTCTCGACCTCCACGAACCCGCGCTCGTGCAGAAACCCGCGAACCTCCTCCAGGATGAGCGACCGTTTCAGAAAAACCTCACGCACCTCGGGGTTGGCCAACAGGTCAACGTACCGCCGGCGATACCGGGCCTCGACGTCCTGAAGGCCGTGCCATTTTTCGGGCGGCGGCAGGAGCGCCTTCGTCAGGATGTCGAACCCGGCCACCTCGACCGTGATCTCGCCCGTCCGGGTGGTGACGAGGCGGCCTTCGGTGCCGACCCAGTCGGCGAGGTCCAGCAGTTTGACCCGCTCCCAATCGTTCTCCGAGAGGACCTTCTTGCTGAAGGCGAGTTGGATGTGGCCGGTCCGGTCCGAAAGGTCCGCAAAGACGAGTTTGCCGAACTCGCGCAGGGCGGTCAGCCGTCCGGCCACGCGGGCCGGCGCGCCATCGCCCACCGTCTCGTAGCGCCGCCGCGCCTCGTCCGCCCCGATCGTGTCGGGATACCGGTGGCCGAAGGGGTCCAGCCCCTTCTGGCGGAGGATATCGGCCTTGCGGCGTCTCGCTTGTTCGTACTCGTTTGCCATACTGGTTCGCTTCTGAAGAGGTCGCGTCTAAGGAACGCGACCCGCCGCCGCCCCACCCGTACGGGCCCGGCGCGGCGGGTTCGGCCCGGGTGCACGAGTCGGATAATAGGCCTGCTGCGTCCCCGGAGCAAGGAAAAGTTGCGGTGGGTGCGTCGCGTTCGTTGAAAAGCGTGGCAACAACGTGTGCCCAGTCCTATAATGGCGGATTGCTCGACAACACTCTGGCGAAGGGGGAGAGGAGTGGTGGGAATCGTCGTCGCGCTTGTCACCCTGGCGGCTGCGGGGCCGCTGCACACGGGGTCCGCCGAGAGTCCGGGGCCGGCTGCGTCCGCCGTCGCTACGGCGCCGCCCGCGCCATCGCCCGTGCTGGCCTACATTCCCAATGACGCCGACCTTGTGGCCCACGTCCGCATGGCCGCGCTCGCCAGGACCAACCTGTGGAAGATGCTCGCCGATCCCGCGCTGCGCCTGCGCCGACGACTCACGGAGATCCTGCCGCCGGCCATCGATCTGGAGAAGGACGTCGTGGCGGTCGGCTTGGTGAGTTCGCCGCAGGACCTTCTGGATGAGGGCAACTTCGGCCTGATCCTGCACATGAGCCGCGATGTCGAAGCCAAGGACCTGCTCGAGGAGACGCGCCCGGTCGTTCCCGTACCGGGCGTCCCGACGCCCGTTTACAGCCTTGGCACCGAGAAGACGTTGGCCGTCCCCGAGCCTCGCATCGCGGTGATAGCATCGAACCGTGATTATCTGGCCCGCATGCTAGTGGCCGCGCGCGGGCCGAAGACCGGCGCCGCAACGAATCAGACGCCGGCCCCGCCCGGCGAGATCACCTTCGTCGTCCGTGTGCCGGCCAGCCTGAAGGACGCGATCCTGGAGGAGTACCGGCGGTTCCAACAGAAGACGCTGCGGCCGAACATGGACGCCGACGCGCTGATGGCGTTCGCCCTGCACTACAACCTGGTGCGGATCGCGCTCGAGGCCGAGACCGTGACGGGGTCGCTGGACCTCGCGCGCGAGGCCGACGCGCTTCGCGCCCGCGTGCGCTTTGCCTCGCCGAAGATGGCGCTGTTCATGGCCGACCTGCTCCAGGCGCTGGCCGATCCGCTTCAGATGGCCCTGCCGGCCCTGCTCGGCGGGCAACCGCTTGAGGAACCGGCGTCGGAGCCGCTCTACCGGGCCACGGCCGATGAGGGGACGGTTCACCTGGCCATGTCGCGCAGCGCCGCCTACCGTTTCGTCAACAACCTGGTCGAAACCGTCAGGCAGATCACCTCCGACAACGTGGCCCGCAACGCCAGCGCGCGGAACCTGCTGATCCTCGGCGAGGCCGTCCACGTCTATCGCACCATCAAGGGGACGTTCCCGAGAACCTGGTCGGACCTGACGCGGGCGAACCTCATCCGCGACCCGGCGGTTCTCCGCAACCCCGCCGTGAAGACGCACCGGCCGGCGGGCGATTACGAACTCGTGCCCCTCACGAAGCGGGTGACCGAACGCGACTGGCTTCTGGCGGTCCTCGCCTACGAGGTGTATCCTGACGGCCGGGAGCCGCCGCGTCTGAACGTCCTCTTCGCCGACGGGCACGTGGAATGCGTCGACCCGGCAAAGTTCCGCCGGCTGTACCAGCAGACGCTCGACTGTTTCGGGCGATAGAAGGGGCCTCACGACCGCTGTCAAGGGGAACGTAATGCCACGAACGTTCGTCAACCAGTTGACCATTCCGGGCACCATCGTTGAGGCGGTGTTCCACGTGGCGCAGAAGGACCTGCGGACCACCAAGAAAGGGGTCCTGTTCATCTCGGCCAAACTCCGCGACCGCACGGGCGAGGTGCCCGCCGTCATGTGGGATGCCACCGAGGCGCTGTTTGCCGCCATTCCGCAGGGCGGTTACGCGATGGTCAAGGGCCGCGTGGGCCAATACAACGACGCGCCGCAGATCGTTATCGAGGCCATGCGACCCGCGCGCGACAACGAGGTGGACCTGGCCGATTTCCTGTCCAAGGGCCCCGGCGACCCCGAGGAACATCTGGCGCGCCTCAAGGAGGTCCTGGACACGACCGAGCGGCCGGCGCTTCGGGCGGTGCTCGACGCGGTGTGGGCGGATGCGGACCTGATGGCGGCGCTGAAGCGTGCCCCGGCCGCCGAGAAACTCCATCACGCCTACCTCGGCGGTCTGCTCGAACACACGCTGAGCGTCGCCGAAGCCGCCGTGCTCCTCGCCAGGCACTACCCGAAACTCGACCGCGACCTGCTCCTGTTCGGCGCCCTCTGGCACGACATCGGAAAGACCCGCGAACTGCATTATGCCGAGTCGTTCGGCTACACCGACGCCGGGAAACTCGTCGGCCACCTCGTGCAGGGCGTCCTGATGCTCCAGGAGAAGATCCGCCAGGTCCGCGCCGCCGGAACCGAGTTCCCCGAGGAACTGGCTCACGTGCTGCGGCACCTGGTGCTGGCGCATCACGGCGAGCACGAGTTCGGCAGCCCGAAACTGCCGATGACGGCCGAGGCGTTTGCCCTGCACCACCTCGACAACCTCGACGCCAAACTGCACGCCTTCTGGCGCGACGTGGCATCCGACGCCGACCCGTCGCGACGCTGGACCGCCTGGAACAGGATGTTCCGCGGGGCGCTGTTCAAGGGGTTCGAGGAATTGGGCGCCGATGACGAGGACGCCGACTGAAGCGTGAAGCGTTCGTGCACGTTAGCCGCCGCGCTTGTCGAAGACCCGCCATAGCGGGCAACGCCCGCGGCGGCTGGCCCGACGCGTAACCGTTCACCTGTTAGAGCGGTTTTCAGAAAGGCTGTCGTGATTGGCGTAGATTTGCCGATGTAGATTCCATGGGAATCGCATCGGCAGATACGAGACGACGGGCCTTGGCGGCGCATGAGCAAGGCGGGAAGACACAGTCGGAGATTGCCGCCCTCTTCGGCATCACCTTACGCACGTTTCAGCGCTGGCTGCATGCCTGGCGAACCGAAGGGCGCGACGCCCCAGGTCGCAGTCCGGGACGCCCGGCGCTGCTGGTCGGTCCCGCCGCCGAGCGGTTGCGTCGGGAAGTGGCTCGCCGGCCGGACGCCACGCTGCGCGAACTGGCCGAACGGATGGGGAACATCGCCAGTTATGTCACGGTGCATCGCGCGTTGAAACGGCTGAAACTGCCGTATAAAAAAAACGCTCCGGGCTGCCGAGCAAGACCGACCGGACGTCATTGAGGCTCGGGTGGCATGGCGGTCTCGCGCGAACCGGATCGATCCGGCCCGCTTTCGTTTTATCGACGAAAACGGAGCCAAGACGAACATGGTTCGTTTGCACGGTCGGTGTCCACAAGGGCAACGCCTGCTCTCGAAGGCGCCGGCCGGACACTGGCAGACAACGACGATGATTGCAGCGATCAGACTCGATGGTGTTCAGGCCCCTTCGCGTTGGAAGGCGCCGTTGACACCGAGGCGTTCCTGGTCTATGTTGAGCGGGTTCTGCTTCCGACGCTCCGCGGGGGCGAGATCGTCGTCCTGGACTTTTCTTGCCTGCCACAAGCATCCACGCGTCCGGGAACTCATCGAATCCGTCGGAGCCGAGGTGTGGTATCTGCCGCCCTACAGCCCGGACTTCAACCCGATCGAAGCGATGTGGTCCAGGATCAAACAGCTCCTTCGATCCCTGGCCGCTCGCACGTTCGAAGGGCTTATCACGGCCATCGGGATCGCCCTGGAACACGTCACGATTTACGACTCGATCGGCTGGTTCACCCACTGCGGATATGCGACATGATTTATGAAACCCGCTCTCGCGAAAAAAGGATTGCCGCTTATGACTTGCTTGGACGACTACCGTAACGTCACCGGCTCGTACCGCATCCCGGAGACCAGCCGCACGTGGAACCTCTACGGGGCGGGCCTGGAGAACCTCACACTCGAAGCGATGCCGGTGCCCGAACCGGCCGACGACCAACTCCTGGCGCGCATCGACGCCGTCGGCATCTGCGCCAGCGACTGGAAGATGATCTCCCAGGGCGAAAACCACGCCCGCATGCGCGGACGCGACCTGGCGACCGAGCCCACCGTCCCCGGCCACGAGGTCTCGATGACCGTCGTCAAGGTCGGCAAAGACCTCGCAGACACCTACCACGTGGGCGAGCGCTACGCCGTACAGGCCGAGATCTACATCGACGGCCGGAACATCGCTTACGGCTACAAACTCCGCGGCGCCGACCAGCAGGTCCAGACCATCGGCCCCGAGATCTACGGCGGCGGATACCTGCTGCCGATCGACCCGGCCCTCTGCTACGCCCAGGCCGCCCTGGCCGAACCGTGGGCCTGCGTCTATCACGCCTACAGCCACCACCGCGAGACGCAGAGCGTTAAGCCGGGCGGCACGGTGTGGTACGTCGGCGCCGGGCCGCTAGGGCTCATGCACATCGAGAAGGGCATCCAGGACGGGGCCGCACGCATCATCGTCAGCGAGATGAAGGCCGACCGCATCGAGAAAGTCCGGCGAAGCCTCAGCCCGCTCGCCGAGGAAAAGGGCGTGGAACTGGCCGTCGTGGACCTGACGAAAGAGTCCATCGACAAGTACCTCGGCAAGGGCGGCGCCGACGACATCCTGGTCCTCGCGCCCGTCGCGAAGGCGGCCGAGGCGGCCCTGGAGTACCTCGCCAAGAACGGCTACCTCAACATGTTCGCCGGGTTCGAGAGACGCGAGCAGGCCTGGATGCGATTCAACCTCAACGACATGCACTACGGCCAGTGGACGTTCGTGGCGACGAGCGGGTCGCCGATCTGTGCCCTCCGCCGCGCCCTCGACGACGCCGCCGCCGGCAAGATCGACCCCAACAACTCCGTCGCCTGCATCGGCGGCATCGACGCCGTCAAGGACGCCATCCACCACACGCACGAGGGCACCTACCCGGGCCGCATCGTCGTGTACCCGCAGATCGAGATGCCGCTCACGCCCGTCGATGACCTCACGCCCGACGGTCGATGGACCAGGCAGGCCGAGCAGTCGCTGCTCTCGCAGCACCTGGGGTAGGTCGAGAGCCTGCTCCCGGCTCGAAGGGGCGCTGCTACTCATCCCACGCCGACTGCGCCACCGCATCGTCGGCGTCGGGCCGGTCGTTGCCCCACTGCTCCAGGATGCGCCGGAACCGGCTCGCGTAGATCATCTCGAACAGGTCGGCGCCGTCCGGATAGCGGCGCAGGCACGCCTCGCGGAAGTTCTCGATCTCGATCCGGATGTCCACGCGGGGCAGGCTGGTATGGAGGATGAGGTTGACGATGCGGTCCGCTTCGCGGGCCAGGGCATCGAGGCCCTCGCGGCGCTTCGCATCGGGCTTCATTTCGCCGGATCCTTCTCGCTCGGTTCGGCCGTCAGCCGGTCAAGCGCCCTGAAATAGGCCGTCACGGCCGGCCGCAGACGCGGACTGACCCACGACGCCGTGCCCTGGACCGACCCCTTGCGGCCGTCGGGCCCCAGGTCCACCGGGCCGACGATCGGCGCGGCCTCGCT
>Ga0114918_10004723_pt1 | contig 11795 bp, 15 predicted proteins | sample LantaG_FD_87015 | JGI IMG/M metagenome (GOLD analysis project Ga0114918, IMG submission 87015) | Deep subsurface microbial communities from Baltic Sea to uncover new lineages of life (NeLLi) - Landsort_02402 metaG | ecosystem: Environmental > Aquatic > Marine > Oceanic > Sediment | place... | reverse complement strand
TGCGCCGCCGCCCGCGGGGGCGGTCTCCGCAGAAACGCCGCGCTGCTGTGCGATCGTGTGCGAGCCTGCACGAAACTGCACGAATCACACGCTCGGCAGACGTCAACTTGACATAATCTATATAGTCGGAAGATGCTTGAATGATCTCCTAAGCTGCCACAAGGCTCAGGGGTACGCCATTCGTTCTACGCCCCGCCGGGCTCATCCGACTCACATTCTCGTAATCACACCAATTTCTCAAAATCGTTCTATCAAAGGGGATGGGGATGGGGGATGACAGGGATCTCATCGACGAACTGAAGCAGATGGTGCCGATTGACACCATCATTCGCGAGGACGAACCTCTGCAGGATCCGGGCCGGCGCTATCTGCACGGACTGCGACACGATAGCCTGGTGATTGACACGCGACGGGGAAGCTACCACTGGAATAGCCGTGGGGAGCAGGGCGATGTGATCTCCTGGCTGCAAGACCATCGCGGAATGGACTTCAAGACGGCAGTTGAGCATCTCGCCGGCAGGGCGGGTATGCAGGCTCCTGATTGGGGGCATCAGAGTCAAGAGGCGCGCATAGCCGCTCGAGCCAAGGCTGACACGCTGACCAACGCGGCGAGGTTCTTTGTCCGTAAGCTGAGGGAAAGCACGACAGCACAGGCCTACTGCCAGCATCGAGGATGGACCACAGAGACGGTCCAGGCGATGGGGCTCGGCTATTGGGACGGTGATACGAAGGATCTGCAAGCAGAGCTGCGGATGCATGAGGTCGATATGAACTTGCCGGCCGTTCGCTCACTACTGCATCTGCCATCAGGAGTGCCGCACGGCTACCTCATCTATCCTCACATCGAATGGGGCAAGGTGGTCTATCTGTCGATGCGGCTGGCCTACAGCGGCGACAAGAAAATGCTGAATGGGATCCTGCCTCACTATAATCTACCCGCAGATCTGGTCGGAGAACGCAAGCCCTACTGGAATGCGACAGCGATCCCCGGACAGGGGGCGATCGTCGTCGTCGAGGGCCAGGCGGACGCGGTCACCCTGGAGCAGATGGGCATCGCGGCCGTAGCACTGGCGGGGGTCAAGGTCGGAAACACGGACGAGGGGCGCCGGCTGCTGCTGCAACTCGGGAAACAGGATGCCGTCTTCGTGGGTCTTGATCAGGATGACGCGGGCGCCAGAGGGGCCCAGGCTTTAGCCGATGTCCTCGGATCGCAGATCAGGGTCGCGCGCTGGGACGCCCACGACATCAACGATTGGCTGATAGCAGCACCCGCAGCGTGTACCCCTCAGCTCATCCAGCAGCTTTTGCGACAGGCGCCCACGTACGTCGAGGTCTTTGCGGGTCAAATCGCGGGGCTCGAGGGTTCGGAGCGCCAACTCGGGCTCAAAAGCCTGTTTCGCTACGTGCTGCGGCTCAATGACTTCACCCGCGATGTGCTCCGTGAAAAGTTGGCTTCAGCGGCCGCGCTCAAACTGCGTGAGTTTGACCGCTTGCTCAAAACGACTGAGCAAGAGGAGGGGGGGCCGGGGGGAGGGGGAGAGTCGATTATCACCATCCCAACGGTCGGTGGCTTGATCGGCGATTATCTCATCGAAACCCTCTACCAGGCACCCGAGGGCGCGGCCGGCGCGACGGCACGCAACAGCGGAAAGACCTCATTCGCGATTCGCAGTCCGGACGGCAACATCCACACCGCAAAGCACGTCGACATCGATGATTGGCGATACGTCCCACCCGCGCCAGAGAGCCATATCCTGATCGAGGGCGTGGTACGCTTCGCCCCGCGGGTCGGAGAACCGCAGAGCACCCGCGAGCTCGTCCGCACCGTGCAGGCGTTGATCCACAAGTACGTCGACATTGACATCTTTTATGAGACGCTCGCGGCCTACTACGTAATCTTTTCGTGGCTCTACGATGCGTTCAACACATTGCCCTATTTGCGGGTCCTGGGCGATGCGGGCACAGGCAAGAGCCGCTTCCTGCAGGTCGTAGGCACGCTGTGCTTTCGCCCGATCACGGTCACCGGGGCAGCAACGACCTCGCCCATCTTCCGGCTCCTGGACCGGTATCGCGGCACGCTGGTGATGGACGAAGGCGACTTCAAGAACTCCGATGAGGCATCCGACATCGTGAAGATCTTCAACTCGGGCTATCAGCGATCACAGGGCTTTGTCCTGCGAGCCGGACCCAAGGAGCACAATTTCGACCCCGAAGTCTTCATCTGCTATGGACCCAAGGTGATCGCCACGCGACAGAAATTCGCCGATTGGGCGCTCGAATCGCGGTGCCTTACCAAGGAGATGGGCGGTCCTACCACGCGCCAGGACATCCCCATCGAGCTACCCCGCGATTTCTGGACGCACGAGGCGCCAGAGCTCCAGTCCGTGTTGCTGCGATATCGGCTCGATCACTGGAAGCCCAACATAGAGCTCGATTATGGAAAGCTCGACCCGACGATCGAGCCCCGGCTCAACCAGGTGATGCTCTCGCTGATCTCAATCATTGACGATCCAGACCTCCAGGAGGATCTCAAAGGCTTCATGCGCAAGTACAACGAACAGCTTATCAGCGACCGCGGGCTGACATTAACGGCCAAGGTCCTGGAGGCGATCGTGGCGCAATGGGAGCTGGAGACCGAAACCGAGGAGAACCATCGCGACATGAGCCTGAAGACGCTGGCCCACCGGGCCGATCAACTGATGGACTTCGAGAATCTGGACGAGGACGAAGAGTACATCGGCCGCAAGCTGAGCGCTAAGAAGGTCGGCGAGGTGGCCCGCAAGCAACTCCAACTCCAGACCGCACGCAACAGCGCACTCAATGGACGCTACACCGTGCTCTGGAATGAATCACGTATTGAGGGACTGCGAGCTCGCTATGGGCTGGATGAGGGTCGTCTCCAAGAAATCCTCATAGCCATCTTTGAGATGGAGGCCCGCGAGGTTGAAAAGAAGGCCAATCAGATAGCCTCTGCACAGGCAGGATTCGGTGGTACGTGACGAATCGTGAACTTATGAACTTATAGGAACTTTCTAGGGGGGTATAAGCCCATAAAAAGAAAACAAATCAAGCAAACCCCCTTTAATGGGGCTGGGAAAGTTCCTATAAGTTCATAAGTTCATGGAGAACCCATCGTTAGCGCGCTGTTTGTGCGTCCAATTCCGTGGGTGCAAATCATGCACGCAAAATGGCCCAAATTCTATGAACTTATGAACTTATAGGAACTTTCATATAGATAGGCGGGCTTTCCGCGAAACGGGGATATGACTATTGTCTTCTTGCTAATAGTGTTTTTGAAAGTTCATAGAGCGCGCGATGGGGAAAATTCATAAGTTCATAGAACAGGAGGAAAGCATGGAAGAGCGACGATTTCGAGAGGCGTTTTGTGTTCAGATGGAGCAGGGAGGCTCTCCGCAGGCATTGATGAATAGCAGGGTGTCCAAGGCTTTTATGCAGCGCTTTGATCTTGGACAATTTCAGACGGTGTATGTCGAGAGAATCCGGGCTCGGGTAGAGACGTCGGATTTTCTTATGGTGCAGATCCTGGAGGACGGTCACTATCAGGACATCACTGTTTCGCAACCCTTCCGTGTGTGGTGGGGAGGGCGGGAGTGGGTGAGTGAATCCAATCCCCAAGAGTGCCGCCCCGAAGATTCTTGACGAGCATCTAGTTATCCCTGTTACTCGTGCAATTCTCATTATGCGCGAACGGGGTGATACCAGCAGTAAAAGTGTAGCCGAGGAAGTAATGCGTCATATGAAGAGCGCGATCGGCCTCACAGGAAAGAAGGTCGGTTACATTGCGCGTGAGGTGCTGGGCTTGCACACGGCTAGGAAGGGAGCAACCGGTCGCTATTGTATCATCGTCAGCGATGAGGATTGCGCCCGGTTAGGGCGTATAGGGAGGGGGGAGGCATCAGATGAACCTTGATGAGGCGAGGGCGGTGGGAGAGGCGGTGGTAGAGCGGATCCGGGCACAATGTGAGCGGGTCGAGATTGCAGGATCGATCCGTCGCCAGGAGGCTGAGGTCAAGGATGTGGAGATCGTTTACATCTCACGGATGGCGCCCGTGCCGGGGCAGCTTTTTGAGGTTCATTCCTATCCTCTGACCGAGGATCTCATTGCCGAGATAGTTGCAGAGGGATTCATGGTCTACGACGAGGTGATCAGGCGCAATGGTCCCAAGTACAAACGCCTGATCCACGTAGCGACGGGAACGATCATCGAGCTCTTCCGGGCGGTTCCCGAAAACTGGGGCGTGATTCTGGCATTGCGCACGGGTCCGGCGCAATTCTGTAAGATGTTCGTCTCCCACGGCTGGGAGTTCGGTGTGTTGCCCGTGGATTATGAAATACGTGGCGGCTATCTCTGGCGACGAGGTGTTGTCTTTCATACGCCGGAAGAGCAAGTGTTCTTCGATGAAATCGGGATTCCGTGGTGGCCACCGGAGCAACGGCACGCGGGGCGTCTTGCTCTCTTCGAACAGAGCAAGCTGACGGTACAGACATTTGAATGAGGAGGTACGACATGACACCGGATAGATTGGAAGCGCTCCTCGAGCGAGTGGAGCGTGGGGAGACGACATCGATGGATGCGGCATGGCTGCGTGAGCATTTAGCCCTGCAGGAGATCCAGCGGGTCGTCGCTGATGCTGGGACGCCGGACCATATCCAGATCGCCGTCGGATCGTGGTTGCGCGATCACGGTGTCCACGACGGGTGGAACGATGCTCAGTATGCCGCGCGGATGGCCGCGTGGGCGCAGGTGGAGTTGACTGATCTCTTGCAGCTCTTTCATATGCCTCAGCACCTGGGAGCCGGGCTCTTCGGTTCGGCGGTCTATTCGATGATGGGTGCGACCGAGATGGCTGCGGCATTGTCCAGCATGCTGCTGGCGAATTTGGGCGCCTGGGATGATTGCAGTCCCGATCTGGAGTTGCCGCCCGATCAATTTGAGACGCGCCTAGTTGAACTGGCCATGCCGATTCTGGCGCTGGCCGATGCTATGCAGATCGATTTGATTGAGGCGACGCGGCGCAAGCTAACTGTTACTGCGGCGACAGGATGGAGGGATTGATGAAGATCCTGGCAATCGTAAATCAGAAGGGTGGGGTCGGGAAGACCACGACGGCGGTAACGGTGGCGGCCGGGCTGGCACGCGACAGGTGGCGTGTGCTCCTGATCGACCTCGATGCACAGGGCAACTGTGCGGATGCGCTGGGGATTCCCAAGGGCGACGGGCTCTATCGGTTTCTCATTGAGAATGCCGGAGTCGATGCGGTCCAGGATCTCGGGTACGGGTTGCACGTGATCACGAGCGACAAGACCACGCTCAAGGTGAAGCGGATCCTATCGGGCGAGTCCTTCAGCGAGTATGCGCTGCGCAACACGATCGAAGCACTGCCTGCGGCCTACGATCTGGTTATCCTCGATGGCGCACCGGGCGCGGACCTGTTACAGATCAACGCGCTGGTTGCCGCGACGCACTTCCTGATCCCGGTGAGCCTGGCCCACCTGGCCACTGTGGGCGCGGTCGACGTTCTGGGGACGGTCCAATCGCTCAAGCAGGTGGGGGCGTTTCAGGGGCAGTGGTTGGGGATTCTTCCCACGATGTGGGACCGGCAGACGAATGAATCCCACGCGCAACTCAAAGCGATGGCCGAGCGCTTCGGCAAGCTGGTCTGGCCGCCGATTCCGATCGACGTGAAGGCACGGGAGGCGCCGGGCGCGGGTCAGACGCTTTGGGATTACGCTCCGGATTGCCGGGCGATCGTCGGCGTGATGGAAGGGATAACGCCGGTGGGTGGCTATGGGGCCGTGATCATACGACTGATTGATGAGGTGGGGCTATGAGCGGATGGGATAATCTGAGTCCTGATGTTGAAGCCGTCCTGAAGAGCGGCGATCGTCGCCAACAGGACCGGCATCTGACACCGGCGCAGAAACGCGAGCGGGCACGCCAGGCGGACCGGGTGCGAGCGACGTACGATGTGCCCGATTGGCTGAAAGCAGAGATCCGGCGAGTTGCAGACGTCGAATACGTGTCGGCAAGCAGCTTGGTGTCATATCTGATCGCCGTAGGGCTTCGGGATCTGGCGCGCGGCAAGATCCGGCTGCGCAAGACGGGATCGGATTCACCGAGGTTCGATTTCCTCGTGAAGGTGACCGAGCATGATGCAGGTTTGTAGGCCTGCAGGGCGACATAGTAGGGCGCCATTGGGTCGCGGCACGGGCGACATAGTAGGGCGCCCATATAAGGGCGACACAGCGATAACGCAATGTCACCCTATCACGCAGCAGGATGCCCCAGGACACGCGCGCGCGAATCATACAGGGATATCTATCGTGAATGTGGATGCAGAGATCAGGGATGAAATCAAGAGGGGGGTATGAAATGCCAGATGCTGTGTTAGCGATCTGCGGATGCTGTGGCCAGGCGATCTTTGTCGAGAGCCGCGAGGTAGCCGAGCGACGCCAGAGCAGGGGTGAGGCGATCTTTTGCACCGCGTGCCTTGAACGTCAGAAGGATTCTGCCGAGTCAATGATCCGTGCCCGAGAGGCCAGGGCGTCCGGCGAGCCTGTGGCGGCGGGAATGTTGGCCGGATATGCGGCCGCGGTACTGAAAGAGCTGATAGACAATCTGTAGGATGCGGGAGGCGGGGTGACGAGAATCGGGAAGACCAATCAATTCTATAACGCGGAGGCCGAGATCGAAACGCGAGCGTGGCGAGAGCATACACGCGACTGTAAGATCGTGGTGCAAACGCAGGTACAATATCGATTCTCCAAACCCAACGTAAACGGCGGCCGCGCGGCAGGCGTCCGGCCTGGTGGCAAGGTGCGATTAAAACTCTCCATCGGAGATGTGTCACGGCTCGGAATGATCTGGGGCAGGACCTTTGACCTGGCGGTATCAGTCGTGCAGAATAAGCCGCTCTCCATCTCCTGGGAGATGGATACTTCGGGATTATGTGATGATGACGATGGTTGGTTGCAGGGGGCCGTGGCTGCAGTTGTTCATACCGTGGCCCACGAACTGGATTTGAGTGTGACGAGTAGGGGAGGTGACAGGTGAAAAAAACGGTATCGGGGATTGCGCTCGGATTGCTCATGTTGGCATTTCTGATGTTCTGCGTCATATCGCTGGTGATCACGATTCGCCAGGAGAACACCTGCTGGCGGGCGGGGTATGAGATCCCGATAAACTACGCTGGCCAGACGTGGTGTTTTGGGTACCAGGGGGAAGCGATCGCGGTGGCGTTGGATGATGTGGATCAATAGGCTCTGATAATAACAGGGGTGGGAATGTGATTACTGGAGCTACGTTGTTCACCGGTAGGGGTGGAGTTGACGTCGGGATGCGTGCAGCGGGGATAGAGATAGCCTGGGGTATCGAGTATGACCCCGCGATTGCGGAGGTCGCACGCGCCAACGGCATGCTGGTGACGGTCGCAGATATCCTAGACGCGGACCCGGTGTGCTTCGAGCGCGTCGATGTGCTGCACGCGAGCCCCCCTTGTCCCAATTTCAGCACGGCGAAGACGGACGGCGGGGAGACCCAGCACGACGTGGCCCTGGCAGGGGGCATCGGGGCATTCATAGAGGCGCTGCTTCCGCCCATCTTCACGCTGGAGAATGTCTATGCTTACCGGCGGTCGCGATCGTTCTATCACATCTTGGAGGTGCTGCGCCGGAACGACTATATGTACGCGTTCGGGCACATTAACGCAGCGGATTTCGGTGTGCCGCAGACCCGCCGCAGGCTGATCCTGCGCGCGGTCCGTCACGGTCTGGTCCCGCTGCTGCCGTCTCCCGAGCCGTGGCGTGGGTGGTATGACGCGATAGCTGATCTGATCGACGATCTACCGGAATCGCAGCTTGCGCAATGGCAGCTAGAGCGACTGCCAGAGACGATACGAACCTCCCTTATCGCCAACAGTGGATTTCGTGACGAAATCGTGACCCGCGAACATAGAGAGCCGGCTTTCACGGTGACGGCGAACACAAATCAAACAGGCGTGCGCGCGCTATTAATAAGTGGCGCCGGGCGCGGCGACAAGCTATGTGTTACACGGCAGATTAAGGAACCAGCAGCAACCGTGGTTGCCAGCGAAGAGAAGCGGCCAACACGGGCTCTGCTGATAGGAGACCAATCTGCGAATGCTGGGAAGGGCGTGCAGGTTCGGGAAGCGAGCGAGCCAGCGATGACGGTTCGTGCTATGGAAAACGGCGGAGCGACGCCAAGGGCAATCAGCAAGACGCGCGTCGTAGCGATGATGCCGCGGGCGCTAGCGCGGTTCCAGTCATTTCCTGATAGCTATAGGCTGCCCGAGGCACATGGCCTAGCATGCCGCGTGATCGGAAACGCAGTTCCACCACTGATGTATCAGAAGGTCATTAGTCAGTTGGTAACTGACCGATAAGGAGGGGACTGGATATGAGACAAGTGACGCTGGATGATGTGGAGAAATAGGCTCTGATAATAACAGGGGTGGGAATGAAACGACAGGCGACGCTGTTCGATGGGATGCGCCTCACGGTTGACCAGGCTGTTGAGCAAAGCCTGGAGAATCTGCGATGGTATGGCGAACGGTATCAGCACTGGGCGGTCGCTTACTCCGGTGGCAAGGACTCATCGGCCACGGTGACGTTTGTGGCGTGGGCGATACGGCGGGGTCTCGTGCCGGCGCCAGACTCCCTGACGGTTCTCTATGCTGACACGCGGCTCGAATTGCCTCCCCTCTACGCGACAGCGATGGACCTCATGGCGAAGCTGAGCACGCAGGGCTTCGAGACGCGGGTGGTGTTGCCCGAGATCGATGATCGATTTCTCGTCTACATTCTGGGATACGGCGTTCCGCCATCGTCAAATACATTCCGGTGGTGCACTGAGCGGATAAAGGTCAAGCCAATGATGGTAGCCCTGGAGGGGCTTCGACAGCAGTATGGCAAGTTGTTGATGCTGACAGGCGTGCGGATGGGCGAGAGTGCGGCGCGTGATCAGCGGATCGCTGTCTCGTGCAGTCGCAATAGCGGGGAGTGTGGGCAGGGATGGTTTCAGCTGTCGACGCCGGACAGTGTTGCGGATACCTTGGCGCCATTGCTGCACTGGCGCGTGTGTCACGTTTATGACTGGCTCTATTTCGATCCGAGGGGCCATGGTTACGACATGCCTGGTGTGGCGGATGTGTATGGCGAGGATGATGTGCGCACGGGCTGTATGGGCTGCCCATTGGCGTCTCGGGACGTGGCCCTGGAGCGGCTTCTGAAACGGCCCATATGGGGTTCCTTAGCGCCGCTATTGGAGTTGAAGCCGCTGTGGCGCGAATTGAAGAAGCCCCATCATCGGAAGCGCAAGATCGACCCGGAGCGGCGCAAGGATGGGAAGTGGGCGACGAACGTTCAGCGGATGGGCCCCCTCACGATGGAGGCGCGGGCCTACGGGTTAGGGCGGGTCATGGACATCCAGGCCCGGGCCGGGGTCGATCTGATCAACGCAGACGAGGAGGCACGAATCCGTGAGATGTGGGATCTGGATATGTGGCCCCGGAAGTGGTCTGCTGACGACGTGAACGCCGATGAATGGATTACGCCGGTGTCGATCGTCGACGGCGATGTGATTGAGCAGGCATTGCTGTTTGAAGAGACTGCGTTCCGATAATGTGAATTGAGAGGATGATAATGCTGACATACTTACGTGTGGGCGCGATAGAGTATCGGGTTGCGCTGGTGACCAGGTTGCAAAAGGGCGGCGAGGTACTCAATGGGCGGATCACCCACAATCTTTGCAGGATCGAAATCGATGCCGATCTGGCATCGCAAACGAAAGCCGTCACGATATGGCATGAGATATTGCACTCGTTAATGACTCAGGCCGGGATGGATGAACAGGATGAGCAGCTCATCGAAACTCTCTCCTATGGTATTGTGGGAGTCTTGCGAGATAACCCGGAGTTGCACGATGCTGCGGCAATCTGGGCGCCGGGTATTATCGAGGTCAATGATGCCTGATCGACGCCCGCGCATTACCAAACAGCTGCGGGATCGGATGGGACGGTTGCTGCCAATGGAGTATCGCCCCAGCGAGCTCGCCGAAGAGCTTGGCGTGCACGTCGACACGATCTATCGAGGGTGGGTGCCTGCCGGCGCGCCGCATCGCCGCGACGAGGCCGATCAGTTGTGGATCATGGGGACGGAGCTGACCGCGTGGCTGCGTCAGTTCATTGCGCGGATTTCAGTGCGGCTCGGGGAGGGCGAGGGGTATTGCATGCGATGCAACCGCGCGGTGAGAATTGCCCCGCCGATCGAGCGTGAGGTAGCCATCCACGCGATCCTGGTCCGCGGGCGCTGTCCCCAGTGCGGGTCGGGCGTGGCGCGGTTTGTCAGTGCTGAAGAGGGGGACACATGATCGACCGGCGGAATTACGCCGACGCGCGGGCACATCTGGCCTATCGGGCCAAGGTGTTTCGCGATGCACCGGGGACTCAGGGCAACCGCTGGTCGGCGTTGCGGCTGATCCTGATCTGGGCCGACGAAGCGTTGCTCTCGACGGCGCCGTCGATCAGGCCCTCGTATCCGACATTCCTGGCAGAACAGGTCCGCGATGGGCAGCCGCTGGCGCAATCGACGGTCGACGGGATGATCGCTGTGGCGCGAACCTTTTTCCGCTGGGCACTGACGGCGTACCCGGGCCGCTATCGCGGGATCTCGCCGTTGTGGTTGGATACGCTGCAGGCGCCCAATGTCCCGACGGCGGCGCCCTCGCGCGAGCTCTATACGCTGGATGATGTGCGGGCGATGGTCACCGGGGGCGATGGGACGCTACGCTGCCTGCGGATACAAGCGGCTGTGGCGTTGCTGTTCCTGTCAGGAATGCGCGCGGGGGCGTTCGTTACGTTACCGATCAAAGCCCTCAATCTAGGGCGGCGAGAGGTACACCAGTGGACCTCGCTCGGTGTACAAACGAAGTTCTCGAAGACGGCGACGACCTACCTCCTGGCCATCCCCGAACTCCTAGAGGTCGTCCGCGGATGGGACAGTCTCGTGCGACGCGAGCTGCCAGATGATGCGATGTGGTACGCCAACCTGTCGGAGCATCCCATCGAACCGAAACGCGTGGTCGCTGTACTGCGGCAAACGCGTAACCGGACGCATGCGCTGCGCTGCGAGCTGCGCTATCTGTGCGCACAGATCGGCGTGCGCTATCTTTCCCCGCACCATTTCCGGCACGGCCATGTGGTGCACGCTGAAGCGTTTGCCGAGACGATGGCCGACCGCAAGGCGATCTCCGAAAACGTCATGCACTCGGATCTGTCGATCACGGACGGGGTGTATGGCCGGCTGACCGGCGGCGATCGACGGGAGCGGATCGGGCGGCTTGGGGGGTGCGATCGGGGGAGTGTCAATCAGGATGATGTGATCATTCAGCTGGAAGCCCTTTTACGGCAATTGAAGGCTGCGCGATGACCATTTCACGGCCAGCGGTGCTGTATTATGGTAGTAAGTGGCGCATGGCGCCGCGCATCATTGACCTGATGCCGCATCACGTCTTGTACTGCGAGCCGTTTGGCGGCAGCGGCGGGGTGTTGCTGCAGAAACCGCCATCACCTATCGAGGTGTATAACGATGCCGATCGAGAGGTCGTGAACCTGTTTCGCCAACTGCGGGAGAATCCCGACGAGCTGATTCGCCAGATCGAATTGACGCCGCACTCTCGCGCTGAGTTGGAGCTGGCCTACGAATCGTGTACGGATCCACTAGAACGCGCGCGGCGTTATTACGTGAGGGCTTGGCAG
>Ga0114918_10004722_pt1 | contig 11796 bp, 4 predicted proteins | sample LantaG_FD_87015 | JGI IMG/M metagenome (GOLD analysis project Ga0114918, IMG submission 87015) | Deep subsurface microbial communities from Baltic Sea to uncover new lineages of life (NeLLi) - Landsort_02402 metaG | ecosystem: Environmental > Aquatic > Marine > Oceanic > Sediment | place: Baltic... | reverse complement strand
TACGACCTGCACGACGCCTTCCCCAAGCTCGCCGTGTCTGGGTGGGTTCGGACGGAGCTTCTGCCCGACCTGATCGCCTTTACAGCTGCCCAGCCCGCTTCCTCCTCCTTGCCCTTAGACCCCACCGCCCCGCTTCCTAGCGAAATGTCCGCCGCCGCAGAGCCCGCCCCCGGCAAGTACGTGCCCAAGCTCGGCAAGGAGGGCGCCGACGCCTCGGCGCCGACCGCCGCGATCCACCGCATCCGCATCACGCTTAACTCGCGCGACGTCAAGGCCGTCGAGAAGGTCTGCGCCGACCTCGTGCGCGGCGCCAAGGACAAGGGCCTCAAGGTCAAGGGCCCGGTCCGCATGCCGACCAAGACGCTGCGCATCACGACGCGCAAGTCGCCCTGCGGTAACGGCACGGAGACGTTTGACCGCTTCGAGATGCGCATCCACAAGAGGCTGATCGACCTGCACTCGCCCGTCGACGTCGTCAAGTCCCTGACGAGCCTGACGATTGAGAACGGCGTGGACGTCGAGGTGACGATCGCCGACGTTTAGGAGGTCGAGGAGACTTGGGGAACCGAGAAATGGGTTCAAAAAAATGATTTCATCCTTGGGCGCCGCGTGTGTTTTTGTGTGTTTTCGTTTTCCTCCTTTTGCTCTTCGTTCCATCTGTGTGAAACTGAGGCTGAATGGAGAGGAGGGAGACTTGACACGCTTTTACGCGCGTCCCTCCAAAGGGGAACCCAAATCAAGAGAAAAGAGAGAGGTTGAAAGCAAGTGCGACGAAACAGAGAGTTTTTGCAAGAAAAAACGTGGAAAATCATGAACACAAGTTATCTCTCTCTCCCCCCCCCTCTCGTTGTTCTCGTTCATTTCGATTCTAGTCCTCAAAGTCGTCGTCGTCAAAGCCGCTGACGTCCGAGCCCGTCGCAGCGTCTTCGTCTTCTTCGTCGTCGTCGCTGCTCTCCTCCTGGCGGCCGCGGTTCCCGCCCCTGCTTCCTCCTCGGCTCCCGCTTCCTCCGCCGCCGCCGCCGCCGCGCCGCCCGGCCGCCCTCGCGGCCCGTCCGCCCTCCCTCCGCTCGCGCTCGCGCTCCTGCTGCTCGAGCTGGCGCTGCTGCAGGCGCGCAGAGACGATGGGGGCGGGAGCGGGCTTTGCAGCCGCTCCGCGGCGGGAGGAGGTGGTCGTCGCGGTAGCTGCCGCGGAGGTGCGCCCGCGAGCGGGGGCGGAGGAACGCTTGGCGGTCTTTCTCGCGCCGCGCCCTCCCTTCTTGCTCGCCCTCGCGCGCTTTCCGCCGCCGCTCCTTCTGCGGCGGCCGTATGCTTCATCGTCATCTGACTCCTCTTCGTCGGAAGAGTGGATGCTCGCGTCGTCGTCCTCGTCGCGGCGGCGGCGGTTTTCGTCGTCGTCGTCGTCGCCTCTGCTCTCTTCCTCCTCTTCCTCTTCCTCTTCCTCGTCGGCGTCGGCGTACTGCTGCGCCCGGCGCCGCGCGGCGGCCTCGCGGTCCCTCGCACGCCGCCTCTCCAGGGCCTCCTGCGCTGCCTGCGTCTGGGCGCGGCCGGCGGCGACCGCGGCGGCCGCGGCGGGGCCGGTCATGCGGGAGGAGACGCCGGCGCCGCGGCCGCCAGAGGAGGACCAGCGGCCGCCGCCGCCGCCGCCTCGACCGCCGCCGCCGCCGCGGCCAGCTCCTCCTCCGGCGGCGACGGCTGCCGCCTCTCCTCCTCCGGGGACTGGAGACTTCCCGCGGTGGGTCATTGCAGCGACGACTGAGGCAGCGGGGCCGGGGATAGAAAGCAAAAGCCCGGGGGCGGAGAAGGGGCGCTTCTTGCTGCCGCGCCTTCGGGAGGCGGCGGCGGTGGCGGCGGCCAGGGCGGCGGCGGCGGCGGCGCGGCCGGTGAGCCTGCGGGTCAGGCCGTCGAGTTCGTCCTCCTCCTCCTCCTCGCCTTCGTCGTCGCTCGAGGAGGAGGAACCGTCGCCTTCGGACTCGTCTTCCTCCTCCTCCTCCTCCTCCTCGTCGCCCTCGTCGTCCTCGTCGTAGGCGTCCCCTCCGCCCCCTCCTCCCCCGTCGTCGATGCCGTACCTCGCCCTCGCGCTCCTCGTCGCCCTGCGCGCGCCGCTCGCGCCGCCCTCGGCGACGTCGCGCAGCTCCCCGATCGGCAGCTCCAGGTCCGACCGCGGCTGCTCCAGCAGCAGCATCGTGAAGGGCGGGAGCGAACCGACCGCGGCGACGCCGCCGCCGCCGGCTCCCAGGGCCGTCCCCGGCACGTGGGGTCCCCGGCGGCTCCCCGGCGCGCGCGGCGCAGAGAGCGCGCCGCCCGTCGCGGCTGCGGCGGCGGCGGCCGCTCCGGCAGAGACGGGCGGCATGCCGACGAGCGGGGGCGCGCCTCGGTAGAAAGCTGCCCTGGGGGGGAGCGCCACGCGGGCGACGTGGCGGTAGAGCGACAGGGCGTCGCGGCCGAAGAGTGTGCGAGCGGGCTGCGGAGGAGGCGCAGCGGCGGCGGCGGCGGCGGCGGCGGCAGCCTTGCTTCCCCTGCTGCCTTGCCTCCCCTCCTCCCGCTGCTGCTGCTCTCCCTCGTCCGCGCCTGCGGCGGCGGCGGCGGCGGCGCCCCTGCCCCCGATCTTGTAACCGATCGCCGCGTCCAGCGCGGCAACGCGCCACGCCACGGCCGCGGGCGTCGCGGGGAGCCACGCCAGGCCCACTCCCTCGGGCGCGGCGGGCGCGTCGTCGGCGTCGACGCTCTCGGGGCCGACGTCCGCCGCCGTCGGCGCCCAGGCCCCCCGCACGAGGGGCGGGCGGAGCGAGAAGCCGGGAGCGAGCCTACGAGGGTCGAGCGAGGCCTCGAGAGCCCACAGACAGTCTCGGAGGGCCGGGGCGGAGTCGGCGGAGGCGACGCGGGCGCGCCAGGAGGCAGCGGCGGCAGGGGCCGCAGCAGCGTCTTTCCCCTTGTCGTTGTTCCCGCCGCCGCCGCTTCCTCCCCGCTCTCCTCCTGCCAGCTTGGATCGGTCGAGCGCCCTGGACGGCGCCGCCCTCTCGATCGCAAGCAGGGTCTCCTTCGCCGCCTCCAGCGCCGTCACGAGACGCGAAGAAGAGGAGGAAGAAAAAGAAGAAGAAACAGAGCCGAGCTTCTTCCCGGCGGCGGCGGCCTCGGCGAGCGCAGCCACCGTCGGCGCCGCGGCAAACCACCCGGGGTCGGCCAGCGCCGCGTCGATGGCCGCCGAGGCCGCCGCGGTGAGCCGGTCCGCGCCCGAGGCCTCGGCCACGGCGGCGAGCGAGGAGACCAGGGAGGAGGTCTCCTCGCCGTCGGCGCCGGGCAGCGCCGGCAGCGCCGCCTCGCCGAGCGGCGGCGCGGGCATGCCGGCCTCGAGCGCCCTCGCGACGGCGCCCCGCGGGCGAAGGACGTCTGCGAGGTGCGCCTCGCGCCTGCCTCGCACGTCGAGCGCCGCGCGGAGGCCCTCAAGGGCCTCGCGCTCGACGAGGGCGCGCATAGGCGGCGGGGGCAGGGGGGCGTCGTCTTCGCCGTCGTTGAAGTCGATGTTGCCGCCGCCGTCGTCGTCGTCAGACTGCATCCGCTCGCTTCGCTTGCTGCCGCCTCCGCCCCCGCCCTCGACCCCTGCGGGCTCCAGCAGCAGCCTGCCCCTCCCGGGGTCCGCGAGCGGCCCCTCGCCTCCGACTTCAAGCACGTAGTACCGTGCGTGCCTGCGGTCGAAGCCGAGCGGCTCCCTGCGCGTCGCGTTGGCGGCGTCGGCCGCAGCGACGACCTCGGCGCGGGACGCCGCGCGCTCGCCTGGGGTTGCGGACCTCGCGGCGGCCCCCTCGCCCCCTTCCTTCTCCTCCTCTTCGGCCGGGGGAGTTTCGCGCTCGGCGGCGGCAGCAGCAGCAGCAGCAGCAGCGGGAGCGGGAGCAGCAGCAGCAGCGGCAGCGGGAGCAGCAGCAGCAGCGGGAGCAGCAGCAGCGGCAGGAGCAGCCGAAGGAGAGCGGGCCCTCTTTTTGGCTTCGCCTTCGTCGCCTTCGTCGCCGGGCGCCGCAGAGGCGGCGCGCTTGTCGCCGACGGCAGCAGCTGCCGCTTCCTCTCCGCCCTCCTTCTCCCCCTCGCCCGCAGCAGCAGGCGCGCTCACAGCAGCGGGAGCGCTCGCACCAGGAGCAGCAGCAGCAGCAGCAGCAGCGGCTTCTTCCTCCCTCCTCTCCTTCGCCTTCGCCTCGGCGGCCTCGGCCGCGGCTCCGATGACCGCCGCCGCTGCTCGCTCGGCCGCGGCGTCCGCGGCCCGCTTGCGGTCGTTCCTCGCCTCCTCCGCGTTCCACCTGCGGACGCGCGCGAGCTCCTCGGTGCGCGCGTCGAGCGTCTGGCGCACTGTGTGGGTGTCGAGAGCGGCGTGGATGAGGGCCGAGAGGGCCGCGACGCGGTCCGGCAGGGGGAGGGAGGCGTACCCTGGGGGCGGCGAGGCGCCGTCGCCGCCGCCGCCGCCGTGGTGGATTCCTCCTCCGCTCCCGGTTCCCGCGAGCAGGGAGACCCAGCGGCTGGCTGCAGAGGCCGACGAAGAGGAAGGAGGGAGGGCGTGATGGGCAGCGCCTCCCCCGAGGCTCCTCCCGCCTCCCGTGGAGGCCCCGCGGCGGAGGCGACGCTCGTCGTCGTCGCCGTCGCTGTCGTCGCCGTCGTGGTCGGCAGCAGCGGGGGCCTCGACCCCTTCCATCCCCGCTCCCTCCCTCTCCTCCTCCTCCTCCTCCTCCTCCTCCTCTGCGGGCTCGGGCATCGCGCCGCCGCCTCCGGCGCCTTCCTCCTCGCCTCCTCCCCACCCTGCGGAGGATGCCGCTGCAGCGGAGACCAGTGAGGTGAGGGCGAAGACTTCGGGGGCGACGCGGGCGAAGAGCGCGTCCCTTCGGAGCGCGGCGACGACGGCGGCCTCCTGCAGCGGCGGCGCGGGAGGGCGGCGGCGACCGGCGGTCTTCTCTCCTCCGGCCGTCGCTGGCGCTGCCTCCGACGGCGTGGGCTGCTCGCCGGAAGCGGGGGCAGCGGGAGCAGGAGCAGCTGCCGCAGCCGCCGCCGCGGCCCTCGCCGCGGCCCTCGCCGCGGCCCGCCGGACGATCTCCGGGATCGGCAGCCCCGCGGCGCCGACGCCGGCCGCGGCGAGCACGGACCAGCACGCGGCCTTGGCCGACCCCCGGGCGAGCCGCGGGGGCCTGCGGAGCCTGAGGCGCGAAGGCGGCGGGCGCGGGGGGGACGGGGCGGAGGGGGAAGAGGCGGCAGCGGCGTCGGCGCCTTCGGGGGCAGGGGCAGGGGGAGGGGCGTCGGGAGCGGCGGCGTCGGCGTCGGCGACGGCGGCGGCGACCCGTCCGCCGCCGACCGCGACGACGTCCTCGCCCTCCTCGCCGCCGCTCTCGTCGCCGCCTCCGGCCCGCAGAGCGCGCGGCGGCCTCCTCCTCGGGCCCAAACCCGCGACGACGCCCCACTGCCTGAGCACCTCGGGCCAGGTGTGCGCGCCCAGGTGCGCCCGCTGCGCGTCGGCGTCGAAGCCCCAGGCCGCGGCGGCGGCGACGCGCGCCACGGCGGCCGTGAGTGAGCGGTCGATAAAGTTGCCGCCGCCGCCGGCCGACGGCACGGCGACGCCGCCGCCGCCGCCGCCGCTCCCGGCCCCGCCGCCGCCAGCCCCGCCGTCGTCGCCGTCCCTTCCCCCCCCGGCAGCGATCGCGGCCGCCGTCGCGGCGTACATCCCGTTGCCCGCCGCCGCGGCCTCCTCGGCGTCGGCCTGGACCAGCCGCAGCAGCGAGACGTGCACCTCGCCGCAGAGCGCCGAGCCCTCGCCGCAGCGCAGCGCCGCGAGCAGCGCGTCAGCCGCGAGCGGCGCCGGCAGCGCCAGGACGTCGCCAAAGTCGGCGAGGAACGCCGCGGAGGAGAGCAGGTCCGGGCCGGCGGCCTCACCGAGGTCGGGGGGGAAGGCCGGGACGGTGGGGACCGTGTCCGGGGGCGGGAACGGGGGCGGCGCGCCCGCGGTCTCCTCCTCGAGGTCGGAGTCGTCGAGGAGCGCGCGGCGCGCGGCGGCCGAGGGGATCGCGCCTGCCGCCGCCGCCGCCCCGGGGCTGCCCCCGCGCGAGCCGCCTCGCCCCGCGCCGCCGCCGCCGCCGGGAAGGGCAGACCCCTCCCTCCCGCCGCCGCCTTCCGCGCTCAGGCTCCTGCCGCGGCCCGCGGCGGCGGCGGCGGCGCTGGCGGCGTCCCTCGCGCGCCGCTCCTCGGCCCGCCTCGCGGCGTCGGCCGCCCGCGCGGCGGCGCGCTCGGCCTTGAGCCGCTCCCGCTCGGCGTTGGCCCTCTCGCGCTCGGCCTTCAAGGCCACCGCCCGCTCCCTCTTGGCGGCCAGCTCGCCCAGCCTGACGCGCTCGCGCTCGGCGCGCTCGGCCTCGGCCCTCGCGGCGCGCTCCGCGCGCTCCGCTGCCCTGGCCGCCTCGCGCTCGAGCCGCGCGCTCTCCGAGGCGGCGGCCCGCAGGGCGCGCTCCTCGGCCCTGCCGCGCTCCTGCTCGGCGCGCTCGAGCTCGCGGGCGCGGGCGGCGACTGCGGCCTGCTGGCGGCGCAGCTCGGCGGCGGCGGCCTCGGCGGCGGAGGGCGGGGCGCGCCTGCGCGGGGCGTGAGACGAGGAGGGTCCGCCGGCCGCGCCGCCGGCGCTGGAGGCGGGGGCGTCGTCGAAGACGAAGCCAAGGGGAGGCCCTCCCTCCTGCAGGGGCTGCGGCAGCGCGGCAGCGGCCGACTTCAGCAGCGGCACCAGGTCGGAAGGGACGGGCGCCAGGGAGGCGGAGGCGGCCCCGACGTAGCGGCTCCTCTTCCGAGCGCGAGGAGGAGCGGCGGAAACGGGGCCCGCCGCCGCGACCCCGGCGAGCAGCGCCGCCCTCACCGCGGGCGGCGCGTTGGCCGGGATAGAAACAGAGGGGGCCCTTGCAGCGGGACGAGGGGGGGCAGCAGCAGCAGCAGCAGCAGCGGCCGCGGCGGCAGCAGCAGCGGCGACGTCGCCATGTTCTTGCTGCTGCCGCTGACGCTGCTGCGCCGCGGCGACGTCCTGCGCTCTCGCCGCGGCCGAGCCGAACGCCGCGGCAAGCGCCTCGGTGTCGACGCCGGCCAGCGCCGCCGCCAGGGCCGCGGCCATCTCACCTGCTGCCTGGCATCCTCCTCCTCCTTGCTCCTCCTCCTCCTCCTCCTCCTCCTCCTCCTCCTCCTTCTCGTGCTTCTCTTCTTCCTCGGCCTCCTTTTCTCCTTCGGCAGGAGCGGCGGCGGGAGCAGGAGCAGCGGCCACAGCGGCGCCGCGCCGCCTCCCGCTCCCGCCGCCTGCGGCCTCCTTCGCCCTCGCGCTGGCTTCGATCCTGGCCAGCTTGTCAGTCAGTCGGCGGCGCTGGAACCAGGCGGAGCAGGCCGACACGGGCATGCCCAGGTCGGAGGCGAGTTGCTCGCGCTCCGCGGCGGTGGGGTTTTGCTTCTCTGCTTTTTTTCGAGTTTTTTTCGAGTTTTTCTGTCGTCAGCGGTCGATCGTTCCCATCGAAACGATGGACGTGCCCGTGCGGGCTAAGGGCCTACGACGCCGTCACGGGGGAGGCGCTGCTGCAGTTCGGGCCCTCGTGCGCCGCGATCGGCGGCGGCGCCGTCGAGAGATTCTTCCTCTCTTTCTCTTTCTCTCTCTCTCGCGCGCGCTTTCTTCCCCCTCTCGATTTTCAAACCCAACGCACTCGTGTATGCCTCTTCCAGGGATTCTTTCTGCTGCTGCGACTTGAAGTACTTGCTGCCGTCGCTCGCGAGGCGGTCCAGAGGTTCGCCGTTGGCGTTGGCGTTGATGCCGTCGCCGACGCTCGCCGCGCCTCCCGACGCCGGAGGACCCGCGCCGCTCATCGCTTCGAAAGAGCCTCGTTCAGCCTCTTGCTCTTCCCCCTGCGTTGCGCGGTCTGTGAGATGCGTCGTTGAGAGGAAGGTGGGGAGAAATGAGGGTGGGGGGACATGAGTGACTGGGCGGAAAGCGCTGGGGACGAGATTGGAGAAGGGCAAGAGAGGCTCGACGTCAATCGAGACTCGACGCCGGCAGAAGTCGACGTTCTTCCTCCCCAAACCGTAACGCCTCTCCCTCGGCTCGCCGCGGGGTTCGCGCAGCGGCGGAGCGGCTGTGACGTACCGGTGCGCAGACGCGCTGTTGATGCAAGGCTTGCAGAGGGGGCAGGGGGGAGTACCTCGCTTCGGTCGAAACAAATCGTGATCGGAACTCAACCAGCAAGGAGAAAATGAAAAAGCACCGAGAGGGAGCAAAAAAAAACTTTTAGAGTTTCTTGAGCTCTGAAAGTCCTCTTCCTCCTTTCTCCCTCTCTCCCTCCCCTCTCTCTCTTCCCCTCCATTCTTTTCTTTTCCTCCTCACTTCCGCGCTCGAGTTAGTTTGGGTTTTTTCGTTTTTTTTTGCAATTTTTTTTTCCTTCCCTTTTCCCTCTCTTCACCTCTCGTTTTTCTCTTCCCTCCTCAGCCGCCACCACCGCACTTTCACCCCCTCGTCCCCCGAGTGCCACGCCCGCACCCTCGGCAGCAGCAGCGACGGCGAATACGCGCTCCTGACGCCGTCGCGCCACTCCTCCGCCGCCCCCGGCATCGGAGGAGGCCCCCCGCCGCCGCCATCGGAGGAGCGCTCGAAGGAGAGCCCGGCACCGGCAAAGGCGCGCTCGAACGCCGCCGCCGTCTCCTCGCTGCGGACGACGCCCGCCAGCAACGCCGACGAAGAAGACGGGCCCTCCGAATCCTTCGCCGCCGCTGGCCGCGGCGGCGACAGCAGGGAGGCGAGCACGCGAGAGAGGGCCAGGGCAGACTCGGGGTCGTACATTATGTCCGACCCGACGACGAGATTGGAAAGAGTCTCACCCTCTGCTCCTCCTCTCTTTCCTGGTGCCCCATCTCCGGCACCGCGCTTCCCTCCTCCTTTTGCCTCCTCTGCTTCGGCTCTCCGCTCCTCCTCCAGCCAGTCGAGGACGCCGACGCTCAGCCTCTCCTCGGGCCCTTCTCGCACCCCGTTGGCCTCGAGAGTCCTCCGAGCGTTGGCGACAGAGTTGGCATCCCCGTCGGTGAGGCGCAGCGAGAGCGGGGAGAAGGAGGAAGACGAGGCGCTGCCCCCCTCTTCGTCGCCGTCGCCGCCCCCGCCGCCCCCGCAGCCGCCGCCGTCGCCGCCGCCGCGCCGTCCGTCCTCCTCGCTTCCCCGCCGCCGCCGCCGCGGCCCTTGCCTCCGCCACCACGCGGCGCCGACGGAGAGCGCGGCCCCGACCATCCCCGCCCCGCACCCGAGCTCCGTCACCCTCCGGCCCCGCGCGAGCTCGCTCCCCCCCGACAGCAGGAGCCCGGAGAGCGCCCTGCTCGCCGGCCAGAGCGCCCTCCCGGTGCCGCCCGAGAGGAGGTCGGGCGAGGAGGAGACGGCGACGGGGAACGCCCGCGTCGAAGAGAGCGTCGGCTTCTTCTTCTGCTTCTGCTCCTTCTTCTTTCCCGATGACGGTGCGTCGTCGTCGCCGTCGTCGTCTTCAGGATGCTCCTCGAGGCCGAAGAAGAAGGCCTGCAGCTGCAGCGGCGGCCGCGAAGGAGGAGAAAACTCTCGTCCCGTTTGGTCGCCGCCGCCGTAGCCCCCTCTTTCTCCTTTTCCCTCCTCTTTGTCCGCGACGAGCAGCGACGAAGCGAGAGCCTCCGCCAGCTCGTCGCTCAGGGCCGAGCTGAATCTCTTCGCGGCCTCTCGCAGGACGCGGGCCTCATACCCTTGAGGGGCCGCGCCGCGGAGCGCGCGGGCTGCGGCCAGGGCGGCGAGGAGGAGGCGCTGCGACCGCCGCTCGTCGGCGTCGGGCGGTTCTCCTTCTCCCTGCTCCCCTTCTGCCGCCCTAATCATCTCGAGGGGAGTCGCGTGGCGGCAGGCCCCGCACAGGGCCTCGAAGAAGGCCGGCGAGCCGGCCAGCGAGGAAGGGGAGAGGGGCGAGGTCGGGGCGGAGGTCGGGGTCAGAGACGATCTCGTCGCATCGACGGCCGCCTCGAGCGCCCTGCGCACCGACTCGTCGAAATTGGTGGCATCGGACATCGGGATGAGCTTTCCATTCGTCGGGATTCTCTCCTACTTGTGGAAGTAGAAGAGAAAAGAGTCGTTCTGAGATGCTACACGCGCGCGAGAGAGGGAGATTATTTCTCGTCGAATTTATGTTCTCGATCGACGAGCGCGAACGAAGAAAATCAAAAATCGGCTTTTTACCTCATCGAAAATCGAAATATGAAACAAGATTGACCTCGCGTGAGGCCCTCGCGAGATGGCGTCAAACTTCTGGGAGTCTCCGCACGCGTGAGTGGTTGCTCTTCTTCCTCTGTGACGCTGAGCACGAAAAATACGGCATCGAAGGAGGACAAGACGGCGCAATTGAAGCGGCACTGTCTTGGCTCTTCGTCCAAGATCGATCGACGCTCAATTTCTTTCTTTCTTTCTTTCGACCTTCTCTTCCCTCCCTTTTTTTCTCTCGCTCTCTTATCCCTCTCACTTCCAAAAAAACAAAAAACAGCCTCGAGCTCGTCCCGCGCGCGAGCGTCCTCTCGGCGCACGCGCGGGAGCGCTCTCTCGGGCTCGGCGACGGGGACATCGAGGCCTACAAGGCCTTTGTCGTGGAGTGTGCGTTTTTTGGTTACTGGTTTTTTCTCTTCTTCTTTCACCCACCCCCCCCTCTCTCTCTCTTCTTACCTCTGTCCTCTCCTTTTCTCTCTTTTCTCTCCTTTTCTCTCCTCATCTTACAGACATGGCCGAGGTCGCGCGACACTCCTCGGGGGCCCTCCGCCAACGCGTGGTGTCCTCGGCCGCCGTCTTCGCCCGCAGGCACTTTTATCGGAGGGGCCTTTCGTGCTTGCCCCCCTTGCCGCTGGCGCTCGCGTGCCTCTTCCTGGCCGCGAAAGTCGAGGAGTCGCACGTCTCGGCGCGGTACCTTCTGAGGTGCGCGGAGAGGGCAGCCGCGGAGGGAGGTTGCTTCTCTTCGGGGGGGCAACAGGGGACGGCGGCGGAGGAAGCGATGAGGAAGGGAGGAGGAGGAGGAAGAGGAGGAGGAGGAGGAGGAGGAGGAGGAGGAGGAGGCGGCGGTGGCGGCAGAAGCGGCGGAGGATGCAGGGGCAACAACGCCCGCATTAGTCTCGTCGCCTCTTCTTCCTCCGCCTTCCAGCAGCGAGATCGAATCAGCCATGTCTCTTCATCAGCGGCGGCGGGGCCTTCTCCCCTGAAAAAGCCAGCAGCGGCAGCAGCGGCAGCAGCGGCAGCAGCAGCGAACCCTCCCTGCCCGCTCCCGCTGCCGACGCCGAGGCAGCTCCTCGAGGCCGAGGTCGAGCTAGTCTCTTCCCTCGGGGCCAGGGGGCTCTTGATTTGGTCCCCCTACCCGGACGCGCTGGAAGCGGCGGCGGCCATCGAGGAAGAAAGAGAGAGGAAGCCGAGGGAAGAAGAAACGGCGGGGTCGAGCTCCGGCCCGACGAGGAAGCAGGGGGACGGCGCGGGGCGGCCGGTGCAGCAGCAGCAGCAGCAGCAGCAGCGGCGGCTCGGCGCCCGCGCCTGGGCCGCCGTCTCCGTCTCCTTCTCGCGGACCGACGTCTCCCTCTGGGCACCTCCGCACGTCATCGGGTTCGCGGCAGCCGCCGTGGCCGCCGCGGCGGCGGACCTCGAAGAAGCCGAGAGGACGGCGGCGACGGAGGACGAACGGGAAGAAGGAGCGCGAGGCGCAGAAGGAGGGGCGGCGGGAGCGGGAGCGGGAGGAGGAGCGGCGGCGGCGGCGCCAGAGCGGGCGGCCCGCTCCTTCACCGCCGCGGCCACGCGGT
>Ga0114918_10004720_pt1 | contig 11797 bp, 24 predicted proteins | sample LantaG_FD_87015 | JGI IMG/M metagenome (GOLD analysis project Ga0114918, IMG submission 87015) | Deep subsurface microbial communities from Baltic Sea to uncover new lineages of life (NeLLi) - Landsort_02402 metaG | ecosystem: Environmental > Aquatic > Marine > Oceanic > Sediment | place... | reverse complement strand
TGTAACATTTCTGATTGGAGTTGATATAACAATATAAACCAAATAAAAAGATATGTCAGAACTAAAAGATAAGCACCAATTCTGTAAGTGTAACAATTGTGATGAGGTATTTTTTGACACCAATCCAAGCGAGCAGCCTTTCTTTAAAATACCTAAAAACAAAGGATTTAGGGAATTATCAACACTTCAAGAAGAAGAAGAGGAAGGAGATTTCTTTCAGGGATGCCCTGAATGTGAGACTGATGAATTTCTACAAGATGTAGTTGATGAAAATGAATTGTGTTCGTGAACCAACGAAGTTGTGCAACTTGTTGCCATGAACGAAGTGAAATGTAACATTTCTGATTAGATTTGATATAACAACAAAGGAACCCAAACGAGGGGACCATGAAACTTGAAATTATTAGGATGTATATCAAAGCAAGCGCTCGGCCCAATTAAGGGCCACATGTTGTAAAGGTACCTTTAGTAGGATTTAGGGACCATGAGCAGCTGAAACATGAGCGGAATGCAGCGGACCTTTAGTAGGATTTAGGCCTATGCAAGCGCTACGATGCACATGTATACTTAAGGTCCCTTTTAGTAGGATTTAACGGACCATGAAATTAAGGGCCACGCAACTATTTAGTAGGATTTATAGCAGCTGGCCCTTTTTTTATACATGTACTCTTCGTAACATTTCTGATTGCAGTTGATATAACAATATAAACAAACTAAAAAACAAACGATATGAAATTAGGCGAAGTAATAGAGTTAATATTTAAAATTCTTCCATTGACAATAGATTTAGATACAAATGATAAATTTGTTGCTAATGATACTGTTTGGGGTGAAGAAGGTTATTTTATGAATTCAGAAAATGATTTAGTAGTTAAAATTCTTGATACTGAAACTATTCAAATTTATTATGCAGATGAGGATGGTGAAGAAGAGGGTGTATATTTTCTTGGAGAAGAAGAGAAAGAAGATGGCATTATTGAGGGTGATGAGTTTTTAAGAATAGACGAATTAGATGAGCAAAAGATAATTGTTTTATTCTCTAAAAGATTTGGGTGGATTGATGAATTTGATTCATTTAAAAAAGGTAATAATGTAAAAATAGTGTAACATTTCTGATTCAATTTGATATAACAATATAAACTAAAAAACAAAAAAGATATGGCAAGTAACTTACAATGTCCTAATTGTCACGAAGACTTAGGTAAAGACACAGAATGCGATGCATTAGCATATTGCGGAAACTGTTGTGAAGACAAAATTTATAATGAATACGGACATACTGATGATATGGACGATGATGAAATTGCAGAATTTAAGGCAATGAAGCGTAAAAGAAACGGAAGCAGGATAAGACGCTGGTAAAAAGAAAAGAAATTAAAAAGGAGAGGCGAATGTCTCTCTTTTTTTGGTTCTCTCTGTATCATATGCGTATATCAACTCAGTTCAGAAATGTTACAAGAGATTTTTTATTGTAACATTTCTGATTACAATTGATATAACAATATAAACCAAACAAACAAACTATGAAACTTTTTATTAAATATAGTGAGCAAAGATTTGCAAAAGAAGGAGATTCCAACATACTAACTGTAGATGTAATTCAAGTTGGTAAGACGAATTTATTTGTTGAGCAAAGATTTATAAGCGGCAAACCTACTTTAAAAAAGATTGAAGGGTGTAGAACATATAAAGTAGAAGGAGATGCAATTGAAGTAGGTTTTTATAAATCTTCAAAAGGAGGATTTAAAAAGAATTCTCTTTGGCAGCAAGGAAGTTAGAGTTTTGTAACATTTCTGATTTGAGTTGATATAACAATATAAACCAAACAACAAAAGATATGATAAAAGAAAATTCAGACTTCACGGCAGTAGTTAAAGATGATTATGGTGTACACATATTAAAGTGTAAAATAATTGATGAACAATATTTGATATTTCAAATGATGAATAAGACAACTGAAACATTAAGTCCTCAATTCAAAATTAAATCAGACTTTGGTATGTTAAAATATGTTAAGCCTGATAAATTACAGAAGGAGATTGAAGAGTCATTTGCGTTGACTAAGAATGTTAATCGAAATTCACTAATTGGATATTATATGCAATTTAAGTTAAAATCTATGGTTGGAGCTTACCATTCGTAACATTTCTGATTGCAATTGATATATAGGTGTAACCAAAAAACTTAAAAGATATGAATTATAAAGCTCCATTAAATTTATTAAGTACAAAGAATAGCAAAACTATTAAAGGTGAAAAGTTAGGATATACTACATATATTATGTATTTGTCTCCTCATACTCAAAATAGCAAAGGTATTAATCTTTGTAGTCACGCTTCAAAAGGTTGTGCTACCGCCTGTTTGTTTAAAAGTGGGGCTGCAAGATTTGATGATGTTCAAAAAGGTAAAAGAAATAAGACTGAATATTACTTGCAAGACCGTAAAGGTTTTATGTCTCAATTGGTAAAAGAAATTGCAAGGGCTGAGCGTTTGCATAAAGCTGTAGAAGGAGAAGAGCAAATAGGACGTACTGGTAAAGTTGTAAGGTATAAGAAATTTGCCGTTAGATTAAATGGTACTGCAGATATACGTTTCGAAAAAATCAAATTAGAAGGTGGAATGAATATCTTTGAAATGTTTCCTAATGTTCAATTTTACGATTATACAAAAAATCCTTTAAGATTTAATAGTATACTACCTAAAAACTATAACTTAACTTTTAGTAGAAGTGAAGACAATGATAATGATGTTGATAAGGTTTTGAGAAATGGTGGCAATGTAGCTGTAGTATTTGGAATTAAGGATATTGGAAGTCTCCCTACTACTTACAAAGGTTATAAAGTTATTAATGGTGACGAAACTGATTTAAGATTCTTAGATGAAAGCAATGTAGTTGTAGGACTTAAGTATAAGTTAATGACTGGTAAAGGTACTGCAGGTAAGAATAAAGAAAATATAGATACTAATGATTTTCTTATCAATGTAGAAGACTTGGAAGAGAATAAAGTTGCAGTTGCAGCTTAACTCTCCCTCTTTATAAAACAACAAAGGATAAGAGGAAAGCCCGACCAGCAGGCAAGAACTCCCTTTGTTGTTTTTGTAACATTTCTGTTTGCAGTTGATATATGTATATAACCCCGAAATTAAAGAAATTTAGGCGAATTAAACTCTCCCTTGAGTGTAGTGTAACATTTCTGATTCGAGTTGATATACAAGTGTAACCAATTAAAACAAAGAAACTATGAGCTACGAAATTATATATGACAAGCAATTTGTAAAAGTTAATGATGATATTTTTATACCAATGATATTAGCAGGTAGTAATAACTGTTATGAATATTCTCCTTCTGGAAAGGAAAGGAGAAGTAGAAGTTGGTTTAATTTTTCTTTTTTATTGAATGGTGCAATTTCAGGTTCAATAGAAAATATGCTTGATAAACAAGCGGATGTTAGAGCTAATAAGATTAAGCAATACCCTGATGAATATAAAGATAAAGATTTTGGATACTATACAGGACTTTCAATGGGAGGTGGATGTAAAGTAACTTATGGACAATATATTGGAATTGTTAAGACTGGTTGTAAGAAGGCGTTAACAATTGAACAATTAAAGGAAGAGCATATTACAATTACTATTAGTACTTACAATAGTACAGAAACAGAAGATAAGCTTAAAGAAGTAGGGTTAGAGGCTGTAAGATTTACGCCTCAAACAACTAAGGAGTTAGAAGACTTCTTAATAAAAGTAGCCCCTAAGTATTCAGAAAAAGGAATAAGATTAAGTGTTGACTTCAATGGAGTTTATGAAAGCACTACAAAGAGATTAAGGAGAAAATACTTTCCAAAAGTTAAAGCTGAAAAGCAGGAGGTAAAGTCTTCAATTGGATATGCAATTAGAGTAACAAAGAAAAGTGATAACTTAGATGCATATTTATATTCTTATAGAGGTGGAACTTTTAGATACTCTCCCTATAAAGATGGAGGTAAACAATTTTTAATGAAAAAAGATGCTGAGGCACTTGCAAAGAAAAGAAACGCAAGAAGGTCTGACTGTATTCATACAGTTGAGCAGGTTGAGTATAGTAGAGAAAGAACTTTCATTATACCCGCAGGCAAAAAAGTAACTCTCCCTAAAAAAGAAAAAGAAAAGAAGATGACTGATAAGAAACTTATTGAGTCTCTTATGTTAAGAAAAGAAGGAGAAGAGGTTGCTAATATGTTTGACCCTAATAGTAAATGTTTCCTTGACCCACTTGGAGTTGCATTGCACGATTTTATTAAAGGTTGTGAAATGACTAAGAAGTATGACAAGATGCAGCAGGCACTTAGTATATTTAGAACAAAGTATCCTGAAGAATATTATGTTCTATTGGATTAATGCTTCCGAAGGAATAACGAAGTTGTAACATTTCTGAACTGAGTTGATATAACAATATAAACCAAACTTAATAGATATGGACGGTGTAAAAAAAAATAAAGAAAGATTAGAAGAATTAAGAACAGAAATAAGAGAGGAACGTATTAGCTATGGAGAATTAGCTGAACTTGCTTCTTTGGTAGAACACATCGAAGAAGGTGATGTTGAACTATTACAATGGGCAGGAGTTCCAGAATCCTAATTGTAACATTTCTGATTGGAGTTGATATACAAGTGAACTAAAAAACAAAAGAGATGAAAAGAAATATAGCAACAATAGTAGAGCATTATTTAATAGCAGCACTTTGGACAAATGAAATTGATGACCTTTCTGTTAAATGTAATATGGATAGTAAATCAATTAAAGAAGCTATAATTCAAGTACAATGTTTTTTAGGTGCAGCTTTACCATACTTAACTGAGGAATGGACAGATGAGCAAATAGGTCATGACTTATGGCTTACTCGTGGTGGACACGGTGCAGGTTTTTGGGATAGAGATTTACCTAATGGAGATAAGCTGACAGAGATTTGTAAGTTAGCAGAGTTTCACGGAGAAGTGTATGCAGACTATGAAAAAGAGATTGTTTACATTCACGGAGATGAAGAACCTTTGAATTTATTTGAGAATTATGAACTTCTTCCTAAAGATGTTCAAGATGTATTGTTGAATGAGTGTTTTATGGAAAACTCATACGAAGATTGTGATAAAGGATTAGATTTATTGAAGCCTCTTGGATATACTTTTGAGTATTACCTTGACGCTCAACCATTCAACTTAAGAATAATAGATGAGCCAACTTTCGAGGGTCATTCTGAACCTTACAATTCGTAACATTTCTGATTGAGATTGATATACTAATAAATTAATTAACCAAAACATTTAGAGATATGACAGCAGCAGCCAAAAAAAGAAAGATAAAAGCATTAGCAAAATGGATGCTGAAAGATTCTAAAAAGAAAATGGAGGAAAAGATTGATAAGGCTTTGAATTCAGGGGCATTGGATATTGACAATTGGGATGAAAATAATTGCTCAATGATTATACCCAAAATTATTGTTGCCGCTTTAATGGAAAGCGAAGCTACTCAATATAATGCTAAAGGCACTTCATTTGAGAAGAAAATTAAAAAAGAAGTTAAGAACCTTAGATATTTTTTATAATGGTATACGAAGTAGAAACATTCAAACTTATAGGTCTTACAATTTTCTTATACCAAAAAGTTGATTATTTAGAATTGGTGAAAGAAAAGAATATGCCAGAAAAACTAATTAATACAAGGGTTGGTAAATCTGTGGTGAAACACCCAAGAAGATTTTATGTAAGTAACCTGAAAGAAATTAAAGGCAAGGATATTCAAGTTCTCAATAGAGAAGATAACTCAGATAAATTACCTTATTTCGCAGATGTTACTGCAGATATTCCAGGTCATTTCAAATTTGAGCCAGACACCTATAAAAGATGTCAATTAATGTCTGAGACTCACGGAGGATACTTACAATTTTTCGACTACAAAAGTAGGAAGGTTTTGAGAATTGCATTAAATTCACATATCTACTCTCCTTGTAACATTTCTGATTCAAATTGATATAACAATATGAAAAGAAAAAACTTAATAGAAGAACTACAGAAACGTTATCCAAAGAAGACGTTTAGAACCACAGAGGAATTCGATGGCACAGAGGGTGGTATTTGGACTTCAGGAGAAGACGAACAGCTACATGCAGGTCTTCCTTTATTCAATTATTATTCGCAGGACGGAGGAAACAAATCATATGTATTCGGAGTTAACAAATTCTTTTACGCTTGGCTTGAAGATAATGGTTGGTATTGTGAATGGTATGACGCTGGAACTGTTATGATATGGGAAATGTAACATTTCTGATTGGAGTTGATATATAAGTGAACCAAAACATTAAGAGATATGAAATTAATTGTAAACATAAAGAATTATACACCTTTCAAGTACTCACCGTATTTAGAAAGAGGAATAGAAGCTAAAGCTCCTGAGAATCCAAAATATGTTGTTGGACAAGTTGTAGCTGTTAAGAGAGAAGACAGTAAAAACAAAGAGGATATGGAACTTGCTGTTGTATTAGGTTGCATTGATGAAGAGTTTGATGGAGAATTAAGACTTGACCTTTGTGGTATGATTTCAATTGATAATATTCGTCCTGCAGTTGTTACTGACTTTGGAAAGTCTTGGGTTAAGAGCCGTGACAGAATCTATAAAGAATGTCAAGGTTATGAAGTTTCTTATAACTGGGATACCAACGAAGAAACAATTGAAGAACCAACTTTTAAATACTAAAAAGATATGTATTCATTTAATTTAGGATTTGTTACCAAAGTAGAAACTACTGATATTAATCAGTTAAGAGATGAAGTAGAGTTCATCCGTGAGATGTCTAATGAGCTGGCAACAGATTTACCAAAGCACCTGAGTGACTTTTGTTTTTCTGTAGAGGCAGAATACCAGAGACATCACGGGCTTGATGAAAACTGTTTTGACATAGTTCACAATTAATATTCACTAAAACACGACACAATGATAAGTATATTTAGAGAAATAAGAGCAGACCATATTGATGACAAAGGAGTTGTTCACATAGATGGCTGGAGAAGTCCAGATGAAAACGCTGAAGGAGAAGTGATAGCTTATATTATTAAAGCTAAAGTCTACTGGCGTGACCCTGAGTTTCAATTCGACCCTATGGCTAAAGAAGTTGTAGCTGAAGTAATTGCTGAACAGCAAAAAGAGCTGGACTCCCTGAAAGAAAAAATAACTAAAGCTGTTACTGGAGTTTACTATACTGCAGATGGAAAACCTCGTCCTGAATTCAAAGGTGGAGATGTATTTCCCAAAGTCTCCCTGATAATGGATGGCGCTGCAAACATAATGAGGCTGTTGTAAGCGAAGCGGAACACGAAGTGTAACATTTCTGAATTGAGTTGATATAAGAGTATAAACCAAAAACTTAGAGAGATGGCAAAGAAGAAACATATAAAGTTCGCAGTATTCTGTAATCAAATGATTGGGCATATTAGAAAAGCTCCTTCTGTTGCTGAAGTAATCGAGGCTCTCCCTAAAAGAGTTCAAACATACTGGAGTAGCATCAAATACAAAGATGAGGAAGGTAGAACTATTTGTATCACTAAAGAATACTTGGAAGAGCAAGGTATGACAATTGCTGAGGTAATTCAAGACCACCTGCAGTACGGAGATACTGATGATAACATAATGGTATTGAATCCTAAAGGTAGAGGAACAATCTATTTGTAAGCGAAGCGGAACACGAAGTGAAATGTAACATTTCTGATTGCAGTTGATATACCATTGAACTTAAAACAAAAAAGATATGTCAGCAACAATTTATTCATCACCTAAAGAAATTAAAACACCAGAGTTTGACTTTGTAAATTTCAATAATGAAAAGCACGAAGCCAAAGAGGCTAAGTATGTAGAAGATATTAAGCAGTACCTGCGAGAGCGTGGCTACAATGGCAAGAACATGGGTGAGATAATAGACTTTCCTGCCGCAGACAGCCAAGCATCGTACATGGTTGTATCAATGAAACCCTTAGCACTTATGCACTTAGAGCTTGGTGATGCTTGGACTTCACAGTTCGCACACCTAATGACTGCAAAGGAAGTGCAGATAAGGATTGATGCAGATAAAAAGTGGAAAGCATTTATAGAAAAGAATCGCCAGAAAGGTAAGTAATTCTTGCCGAAGAAGCCATTATACCTCAAGCCACACAAGGCCTGGGGAAGAGGCGTATCTTGTAACATTTCTGATTAAGGTTGATATTAAATCGAACCAATTAAAAAATTAGATATGGGAAATAGTAAAGCAGGATTAGGAATGGGACACTTCCTTGTGAATTTAAAAAATAAAGAAGACGTAGGAGCTTCTTTGTATGCATTAATTGACTCAGACAACGACCTGACTGAAAATGAAGAGTACTTTCAGGATGACACGTTAGAATTAGGTTATGAGTGTGAAGCTTCAAGAATGGTAGATGAAGCTCTTAAGGAATTAGGACATCCAACTACAGCCGAAGAATTTGAAGCTGTAGCAAACAAAGTGTTTGAAAGTATTTCTGACCAAGAATATTATTGTGCTTGTGAATTGAGTGTGGTTAAAGTTAGCAAAACCAAAATATCTGTGGCTTTTGCCTACGGAGGTAATTATTCGAATTAAATATTTCTTCCTTTAATCCAATCTAAATTTAGAAACTGGTCAAGTTCTTCTTTTTTAATTTTCTTGTTAACACCATCTTTGGTAATCCAACAAGTTCCAAATTGAGAGTTCTTTGAACCAGTTCTGGATTTAGCTTTATCACTCATAAGTTTTTTAGATTCTTCTGAATGTTTTTTATTTGTGAATGTATCATATTTGATTTTGCCATTTTTATGATATTGTTTCATTCTTTCTCCAGACAATTTATTTACTTTATTTCTAAATTCATCATCATTCCATTTGTTTTTCAAAAAGTCTGATGCACCCTTTCTAATTTTAGAAATAGATTGTTCCGATAGTCCAGATAAACCACCTTTCCCTCCAACTCTAAGGTTCATGCAATCTTTTTTCGCAATCTCATTCAAGTTAACTATTTCCTCCTCTCTCTCCCTTAACTTCTCCCTCGAATCAACAAATTCAAGAATCTCTCTTCCATGATTTTCTTCACCATGCTTGTTTATGGAACGTCTCAGTCTTTTTCCTGAGCCCAAATAACCATCTTCTAAGTTATCTGTTGAGTGCATTCCAATATAATACTTGCCACTCAGCAAGTTGGTCGTTTTGTAAATAAAGTGAAACTTCTTTTCTTTTCTTGGCATATCTATATGTTTTCATATAAATAGTACCAAAAAGTACAAAAACGACCTCCAGCACTCGGTACGGGAATCGAACCCGTCTTCTCTGATGGAAAGTCAGATGTCCTAACACGATAGACGAACCGAGCGTGTAATATTGTAACCCATGAGAGAATCGAACTCTCGTTGACAGGTCGAAAACCTGCAGTCCTAACCGTTAGACGAATGGGCCATATGTGATTTTTAGGCACAAAAAAAGAGGATAACCACAATTGGCTATCCTCTTTAAGTACTTTAAATGTTAAAATTAACTCATAGAATTGCCAGTCGCAGAAGTTTCCTCCTCACGTTCACTGTTCTCTATGTTGTTAAAATTTATCATTTTCTTTTTTTCTGTTGCGGGAGCTAGACTCGAACTGACGACCTCAAGGTTATGAGCCTTGCGAGATACCAACTTCTCCACCCCGCTATATATGTTATACTTAAATAGTATTCTTTTTTAAAACTTATACGCAAATGTAATTATAATGTTTCATAAATGCAAATCTTTTTTAAAATATTTGTAACATTTCTGATTTAAGTTGATATATAGATATGAACGAAAAAGAAAAAGAAGAATTTAGAAACCTAAAGATTATAAGAGCTGAAAGAGGGTTTTGGCTACCAGAAGAGCAAAGTAGATGGAACATTTTATTTGACTTACATTCTATTAATTTTAAATTAAAATGTAAAGCAATTGATTTAATTCATAGGCAAATAGAGCAAAATTAATCTTTTTAAGCGAATCGGAACACGGAGTGTAACATTTCTGATTGCAATTGATATATAGTTGAACTTAAAAAAAGAGATATGAAAGATGAGCATTTTTTATTACTATTCAAAACAACAACTTTATTAGCCTACTCTGTTGGAGATGCAGTTCAAGAAAAATTCTTACCTGCATTAGAAATCTGTCAAGAATCTTATGATGATGGGAACAGAGAATTAGCGACTAATATATTAATTGAATTATCAAGTAAATTAATAGAATTATTAGAAGCGTAAAAAATATTAACGTATATGGTGTATATAATGTAAGAAGGAGTGATACCTTACATTAAAGTGCTTATAGTAACAGCATTACACAATGTTATGAACTGTTTTATTTAAGGGTTATGTTACTAACTAATAAAATTTAACATTGTTCATAACGTTTTTTTTTATTTATTATAGTGAACAATAATTAATAGAATAAAACTAAATTTGTAACATTTCTGATTAAGGTTGATATAACAATATGAAAAACACAACAGCATTCACGGTTACAGGCAATTTATGGCATTATCATTTAATTGGCGTTGGTATGATATTTACTTACAGCAAAACTGCTAAACACGTATATTTTATCAGCGAATCCTCAGGAACTATAATTAAAACTGTAGATATGAACTCTATAGGTGGATACCAAAGTCAAGAAGATTTTATTAGAGATTCAAAGAATACATTTATGAGTCTTATAGAAAAAGAAAAGCTAAATCTTAACCATCAGCTAATGGATGACCCAACAATTATTGATACGCCTTTAGGTGGAGTAGGAGTTGACTTTAGTATAATGTTGAACTAATGTAAGCGAAGTGTAACATTTCTGATTCCACTTGATATACAGATAAATCAATTAAAAACACGACACAATGAAAATCACAGAAGATAATTTCGATGAGGTATTCAAACCTCAAACAAACCACCTTGAACGAGCAAAGGCTAATAAGTCTATTGCAGACGAAGACGTTTGTGGATTTAATGGATGGATGTATGAAACTTATGGAGAAGATTTAGACTTTGTAAGAAAGACTGCACAAGAAAATCCAAAGAAAGTGTGGACAATTTTAGATGGAGATGAAGGAATGTTCTATGTTACAGGATTCCACCACGTAAATAGAATCGGCTACTTTGTTTGTGAAGTTGAATTTGATGAAGAGCAAGAAATTAAATTATATGAGGACTTTTAACGTGTTGGCTATGAATTGAAGCCAAGTAAAAATGTTCAATTTGAAATACAAAAAGGTAGTGTTATATGCTTTTTATTAATCAATTAAATAAAACTAAAATGAGTACAAGAAAATTTTATAAAACAGTAATTCAATTGGAAGTTTTAAGTGAAGAACCAATTAACGATTGTGTTAGTTTAGAAGAACTATCAAGAGAGATTGAGGGTGGTGATTTTAGTGGACAACTTGAAACTGTAAGTAGTAAAGAAGTAAGTGGTAAAAAGATGGCTAAATTACTATTAAAGCAAGGTAGTGACACTGAATTTTTTATGTTAGATGAAGATGGTAACGATATTGAGTAATACCCTATAACGTTTTGGCTATGTGCTGAACGAGGTACGAGTATGGCATATAGCTGTTTTTATATGCTTTTTATTAATCAATTAAATAAAACTAAAATGAGTACAGAATTTATAACAATTACAGCAATAGACAAACATTCAAGCGATACAATGAGTAGAAGTTTTTCAACAACCTTTAAGAGAAGTGAAAATGAATTTATGCTTAAAAGTATGGTTAATGAATGGGAAAAAG
>Ga0114918_10004718_pt1 | contig 11798 bp, 21 predicted proteins | sample LantaG_FD_87015 | JGI IMG/M metagenome (GOLD analysis project Ga0114918, IMG submission 87015) | Deep subsurface microbial communities from Baltic Sea to uncover new lineages of life (NeLLi) - Landsort_02402 metaG | ecosystem: Environmental > Aquatic > Marine > Oceanic > Sediment | place... | reverse complement strand
TCTTTTCTTTACTCTTACTCTAATTCCAATTAAGACAAACGCCAACACTATTAATATTATCCAATTATTCATTTTATTTTTGGTTTCCTTTTTTTTACTTTCTTACATTTATTATAACCATCATATTTAAACCAGATTGAACTGTTCTCTCCGCATTCTTTTGTTCCAAAACAACATTTCATTTTCTTCTCTTGTATTTATTTTTTCTTTTCTTTTCTAATTCCTTTTTCCATTCATATCTTTTGATAACCTCTCCGCATCTTTTACAAACCAACATTGGTTTACTTTTTCTTCCGTGTGAATATACTTTTTTTATTCTTCTGTGTTCGCATTTCATATTTTTATCCTATATAACTTGGATTTTCTTCTTCTGAACTTAATTGTGTTACATCTGTTCCGCAGTTTGGACACATCTCTCCATTTTGAATCTTAACTAACTCTGCTCCACACACTGGACATATTTTTGTTGTCATACGATATACTGCTCTAGCCATTTATTTATTTCGTCTATTTTTTCTGGACAATCATTTAAATTAATTGGAATCCAATCTGCTGTTTTGAATAAAGGAACTTCCCAATCTTTGTATTTTTCTGCTCTGTCTTTGAGCCAGGCCTTTGTATAAGATTTTTGTACTTCGTATGCGATTACTTCTTTAGTTTTCATATTTTCAAAGTAAACATCACAAATTAATCCATTATCTAAATCGAATTCTGTATAGATTCTTAAAAAGTTTCTTGATTTTCTATGATTCCACAATATTTTTCTTACTAACATTAATTTAATAATATCATGTTTGTCCATGCTTGGATCTGAACTGGCCAGTCTTATTTTAAATAATTCATTCCAATCAATACGCTTGTAAGATGTTTTTACTCTCGCCAATATTCTTTACCTCCTTTAACTCCTTTTGATTTTATGCAATTATATCTTTCTAAGAAATCTAAACATTTTTTAGTTTTTGGTTCAACTACTTTTATTTCTTTTGCTATCTTTCTTTTAGTTAATCTTTTATCTCCGTTCAAAGTAAGCATTATTAATTTTAGATATTGAATATTATCTACTTCTTCTATTATTGGTTTACTTGCAGATACTATTTTAAATTGTAAATTGAATACTTGATTCTTTAAACTTTCATTTTCTTCTTTTAGTTTTTTATTTTCTTTTACTAAATGTTTTATTTCTAATTTATTATTCTTTAGAACTATCTGGGATTCTTTTAGGGTTTCTATTTCTTCATATACTTCTACTCTGTCTTTGCCTTCGTGATACTTTTGCCTTTTCAAACAGGTTAATTCGTCCCCCCTCATTTTAATTCTTGGGAAAATTAGTTTATATTAATATGTTTTAATTCTTTAGGGACAAAATACTTCCTGTTTTATTAATGTTAATTTATATTTGTCTTTAATATCTAAATCACAAATAGTTTTAATCTCTTTTTTTAAATCGACTATCCCTATGTTATAATTGATTTCCTTTTTTAATTGTATAACTTTCTTATCTAATTTTGGTTTTTTTACTATTTCAATTGTATCATATAAATTTTTCATTATCTTACTTGTTAAATTTATATCCCAACTATTACCCAATAATTTATGTTTTTGACTATCTGTAAGATTACCTAAATTTATCTCATCTTTAAAATAACCCATAACCCTTGCACATTCTTTTGGTGTTAGAACAATTACTTCATCATTAACATAGAAGAGATAGTCTCTACCAGTGGCAGTAAGACAAGGAGCATAAGTTGGTTTATATATCCTATCTGATTGTCTTGAGACAACATTAGAAGGAGCATCTAAAATTTCAAACATAACATTTGATTTATTCTTATCAACCCTGTTCTTTAATACTGCATCAAACCTACTTATTTTACCATACTCATCTATATTACTTTGTTTCTTTAGCACATAATTTTTAATTATAGGTTCTCTACGGACTGCATCCTTTTCTAAAATATTTATTATACTTAATTTTAATTCTTCTTTTTCTGGAAATTCAAACTCTCCTTCTTCAAACTTTCCAAGTTTTCCAATAAAGAATACTCTCTCTCTGTTCTGAGGTGTCCCATAATCTTTACTATTGCAAATTTGTGTTTTATAATCATAACCTAAATCACTTAAACTTTTACACAATGAATCATAGACCCATTTTGATTTCTCTCCAAGAATACCTTTAACATTCTCTATTATAACATGTTTTGGTTTTTTATATGCAAGTATTTTAATAATATCTTCAAATAGATTATAGTCTTTATGTGTTTTTCCCCTTGCGTTTTTGTTGGTATTAATACTAAAAGGTTGACATGGAAAACCAGCTGTAAGTAAGTCAAAATCAGGTAGGTCTCTTGGATTTATCTTTGAACAATCTCCATAATTTTTTATTTCACCATGATTTAGTTTGAATATTTCTATTGCATTTTTATCTATCTCTGAGTAACCTACACATTCATGTGGTATTCCTGCTTTTTTTAATGCGAATGATGCTCCACCTACACCTGCAAACATTTCAAATACTTTGATCATTAAAAATCTCCTCTGTTATTATTTCGAATTCCTCTTTTGTAGGGATGTGTTCTTCTTTCTTCCATATTAAATAAATTCTCCTAAAAACCTCCATACATCTCTTATTGAACTCAAAACATTCAGGGGTTGGAAAATATTGTTCCATAAAAGACAAATTAACTCCTCCCCCACTTGATTTCTTCATTTTTACATTCTTTTTATTCAAATTAATATCTCTCTCTAATCCTACAGAGTTATTTTCAAATACCAATTCTATCCCATTTTGTCCACCTAATCTTAACATCCACCCACAAGGCCCACTTAATACAACAAATTTTCCTTCAATTTTTTTATCTAAATCTTTATTCCCTGTGAATTCTAACCCTTTTGCAAAATTATAAACACAATTTTTCTTAGTATCCTCTGAATATGGAATTGTTAAATGATAATAATGTTTTCCGTAAGAAGAGATTAATTTTGGGATTGGTTTTATTTTTATTTTTGTAGTAATTTCATCTTCTTTTAATTTCATCTCTTTTTGTTTTTCTTGGTCAATAGCAAGAATAAATGTTGGAGTTACTGTTTCTCCAAATTCTGTTGTTGATTTTGTACTTAATATTTTTATAAGTGTGTAACCTTTTTTAAGAGATTCATTTACAACTTTTTGATCTTTTGTTTCTATAATATTTGTTGTTTCATCTATTTTCATTTTTTAATCCCCGACATCTCAAATACATTTTTCATCCCAAAATGTTTTCTTAATACTTGATTTATATACATACTTCTATTTCCTATAACTGTATATTGTTCTTCACCTTCCATTTTATCAATCAATTCCTTTGGAATTATTATCGAGGTTTTTATATTCTCATCTCCCATAACCTAATAGAATATTAAATAGTATATATACTTTTCTTTTAATTCTTTAGGGACAAAAAAAGAAGTAGGTGGGAAGGATTGAGTACCTTCCCCAGAAGTCATAAGAGATAAAAACTTAATAATTTGACCCAAATCTCATTTAAATTGTTTGAGTAATAAAAGTAGTTACTTTCGATTTCTTTCTTTCCATTTCTTTCTTGTTTTAAGTTCTAATATTAAAGCACATCCTTTAGAACAAGTCTTTGAATTTATTGACCGTATTGAAAATGCTTTTTTTCCTCCATTCGTTCTTCTCTTTCTTACTGGATATTCTTTACCACATATTGCACAAGTTGCTTTATCACAAAATCTTTTTATGTATTTTTCTTTACTGTACATTTTAAATTGAATAGTCTAAATATCTGGTCTAAGTAATCGTCATACATTAGATTGTTAATTGGTAGCTTTAACTTCTTGAATGTGTCGTATTCGTCTTTTAAGTGTTCAATTTTCGACTTTATTGGTTTTAATGCGATATACCTCAATACTTTTTCTTTGTGTGAACAGTAAGCGTTTTCTATACAGAACCTAGTATGATTCTGGCAGTTACATAAAAGTATTCTTCTTCCTTGTTTTGTTTGGATTTTAACTGAATAACTTCCAACCTCAAAGAGTGTTTCAGATATTTCTTTTATTTCTTCTTTCATTTTTTATGAATGTACCCACATCTTTTACAATGGGTTTCTCCTTTCTCGTTTGTTGTTACTCTTGTTGATCTACACACTGGACACTTAGTTATTTTTTTCATTCTTTAGATTCCTTATTTCCTTTTGAAGTTCCTTTACGCATTGGCTTAATGTCTTAATTGCCTTTACATGACTTTCAAAGTTTTGATTGAACATTAATTGATTTTGAGTTACTTGATTAATACTTTCCAACATAAAGGTTGGAGTTACTTTGAAATTATGTTTCTTGTGATCGTTAAAGTAATTTTGAATTCCTATGCTGTCTAACATTCCAGTTTCATTATGAACTGTCTCGGCCTCATCAAGATTATAGGAATTATCCACCAAAAACCAAAGTCCATTTTGATTTGATACATTTATCTTTATTCCGTCTTCGTTGCACTGTTGTGCTAAACAATTTTTGATTAATGAATAGTGTTGTCTTGCTACTGAGAATAAATATCCTTCTTTCCCTTTAACATCTACTTTTAGTTTCTCTTCTAACTTATAGATTATTTTTAAGAGTTTTAATACTGCGAACTTCTTAGATTCTATTGCGTTTGAACCGAAGAAAGATTCTGGTTCATATATTACAATATTTTTCTTTCCTAACCATATCTTTCTACCATTTAATATTATTCTAATTACTTTAGTTTTTAGTTCAGTATATTTTATTTTAGAATTATTTAATTGTTTTTTCCAATCAATTTTCTTTGGAATTTTCACTTTCCACATGAACGCATGACCTCTAATTGTTCGAGCTACCTGGTTTGAGTAAAAATTAGTTTCCCATACTCCATATCCTTTCTTTTTGATTAGTCCTTCATCTTTAAGTTTCCGTATGTAATACGCTACATTTTGTTTAGAAATATTCTGTTCCCTAGCAATTTGAGAAGGATACTTTCCAGCTTGAATTGATGCGATTATCACATCAAGTAAAACACCTTTTTTTACTTCCATCTTACATAAAAAACTAACTTTTATATAAAAATTGGTTTTAATTCAAAAATGACAGAAATAGAAAGTATTTTAAAGTGTAACTACCTTATAATTACAGTAATATGAGGGGTAGTGGAGTGCTAATATCCACACGATTAAGCAAATATCCCAACTACCCCTTCTCAAATTCTACTATCTTTTTTTCTTTTTTTTTGCTTTTTTCTTAGCCATAGTTGTTTTCTCCAAATTTAATTAGTTCTAGTTGTGAAAATCTAATAAAATAAAAATTTAAAATAAAAATTGATTAACTATTGAAAATGTCTGACTTCATTAAATAATATACTGCAAATCCCAATAGGATAAACACTGAAAACAAACCAATCAAACCAGCCACTCCTCTTGAACCACTGTTTGTATTGTAACCATCAGCACAGTAAGAATAATCTACTAAAGTCGTATTAGTTTCAGCACTACTTCCATTTACCACATCAGTGTTTTTCATTGTGAAAACACCTGTAGCTTCTGTGAAGACGTAATCTGTTGTATCAGTAAAATCATCTGTAGAATTTCCAATAGTAACTCCTGTTAATGGACAACTTGTTGCTTGCCACCCTGTTGGATTATTCGTTATAGTAAACTCGTATGATTCATTTACCACACTCCCATTGATTAATGCTTTTCCAAGATCAAATGTTTCATCTATTACTTGTTGCTTGTCAGTCAATATATTTTGACTATCAAAAATCTGAGGAATAAATGCTAATGCAACTACAATTCCCATGAATAATATCATGATTTCTCCAACTGATAATTGTCCTTTCTTTTTTTTATACATTTAAAATCACCGCCTGCAACATCATAAAGTATATCCTCCAAAGAATTCCATTCTTTCTTTCATCATTTCTTTATCCATAAATCCTTCTTTTCCTGGAGAAACCATTTTTGAATCTGTTGCGTTTGCCATTCCTCTAATTGCTTTGACTGCACTAAGACTTTGGATTATTTTTCCTTTTGGTTTTCCAAGAATCTTTGATGATTTCTTTGACTTCTTTGATTTTGATTTGCTTTTCTTACTTCCACCCTTTGCTTTCTCATACGCTTCTACGGCTCTTGTTGCTGGCTTATCTACTGTTCTTGTATAAGTTATCTTTGGTTTTGGTTCTGCTGACTTGATGAATCTTTCTCTTGCAAAATCTACTGTTGATGTTTGTACCATTAGAATTTAAAATCTTTCCCACTGAATACTTTACTTCTTTCTTTTATTTCTTTAGCATTATCTTTTGGAAAATTATTTTGATTACAGCTATCTATTTCTACATCTAAATTTATATTTATCTCTTTAGGTAATTTTATTGTAACCATTTAACTGAACCCCTCTACTTCGTTAGCAGTCATTTTAGTTAATTCAATTCCAACTATATTCTTTACACCCATTCCAATAAAATCTCCTGCTTTCTTATCTTTCTTTTTTAATAACTTTACATTCTCTCCTGCAATAGTTGCAGATTGCATAACTGGAATTAATTGTAGTATTGCTTTTGCACTCATTTATTAAATACCTCCTTTTCTTTATTTTTTCCTTTTCCAAATTCTTCAGTAATTTCACATCCACCTCTGCCTTTATTTAATCTTAATCCTCCACCACTTCCGTCTTGTTTTGGAATTCCTTTAGAAAATTCTTTTTCTTCATCTTTAAACCAATTTATTTTATTTATCATCTTAAAAACATCCCCCTTTCATTTTGTAAAATATTACTATTTTGTTTTAATATATTTCCATTGTTGTGTAATACGTTACCACTATTAAGTAACTTCTTATTACTCTTATGGATAAATTCTTGACCTTTAAACATATTAGTTCTTCCAGCAAATTGATTTTTTTCTTTCATAACTTCCCACTCTGCTTTCATAATGTTTTTTGCATTGATTGGATTATGGTTAAAAGCTATATCCTCTTTTCTTTTTTTACGCATCACTTCTAAAGCACCTTTGATTTGTTCTTCTCTTTCTTCATCGTTGAATTTATTAAGCTCTCTCTCATTTGAACTAAGCGTTCTGTCGTGGACTAATTTTTCAATTCTCATTTGTTCGTCTAATTGTCTTATCATTTCTTTTCTATCTTTCTGGCCCTTTCCAATATTTTGAATTAGTTCTTTGAATCCCATTGTTAATACGAGTAGTCTTTCATTTTTAAAACTGACCTAAGTTAGTTTTCCATTTTAGTATTTACTTATGATATAAAATACCATTAAGCTGATTATTAATAATGCTAGAGCATATACTGCTGGGCCTATTACTCCTGCAAAAATTATGCAACCCAATGATAACAAAGTTAAATATATCTTATTAGACATTCTAAATTTAGCCGCTGTATATGAAAATATAATTATGAATGCAAAGAAAAAAAGTTCTGCACTTCCTAAAAAGTATTGAACAAATATCTTCCTAAAATCGAATGGTTGAATATATGCTGTTGGCACTTTAATCTGCCGCCCTTATAAATTTAATTAAAGAGATTGTATAACCTGCTAACAATGGTGCTAAAATTGCCCACACTATATAGTAAATCCATCTGTTGGCATCTTCGGTTATTGCATTGAAATACGCTATAACTGAATATAAATCTGCTGCAAAAAATACATATATTCCAATTACAAATGCAGCCATTACTGATTCTGATGATGCTTGATATGAAAATCCCCCAGCACTTATTCTACTTGTTAATGCTACAAATGCTCCAAAAGCGATTATTGCAAAAAGCCATAGAGTATTACTTGTCCAACTTCCTGAATCGTTTGTAAAGAAAGTTATAAGATTACTGCTGGTAGTTTCTACTCCACCTAAATAAAGTGTGAACATTAATCCTATTGCTATTATTGTAAACGCATATATGTTCATCTTAATTCCTCCTTCATTATTGTTACTACCAAAATCATTCCAACAATATAAACTAATAAGTCTCCTATACTAATTACATCTATAAATGTTGGTGTATCTAAGAAGTCTAACTGATTAATAAATAAAACTATTCCCATCATAAATCCTAGTATTGCTTGTTCACTTTGTATCCCATACCTATAACTTAATGCCCCTACAGATAGCACTAATAATAAGAAAACTACCAGTGCTTTTCCAAAATAATCTGTTCCAGAATCCCCCATAATTCCAAACATATTTTCATCCATATAAAGATTAATATCTGTAAAGAAACGGAAAATACTGAATTCATTTCCTTCTGTTTGTTCTACTTGAAAAAATATTGAGGTTCTATTGACAGCTGTTGAATTTACTACATAATAATAATCCATTATAATCGCAGATGAATTGAAAGTATTTGCACCGAATGAAACAATTCCTCCAGTACTAATAGTAGATGAATTTTCTCCGATAATTGTGTTGTTATCATATTTCGATACCAAACCAAAACTATCTAATGCCCAGTAAGAACTATTTATTGTATAATTAAAATTATATACTGTATTGCTTTTTAAGAAAGTGTTGGATGGCCTTAAAGTTTCTTTTATTCCCAATGAATAATCTGTTGTTGTTGAAGTTACTGCCCCCTGTCCTAAAGTTATTGTATAAAGTGATTGTGTTGGAAATAAACTTGTTGAATAAGTTGTATAACCTGTTTTTTCAAAAGTCATTGTATGACTGAAGTCAGGATTCATCCAAAAAGTTACAGATCCAGATGCGTCTGTTGTACCATCTCCAATGGTTATTGTTTCGCTTCCTAATACCCTTGTTGCTTTAACACTCACTCCACTAACTTCTTGTGTTGCAGAATTAATTACACTAAACGTCACATAGATTCCATCAGTAGAACTCAATAAATAAAGTGTTTGATTTGTTGTTATGTTTGTTAAACTTTTTAGGGTTTCATAAGTTCTTTGAGGATAACCGCTTGTATTTTTATATTGAACAGACATATCTACATTTAATGTTCTATCAGATGGACTGAAACAAAAAGCGTAACTTGGATTGGCCGTATTGTTTATAAAATTCAAAGATTTAGTTACTGTTCCTCCACCAAGTGAATAATTGAAATCTGCGTTTGGAATTGATGCTAATATACTTGAATCATCTTCTTCATCTTTAAATGTAAAATTTATATATGGTGTTATTAGAGTTGTGTTACAAAGTCCGAAGATAGTTTCATTCACTACTTGAGAACTATTATCCGAATTAATTGTTTGTCCGCCGTAAGTAAACTTCCAATAAATTGAATTGTTTCCTATATTTTTATCACTGAGCGTTAAACTCTTTGACCATAATTCTCCGCTTTGTGTTGCAGAAAATTCTGTTCCATTATAAACTAAGGCTACTGCTGTCAAACTTGTATTGGCCGTCACATTAATAACAAAAGACTCTATCGCTGTCTCAAAAGAAGTTGCATTATGAATCTTTTGATTTTCAAACACCATATAATCCCATTCAATAAATGTTGTATTCTCTTGTCCGATTGTATCGTTTGCAAAAAATGTTAGATTATTATTCTCTAGGCTTTCTATTGTAAACTGTGTAGAATTAATTAAACCTACGACTGAGGTATTTGTGCCATTGTGGTTATAGTAAATTGTATCTATGTTTGGTTCTGTTATTTCCCAAGATAAATTGAGGTTACTATTAACTCTAGAATAATTTATTACTTTTGCTGGAGAAGTAATAATTACTTCAGGAATTATTGTATCAACTATAAATGTTACTGAATCATCATATAAATCACCAATAGAACTATTACAATATAATGTCCAAGTATTACTTCCTTCTGTTGAAACAACTCCTGTAAAATTTAGTCCTGTTGGAACTGTCGAACTATTTGTTGCTCCACCGTTTATTGAATTCCAACATCTATCTCCATTACCATAAACAGTATAATTTAAATCACTAATTAAAGAATTATATGTTGTAGTAATTGGAAAATCTATTACAACTTCAAATGTTTCATTATATCCTAAAGCATTTCTATTCTTATAAAGTTGTACAATATCTCCAACACTTAATGCTCTATTATAAATACTTATTTCATCATAAGTTGCATTGGCTCCCCCAGTTCCAAAGTTCTTTAGATTAATATCTATGTCAGTACTCCCCAAGTTTGAAACTCCAGCGTGTGTCAGATTCATTATATTGGTTCCGTTCTGGTAGATAGTAACCTGTTTGTCAGTTGTGTAGACGAAAGTCATCATCAACCATTCGTCAGTAGGAGATGTCCATGGGGCTCCATCTATATCGCTTCCCAAGTCTGAGGTCATTGAAGTTGCTTCAATATAAACTACCCATTTTTGTGAGTTTACATTTGTACCAAAAGTTACTCCAGCACCCTTTCCAAAGTCTCTAACATTAACCCAGTAATTAACTGACCTAGCATTATTGCCAGTTGTCAATCCAGTTAAAGTAGCTTCTATCTTACTCCCAACAACATCAGTAAAATTATATGAGTAATTTTTAATTCCAAGTTCTCCTAACGAAACGATAGCTGAGGTTCCATCATTTCCACTCTTAACATCATTTGCTGTTGCACCTGTTAATTCATCCAAAGGAAACCAAGAAATTAAATCAGTTTCTATACTAGCATTCCAAATTGCCCACTTTGTTAATCTTTCATTTCCATACATTATGGGCACCCACTCTACAAGATCCCCTTCATACATTGTTGTAAAAAATCCTAATGTAATTTCTTCTTCTTTAAGCAATGAATTTTTTGTAAAAGGTTCCCATGAAATTTTATCTTGCATTTCTGTTTTGTAACAGTCATATTTTTCTGTTGTACCATTCATTAATCTTTCCTTACATGAAGCCAAATCATAAACTTGAACATCGACTTGAGTGATGACTTTATATTTAACATCAATTTGTCTTTCAAATTCTTTCATACCTTTGTTTATATAATATAATTCAAATCCTTTAACTATTTCTTCGTAGTCACTTTCGCCATTAACAATAGGTACCTCTGCAAATTGCTGATACCCTAAACCTGTGTTTAAAAATTCTGGGGAATCTAATCTTACAGTTGCAATATGCTCACCTAACCCCCACGCATTTGTCAAATCATACTCTAATTTATTATCGTCATAAGATTTTATATCGTCGATGGTGTATGCCGAGATTAAACTAATCATAAACATTCCCAAGACTAAAGTTAATAATATTTTTTTCATCTTAATTTCTCCCCGCTATAAATCCTAATGCTACTGACACAAAAAATAAAATAAAGTAAGGAACTACAATATCTACTGTTAAACATAGTAACATTGTTCCACCTGTAATTGTTGTTGGACTTGAACAACTTAATGCTGTTCTTGCTGTTGTAATATCGTCTGCTATAAAGGGGATGAAGAGAGTTCCTGCTACAAATAATCCTAAACCTAAAACTACTCCAAAGAATATATTTCCTCGTTTTCCTTTTATCATTTTACCAATCCATCCTTTCTTTTATGTACAAGATAAATATTGTAATTAAGAATAATGCTAAGAATAATGGGATTAAATTTAATATTACTCTACCTGGTCCAGTGTTATAACTTCCGTAAGTTTGATAATCATAACTAGCAACAATCTGATCCCACGCCAAATTTGTATTTATGATTGTGAAAATTCCTCCGCTTAGAGTGTAGTCCACTGCGTTTACTAAGGTGACTAAAACTCCGTCGTTGTTCCATGTTGCTCCTGTGATTGTTCCGTTGTTTCCATTTCCTGAAACATCATATGCGACTGTGCCTTGGTTTTCGTTTATATTCCATTGTCCAGTTTCTTCATAGAATTCATTAACTAC
>Ga0114918_10004716_pt1 | contig 11802 bp, 13 predicted proteins | sample LantaG_FD_87015 | JGI IMG/M metagenome (GOLD analysis project Ga0114918, IMG submission 87015) | Deep subsurface microbial communities from Baltic Sea to uncover new lineages of life (NeLLi) - Landsort_02402 metaG | ecosystem: Environmental > Aquatic > Marine > Oceanic > Sediment | place... | reverse complement strand
TATGAGATTACCTTTTCCGGTTTTTAATTTATTAATCGAGTCATCATAACATGCTTGGGTTCTCTTAATGCATATGCCCAAATTTTCCAATTCTTCATAAAATCCGACAAATTTATCATACAGAGCGCCTCCACGCCTTGCTATCTCCATCGCATTCGCGTTCTGTTTCTCCCGCTTCCACAAAGCCGCAATTGTTCGCAGTGCAAAGAGCAATGTGGCTGGACATACTAAAAAGATACCTTTTTCAAAAGCTTCAACAAAGAGCTTTCTATCATTCTGGAGGGCAATGATTAAAGCCGGATCAAGCGGGACGAACATCATGACGAAATCTGGGGTTGATATCTGGTATAAATCCTGATAATTCTTTTTACTTAAATCATTTACATGTGAACGAATAGAGGCAACATGGTCTTTCAAGGGTTTTTCCCCGTTACCATCATTTTCAATAGTACTGCAATGACGCTCGTATGCAACAAGAGATACTTTAGAGTCAATGACAAGATGCTTTTGGTCGGGAAGATTAATAATTACATCAGGTTGGGAACGCCCCCCCTCATCTTTTTTGAAAGATTCACGAATCAGATACTCTTCTCCTTTTTTAAGGCCGGAATTTTCCAAGATAGTTTCTAGAACCAGTTCACCCCAATTACCCATCGTTTTACTTTGACCTTTGAGGGCATTAGTTAAACTATTTGCTTCAACCGACATTTGAACATTTAGCTCTGTAAGCTGCTTTATTTGCTCACGAAGAGCAACGCGGTCACGAGTTTGTGTTTCATGTGTACTTTCGACTTTTTGCTTAAATTCGCTTATTTTTTCGCCCAAAGGTTTTAAAAGAGTGTCCAGATTTTCTTTATTCTGTTCGGTAAACTTTTTGGTTTTTTCTTCCAGGATACCATTAGCAAGATTTTGAAAATCAACTTTCAGTTGTTCTTTAACTTTGTCAAATTCTTCTCGCTGCTCTCTTATTCTTTTTTCAGAACTTGTTCTTTCCGTTTCTTCCCGGGCTAACTTTTCCCTCAATTCGGTTTCTTTATTTTGCGTATTAGCAAGAGTGTCTTTGGTTATAGATAAATCACTTTCAAGGTTTTTTATTCTTTCATCCTTTTGAGCTTTTTCTAACTCTAAGTTTCTAATCGTTGCTTCAAGTTCTTTTGCTTTTTCAAGGGAAATGCTCTTTGATGCAAAACGGTATCTCTGTATAAACCATGCAGAAACACCTCCAACAATTAAGCCTATTGTAATAAATACTATTTCCATAATATTCCTTATGTATTTTGTATTCAAATAAATCGAATCATTTTATCCGGTTAAGGCTTTTGTTAAAGGAATCTGCATTCCACCCTTCGGGCATTTCGTTGTATTTGACTTCATCTTTATCTCTTATGAGAATACATCCTTTTTTTCTTTACTTCTTCCATCTCGAAATTTATTTGCTGCTTGATTATAGCTTTTACAAAGGTTGGCAAAAGCTTCAAGTTCTTCTTCAAGGACATCACATGCTAGAGGTTTTTCATGAAATTCCGGTGAATGAGAATGGCCTTGCTCGTACCGTGACAATTTTTCATATCGGTTAACTACCTCTTGATTCGTTTTTTGATCGTAATAGATAGAGGAAACAGCGGTAGCTCTTATATTCTCTCTCCATCGTGCAATCACATCACCAAATAATTGTTTCTGAATAAAATTTTCATAAGCGGCACGTAAAGCACCACATCCTAAAATCAATTTTTCTGCTTGTTCCGCTCCTTGCAGTAGTTTGGCTTGCTCCAAAAAGTCTTTTGCTTTAGTTTCTGATTTTTTTTCATAATCTTCACATGGAAAAAGAGTTCTATCAATATAGCCTGGGGTTTTATCGCTGGGATCTACAGAAATAGTACACCCTTTAAATTGTACATTACTTGCTCCTAACTCTTTTGCTGCTTGTGCTAAGGCATTTACAAACATGATATCGTGAGTAAAAATAATAACCTGCCTTATGATTGCTTCTTTAACCAACCGGTTAGCTATAAGTTCCTTACGCAAATGATCCATAGAATTTACAGGGTCATCAAGAATGATGCCAAGTGGTGAATTGTTAAGATTTATTTCTGTTAAAAAATCGGCCAAGGCAACAATGGTTTGTTCTCCCTCGCTTAAAATTTGTGATGGTGCAGGCGTACTGCTATAATGTGTGCTCATATTGTGTTCCCAGCTTGTACTTTCCGATGAGCCTCTTATTTTCACTTCTGTTGTTGCAGGAAGCATTAAATCGAGCTCTTCACATTCGTCCTGAAATCGCTTAATAAAATTCTGCCCAATCAGCTTGTCCACTAAATTCTTCCGTTTATCAGTAATGTGACGGGGAGACGGTAATGCGATAGCTCCTGCTTTGTTAATCCATTTGTAATTAACAATTGCTTCCTTTATTTTTGGAAATATTTTATTAAGGTGCTTTCTGTCACGAAGGCATTTTAACTCATCCTCCTTTTGTGAAATTTCTTTATCGACAGAATTAACCCTCAAGCGTCTTATTTCCCCTGCCATTTTGATTCGCAAGTTTTTACATGTATCAATCACATCTACTGGTCGTTTAGGGAGAACATTCCACGTTTCCTGATTAATGTTGTCAACGAATGATTTCTTCAAATCTTTAGCTTCAAGCACATATTTCTCTATTGTCGAAAACAAGGTTTCATCACCATCTTTTATGGTACGATATATAGCTGTTGTCTCGTCAATAAAAGCCAAGTCTATAGATTCTACTTCTTCTTGCAATTTAGTAAGCTGTGTTAATCCCACACGAAGATTATTTTCTGCCTCACTATGCACAAATTCAAAAAATCTCTTTAGCCTATCTTTGGCATCAACATCTAATTTTTGATGGCATAACACACAGCGAACGTCTTCGGAATCAACAGGAAAAGGTTTTTCCGGAAAAGCTTCACTGTTATAAGTAATTGCAGCCTCAATTAATCTTTTCCACGTTTTAGTGCCTATTGGCTGTATGGGCTCTTTTGCGAATTGAGATGCAGATGCTGCTGTCGATAACTCTCGAAGTGTTTTAATATCTTTTAATTTTTCTTCTATAGCCGTGATCTTGTCGGTATCTAGTGTCTTATTGATATGTTTTATTTTGCCTATCAACGACTGTATGTCTTTTCCAATTTGCCTTTTTTTTATAATGATATCCTTTGGATCGTTACGATGTAATTCTTTAATAGCTGTTTCCAGAATAACCATTCTTGCTTTTTCATTTCCCCCAAGCTCCTTAAGCTTTTCAAGCTCTTGAATATTCGTGCCAGCATTTAGGTCTTGAAGAATGGATGCAATTTTTGTTGTACTGTCCAATATCTTTAAAGATTCTATTTCAGGAGTTTTAGCTTGTATTTCGCTTGACAATTCTTGCTTTATGAAAGTTATTACGTCAGCTAAGGCAGGGAAAATATCAAAGCCATAAGGGCTTACATCAAATTGTGATTTAGAATCAGTATAAACACGAATGCACGAGCTATCAAATACTGCAAAGTTGTCACGTAATTGTGTGCAAGGTTTTCCTTTTTCAAATTTAGTTGTTGACCCGTCATCAAAAACAAAAGTTGCTGAAATTGGTTTAGAATTTAAAATGTGAACGTTTCCATAGATTTTAGCATCCGGTGACCTAGTAAAGGATGCTGACTTTAGAATCCTTGCATAACCTGATTTGCCAGAGCCATTTGGCCCATATATTACATTTAGCTTAGGTCCAAAAGAGAGCGTTTGGCCATCAACCAACGCATTTATTCCAATTGTTCCGCAAATACGAGATAAGATCAAAGGCCCTGACTGATTTGATATGTGAGGCATAGAAGAATCATCAAGGCTGTATATTTGTTGCTTTTCTGCACGGACCTCCAATTCTTCATCAAGCTTGAATTCATTGTAAATAGATTTCTTATCCTCATCATCAAGACTTCCTTTTTGACAGAGAAGCAAAAGAGCGTACTGTTCCCAATTTGGTAGACTCCATTCTTTTAGCTCATCAAAAATATTAAAATGCTTATCACTATTCATTTTTCTGAATCCAGCTTTCTTCACTTAACCATTTAGCTAAACATTTAGCATCTCCTTCAGGTATTCTGAGTTTTTCTACATATCTGGAAAAATGGTCTGAAGGCCGGAATGTACAACAAGTGCTATTTTGCATAAGACAAAGCAAAAATAAATCTGTCTCTTTGCCCCACATACCTTTTAGCTCTGTACCTTTAAGAGGAAGAATAACAAGTTCTAAACCAGTTCCATTCCCCAAATCCACATCACCTACAAACATTTCGTTAAACATATTTTTCTCCTTTTCTAAAATAATCCAATTTCCAACAAAATCTCCGTGCCATCTGAGGCCAATTTAATTTCCTTTTCCGGCTGATTTTCAGGTATTTTCACCTAACTCCCTTAAAAACAACGACTTACCCGTCGTTTTGCCCGGTTACAACGCCGTGATGTAACCTAACAATACCATGATGTAACCTTACAATGCCTCGATGTAAGCCGACAATGCCGTAATGTAAGCTTACAAAACCATGATGTAAGCTGTCAATGTCACGATGTAACCTTACAATGCCATGATGTAAAGTTACAATATCACGATGTAAGCCTGCAATGCCATGTTGTAAGCTAACAATGTCTCAATGTAAACCGACAATATCATGATGTAATCCGCCTATTTTTTACTTTTCTTTACCAATGGGTAGTGCTACAGGTATAGAAAAGGTCAACTTTGAAAAAGAGACGTTCTCTGCTTCTGATTTACCTTGTGCTCCGAGGCCAATACTGCCAACCGCTATACCAATACCACCCTTTTTTCCTGTCTTATCAGTGGCTGTTACAGCTACATCGAAGTTAACGAGATGGACAGGTCTTCTAAGTTTTCCCTTTTCCTTTTCGTCTGACATATATCCATATATCTTTTCGAAACTACGATTAGCACCATACACATTCCTTGGATTTACAATAGTACCATTATCTGAAAGTTCATCATTACATTCAGTAATGGCACTTGAAATTTCAGTGATGGTTTCTTTTATGAATTCCTTTAAGTTCATATTTCTCCTTTTTCATTATTAAATATACTTATTGTTATCTTCGAGCAAAGTTTTTGGTTCAGCAATCCCATTTATTTGCTATCGAGACCAATTTCGAGTAATTCATTTATTTCATTCTTAAGCATAAGCTCCTCGGTACTTTTGTTTTTATGCTTCAATTCATCAAGTATTTTAGAAAAAGGATCAAGTGTTCTCTTGCTAACTGTTGATACTATCAATTGCATCTCTGTTATGAATTTTCTATGATTGATAATACGAAGCCAATTTTTGAATCGCCTTAGCTCCGCTACTACATCTTCTGCTATTGATGAAAGATTATTGGGATTATCCTTAGACAATAGTTGTTCCCATTCAATCAATTCTACATAAAAGGGGATTGCCTTATTATATAAGGCTGTACATAATGATTCTCTTGTTTTTGCAATTGAAACACAGTTTCTATTATCAAGCTCACTAATCAATTTCAAAGCAATTTGTTTGCATTCCTCAATTGAATTATCATAAGCCCTTCTTTTACTTTGAAGTTTTTCAAGATTTTCACCAGCATATTTGATTATCTCGGCTTTTAGTTTTTTAATGACAGTTTTTGTGTACCATAGATTTGAAAGCCATCCAACGATTAGGCTGAATGCTGCTAAAAGTATTGCTTTAAGTATATCCATATCATTTGCTATTGCTATCTAATCTCCTTTCTAAATCTCTCATAACCCTATCGAAATCATCAGAAGATGATCTTTTCTCAATAATTTGACTTTTAGATAATTGGGAAAACTTAGAAAGCGATTCTACTGCTTTATTATATGAGCTACCAGAAGCTTCTAAATAAAACCGGTATAAACTACTAATTTCTTGTTCTGTCAGTCTTTTCCCGAGTAACTTTTCTGCTGCTTCTCTTAACATTCGTTTGATTTCAAGTTCGTTTGCCATATCTTATTCCTTTCAAAATTTATTTGTTAATAAAACCATCACCGTATCAATCACTGCCTTTTGGCAGTAAAATTATTCGCGTCAATTCGCGTCAATTCGTGTCCATTCGTGGCCAAATCTTTTTATGTCTTTTGAGCCTTTTTGCGGCCAACAATCCGCAATTATTTTCTTAGACAAAATTAACCTGTTTTCTTTCTTCTTTTCTTCGTGGCCTTCTGCACTTCGTGGTTAACTCTTTTTTTCCGGCACTGATTAAACTGATTTCACTGATCAATTCTAAATATCTTATCTGTGTTTATCGGTGTTAATCTGTGTCTAATTTTTCTGGATTCCCGCCGGCGCGGGAATGACATTCTTTTGTTTATTTTGAGCCTCTTGGCAGCCAATCTTATAAAACTACTTCCACCGTATTACTCTCCAATCCTTCACCCGCCTTATTAACCGCTATCACCCGGTATTCCAATTCGATGCCGCGCGGCTGATCGACCAGTGTTGCTTCGGTGAGTATCGCCGTTGCTATATCCTGCCAGTTGCCACCGCTGCGGCGCTGCACCTTATAGGCATTTGGTTGGCCGCCATCTGCCGGTGCCTTCCAGTCGAGAACCACCCAGCCCGCTCCCTGTTTGGCCGCCTCCAACAAGCGCACCTGTCCGGGCGGAGCCAATGGAGTTTTGGCGGCCTTGCCGGACCAGCCGATGAGTTTCAGTTTGTCATTATCATCATGGGCAGTATTTTCAGCGTAGAGCAGGTCGGATTTGATGGCCTCGACGAGGGTTTCTAAGGCTTCATCCTTGGCGGCGGTGGTCGATTCGGCGGCGGCGCGGGCGGCGATTAAATTTTCCCGGTGGACCTGGTATAGGTTTATAAACCAGCGCAGACCGTTGCCGGGCTGATTGGGCGGATGCGGGGGATTAGGGTACAGGATGGGATTGGCCTTAAATCCGGCGAATAGACGCTCGGCCAACGCGAGTATATCGGCCTCTTTTTTCGGGAACCTGGGCATATATGGCCCCTCCGGGACTCTATAGGTTAAGAATTACCGTTAAAATCTGATTTTCCGCCCCGAATGTAAAGGGGACCGGTGAATAAGTCAAGTATATTATTCACCGGGGACCAACGAGAACTTTTTTGAGGTTAAGGGAACCTCTAAAAATTCAATTTCTGCTGCGGCCCGATATTTTCCCATCTGAACTGCGTCGCGAAAAACCGGGAATATTCACTAATATGCCCGATTCTCCGCTCCTTGTCAGCCGAAAAAATCTTTGGCCCTCGCGACGAAAGCAATTATTAGAGGCACCCTTTGGAGTGTTTTTCGGAAATGGGTGTTGAACGAGGCGGGTGATTACAGCGGGGAGCCGTATAACCTGGGTGAGTCTTTTGATTTGAGCGGCATTTTTGGCAGTGAGAATTACAGTCTGCGTCGGCGTCGGTTTTGGGGGTGTTTGAGTGCGGATGCGGCGGGTAAGAGTTTGGGTTATTACGTGGAGGTGTCTTTCAACGGCGGGGATGACTGGGCGCCTTATGCGGGGGCGTTTGATGTTTTGCTGGAGGAGTGCGGTATTTATTTGAGCGTTACGCAATTGGACAGTGCTAGTTGGTATGCAATCAAGAAAGATATGTTGCGGTTTCGGATTACGGGGAGTGTGGTCAGCGATGAGCGGTTGGAAGCGAGTGTTAGTGATGGGTCGCTCGATGCGAGCCGGCGGGTGCGGGCGGAGGTGATGCACCTGGGGAATGAGTTTAAGTATCGGCAGGTGACACCGGCGAGTATTTTTTACGGCGGCGGCAAGTTGGGTGAGCCGGACTTGAGGGATGATCGGGAGGTGATGCGGTCGCTGTTGCGGGATCAGGTGCAGCGAATACGGCAAAGCAGTCTGAAGGGTAGAGCGAAGATGCCGTTTATTCGCGGGGATATTCGGCCAGGTGATGTGGTGTGGGGGATTGAGGGGCGGGAGGTTGATTTTCGGCGAAGTATTGGGTGCGATGAATATGGGCCTCAGGTTGAGAAGGTGGTGCTCAGTTTGGGTAGAAAGTGGTCAACGTCGGTCGAGTTTGGAGAAGGATGAAAATGACGGATTTTAATAACGATATGGACCTTCAAGAGAAGCTGGAGCGTTTGGCGCGGGGGCAGGGGTCGATCGGAGAGCAGGCGTTGGTGAAGAGCCCGGGGGCGATGGTGCCGGCGTGGGTGGTTAAGGTGATGGGAGTGGTTGAGTACAACGTGTATAACGTGCGGCAGGTTAATATCCTGGATGCGGGGGTGCCACCGGTGGTGATTGGCAGCAGTGATTTGCAGGCGGTGAACCTGGCGGAATCATTTACGGCTTCGGGCACGGTGTCGGCGGGGACGTATGGGGTGATGTGGCGCGTGGGCGACAAGTATGTAATTTACATCAAGCCATAAGAGTAAGAATATCTCTCCGCTCGCTGCGCTCGGTCGAGATGACAATTTGAGGTAATGTTATGGGAAAGAAGAAGCTGGAGGATGGAATGTCGGTGTGGGGTATTCGGCGGGAGATTACGCTGGGGACGCTGTTGCATTTGGCGGCGTTGGTGTTGGTGCTGGCGGCGGGGTGGAGTAATTTGCAGAAAGAGTTGGCGGTGATCGGCAGTGAGCTGGAGCAGTTGGTGGAATCGCACGTGCGGCTGCAAGAGCATATTGAGAATTTGTCGGATCAGGGGATGGATCATGAGTTTCGGTTGAGGGTGTTGGAGAAGCGGCCCGAACATAATCAGAAATCTGTTAGTGTAGATCGAATGTAAATGTTCCAAAATATTTGGTGGTGACATAGGGTTGTGTTTACTTTATTTCAGGGCTGCCAGGTGATGCAGTTACATTTATTGAGATCGATCAATCCATCGAGTTCGCTGAGCACCTGGTTTGTTTCTCGGCAGATACCGATACTTACTTTTTTGTTAAAGGAACGGATGATGTCAATCAGATATTTATAAAATTCTATTCTTAAATTTGTAGTAAAACGTAATTTGCCGTCGGAGGCTTTACATTTTAAGATATTATCATCACAGACAGGAGGGCGAGAGGGATAGGCGTTCAGGGCCAGTCGGTTGTGTCCCGGCAAGAGTCGCAGCATGCCTAAAGTGATATTTTCCGGTTCGGTTTTGGTTAACGCCATTTTAATCGTTTCGGCATATCCTTTTTTCCATTCGGGATAAATAAATCCTGGATCGATGCGATAGTGGAGGCGATAGCCGTGTTGTTGGCATTTTTGAGCGGAGTTGATACGCTCGGCGAGGTTTGCGGTGCCTTTTTCATGGAGATCAATTATATCAGGACTGTTAAGGCTCCAGGAAACTACGGTTTGATTATTTGCCTTGACAGTTAGTAAATTGCTGATATTTGCACTTTTGGTAAGCAGCATTAAATAGGCCTGTTTAAAATCGGCAATAAAGGGGATAAGCATGGTTGACAAATTGGTTATATGATCGAGAGCCAGGCTGTCGAGCATTTCTCCCATATTAAAATAGCATCGCCCGTTTGTGTTTTGCATGGTTTTTCGGATTTGCTTGAACATGGTTTGGTAATTAATGTTGCTTTATATATAAGGGGCGTACTTGCGATAAATAAAGGCGAGATAGCAATAGGTGCAATAATAGGGGCAGCCATTGGATAGTGGGACTAACTTGAAATAGGGACGACAATGAACGTTGTCGCCCAATCCTCCATCAAAACCGCCTACAAATGATTGTGTGGCGCCGATCATTAGTGTTCTTTTTCCGCTGATTAGAGCTTGAGCCATTGTTATATCTTGAGCGTGGATAAATCTCTGGTGTTCAATCACTTCGATTTGAGCGTGAGGAAACATTTCAATGATTCTAAGCGCTTCGGGATGACAAGAGACTTTTCGCCATAAAAGTATTTTTGTCGGTTTGTAAGTATGGGCCATATCCATGGTTAATAAAATTTCCAAAACACAATATCAAAGGAGGAATTACCTTGATCAATATATAACAAATTAAAGTTTTGTGCCAGAGAAAAATCACTTTCGCATTAAGGTAAAGGAGTAAATTATGTATTTGAGAAATTGTTTTGTGAAAAGGGTATTGTTTTTGATGATCGGATGTAGTTTGGCCGGATGCAATACATTGCGATTTGGGCCGGGTGAAATTCAGAAGCAGAATGCTTATTTGCATCATCGGACGGTGCAGACGGCGGCGGTGCAGGCTCAGGTGGAGGCGGTGTCGGCGCCTTTGCAGGATTTGACGCGGCAGGCGGCGCGGCAGAGTGAGGCGATTGTGGCGTATTATGGTATGCCGCAAGAGATTCCGGATACCGAGAGTGTGGTTGAGATACTCAGTGAGCAGAATGCGGGATTAACCGAGAATGCGCGAGTGGAGGCGTTGGAGCGGCCCGATCCGTGGGAGGTGGCGGATCATTTTATGGAGCTGGGTTTGGCGTTGGCGGGGATTTTGGGTGGGGTGTATGGCAGTCGGGTGGCGCGGACGCTGCAGACGGCGCGGCAGAAGAGTCAGGCGTTGAAGGAAGTGGTTCAGGGGAATCAGCTTTTCAAAAAGGATAATCCGAAGAAGGCGGAGGCGTTTAAGAAGGCGCAGCAGTTGCAGAGCAAGGCGACACGGCGGGTGGTGGCGGAGATGAAATAGGAAGGTACTAGGGACTAGGGATTAGGGACTAGTTTTTAAAAAGTAAGCCGTCATCGCTCATGGCCAGATGATGATGACGGCTGTCGTGGCAGCGGAGGGATATTATTTACCGCATATATTCCACGGGGAAAGGAGTACTATTTTATTTTAGGCGCCGGGGCAAGGTTTAATGCTTTGCCCCGGCTGTTTTTTGTTTTCAAGACACCCTCAAACAAGTTTGAGGGTGCCACCCAAGGGTTATTTAATTAGACAAATGTCAATAGTTTACTTTACCTCGATTTTATGTGCCTGGGTTTCGGGTTGTTTTTTGAGGGTGATTTTCAGCAGGCCGTCCTGGTAGAGAGCCTGGACATCTTTTTCGGAGACAGCGACGGGGAGTTTGAGGGTGCGGGACCATTTACCCTGGCGGCGTTCCTTGACAAAATAGGTGTCTTGGGACTCCTGGTTTTCGAGGATGCGTTCGGCGGAGAGATTCAGGACGTCTTCTTCGAGGGTGATCTCGAACTGTTCGCGGTTGAAGCCGGGCAGTTCGACTTCGACGTAGAGGTTTTTTTCGTCTTCGTAAAGGTCGAGGTTGCCGAGGCTTTGCTTTTTGAATTGGGGTGATACCTCGTTGAAGAAGTTATCCCAAAGTCGCGGGAAATGGCTGCAGGTATCCGAGGGATTAAAACGCACGAGTCGGTGTGGTCTAATAATGGGCAGCATAATTTATCTCCTTTTCTAACTTATTTTATTGTTTTGCATATTGTTTTGTTGTTCTCAAGTTTATGGTTCTATTAGAGTTAGTAACAAACGGCGTGCCAAACGGCGGGGAAATCGGTTAAGTAATTGTAGGCAATAGGATTAGGGGTGTTTTTGTGCCTGTTAATGAATGGAGATGGGCCAGCCAGGACAGGTAAAAAGCTGTCATTTTGGCAGGATTTTTTGGATTTCCCGGCGGCGAGCTGGGCATTTTTCTTGTCAGAAATGAGAAGATATGATAAAAAGGAGGTGGGTAGATGTTACCTGCCTGACTTGGTGGATTTTTGAAGTGAGGTGTTATGACTGCCGTATCTTCAGCATTGGGCTGTCATGTGTTAGTGCTGAATAAGCACTACATGGCGATACGTGTAATTAATGTGCGGCGGGCGATCTCACTGGTGTTTCAGCAGTTGGCCGAGGTAATTGACTGTGAGGAAGGCAACTACAGTAACTA
>Ga0114918_10004714_pt1 | contig 11804 bp, 12 predicted proteins | sample LantaG_FD_87015 | JGI IMG/M metagenome (GOLD analysis project Ga0114918, IMG submission 87015) | Deep subsurface microbial communities from Baltic Sea to uncover new lineages of life (NeLLi) - Landsort_02402 metaG | ecosystem: Environmental > Aquatic > Marine > Oceanic > Sediment | place... | reverse complement strand
GTTCTCCATATCTGCCTTATCAACATCGTTGGGCAGAGGAATGGTACGTAGTATATTTGCAGCAATGTCATCCGAGGCATCATCAAGAGCACTAATCAGAAAACTCTTCGCAGTGCTCTTGGCTTTACTCTCCATCTTCTTCGTTAGGGTATCTGGCAACTTTGTCTCATTCACCTCCACCTTACCGCTCTCACAAACACGCTTCATAAAATCTTGATATCTACTCATCTTTTATTACCTTTCTAAAGCTGTACACCTTGTGCAATAAGCTCCTCGAAGGAGGCACCAGCTGGTGTAATAATTGTTTGTAGTTGAATAAACTCAGCCGCTGAAATCGGCTTCACAAATATGTCAACATGAAGTTCATTAGCAGCAAACACCGCAGCTGTGTTATTTGTATCATCACACAAGATTAGGAATCCATCATCGCCTGATTCTGTCTGGAAGGCACCTTGTGCCGACAACCTATCTAAATAAGTCTCAATGAGAGAAACAATTTGGAATCTAGTAAACTCGTCATTACTCTCAAACACAAAATCTTCAAGTGCAATTGCAATCGCTTTTTCAATGGTGATCAGAAGTCTACGCACATTCAAACGATCCAGTGTCGAAGCTCTCTTCTGCTGAGTCTTCTGGCCCCAAATCACTGTGCCTCTTCCTCGGAACAACTGAATTGGGTTGAGCCCAGCAGCATACAAGGTATTTCTTTCTCCTTGTGTATATGTAACATTAACACCTAGAGAATTTACCTTACCACGTCTATGTCCCGCTGGGGCGTTCCAAACATTCCTGATGTAATCGTTGTAAGCGAAAGCCGCGGCTGCATACCCTGACGGGGGAACGTAAACCTTCTTATCATTATAAGCATCATTAATTCTAGGCCAACCAGTGAACAAGGCTGTGTAAGATGAATCGAAGTTCTGTGTATCCTCCCGGTACGAAACGGCATAGGACACATTTCTAGAATCCGCTTCAGGAACATCAAACAAGGCTACACAATCCTTACGGGATTCTGCCACAGTTTTCATGGCTTGTTGAATCACAACCATATCATCATCATCATGATCGGTTGTAAAGCAACCACCTATAAGAATTCTTACATCTACATCATCGGGATTGTAGAATGTAAACCACCCATCCAAATTCCCAACAGTACCGGCGATATCCGAAGAGGAGGGTACAGACCCATCAGTACCACCACCCAAAAGAACAGCAGTAGAATTAGCTTTAGGTAATGTATTAGAGGTTGTAGTGCTGTCGGCTACCACAAGGTATTTACTAACATCATTAATCCTATCCTCCAAATACAATTGCTTCCCATAACCATCTTTTTTGGTCTTCCTTGACACCAACCAATTTTCTACCTTAGTAGTAACGCCATCGATATCAGTGAAGTATACATCAATCTCAAACGTAAAGGCACTAGTTTCCGTTTGTGTGTACTCTTTACTGCTAGAAGACCAATCAACAACACCAGTTACAGCATCACTTGTTGCCTCCCAGTAATCTGCTCCCCCAGCTGCTCCAGGTTCAATAACTGCAGTAGATGTATGGTCCTTAAGACAGTTATATGCCACAGCACCATGCTGAACCTTATAGGCATTCTTCACATTCTTTATGATTATACCAATTCTATCACCCCAATCTCCTGGATCTTTAGCGAAGATGGAGAAAATCTCCCCTGACACAAATGAATCGGCATAGTAATCTGTGGTAGTTCTTCCTGTAGCGAAGGCTGTGGAGTCATCATCAGATGCCTGACTAACAACACTAACACCAGGATACAAAGCCCCATTGATAATCCTTCTGCAATACAACTGATTACCCTGCTCTAGATAAGCCAAAGCCGAGTAATGGAAATAGTTTCCAGCTACCGGTTCCCCATACTCAGTAATAAACTGCTGTGCGTTAGTAATCAACCGTAATGCCAAGGAACCCTTTTTGGAGTATCCCACGATGCCAGCAATGGTAGTTGACAAGGCTGCAATTCTAGTGCTAATATCCCTTTCTCTGGTATAAACTCCTGGCGAAACGTAGAACATTTCAATATCTCCTTAACTACTTGTTATAGTTCTTCTGGATAACCTTAGTATTGATTCAAGCTCTGTGTCTTGACCAGAATCCTCCACTACAATACTTTCATAGTCTGCCGTGGTAGATAAATCATCACTATCATAGAATGTAACAATGATGGTTTTAACTGTCTTCACTTCTTCTTTCGCAAACACCCAACCATCTATAGTAATTGGTGCTCTAAATATATTCTTCCACCCTCTAGCATCCCTATCTTCTATCTCTGATTCGTCAACTACTCCACCTAAAGTCATATGTAAATCAAAATTCCAAGTGTAATCGCCATCAAAAGTACCAGAGAGATTAGGATTAGTCTGCTGCCAAAATAACCATGTCTCTATGCAATTCATTATCCGTTCTCTATACTTGGACCAGAAATGAATGTCGTAGGTAATCCTTACTGGTACCGCTTTGGCTATAATAACATCTTCTTTTTCTGTCGTCTTGTAGGCGAGTTTGATACCTCTCTTAGCAGCAGCAGTCCTTTGTTTGCTCCAATCAAAATCTAAACCAGTTCGCCAATAACTGATGAACTCATAATTCTGTTGACCCCGAATCTGGGATATCTCCTTCCAAGCTACATTTTTTGGGTAGAAGATGACACCCTCATTGATATCACTAAGCTTTAAATAAGTTTGAAACTTAGAGAAAAGTAAAGCTCGTAGGCCAGTGTCAATTAATTGCAATGTACTAGTCAAAGCTGCCATCTCTAATCCCTAAGAAGTTGCTTCCCAGAATTCTCTTTGCCAACTTCTGTCAAGTCCATTTTTGTGGTTACACCTTCCAACTCACTAAGATTTTCTACATCCACATTTTTTATTTTAGAACCAGGAAGCATTGTGAATTCTGCTCCAGGAACCTTCACTTTAATATCCTTTGAACCTGTGTTTGTCAATTCAGTTACACGTGCCATTTTCACTCCTACAACATTTCATCGTCATCTATAAATTGCTCTACTGCTCTAGGTACAGCCTTCCATATTTTAGTCAAGGCAGCATCATGCATCCTATCAATTGCAGCGGCAGTTAATTCAAACTCTACTGGATTAGTAATGTTAGACGGTATGTATTCAGGATCAATTTTAAAATACGATCTTCTTACTATGTCAATATTAACCAAAGCACCACTATCTTTAGTTGCCTGGTTTGGAAGCCTAATTAAAATAGGCATCTCATCTTCTTCTACATACACCCCCAACTTTGTCAAACGATACTTTGTAGGCATCCATTCAATCCACACAGAAGTAGTATAATGGATGTATTCGGCATCATCCGGTTCGGCATACACACCTTCCAAAGCCATATCATGTGTGTTCTGAAGAATGTAAAGGTCGCAATCTATTCCCAAAATGTCTAGAGTAACTTTTGTGTTGGCCCTTAAAGCATCGATAGTTCTTCTAGGAATTGCCTTACTCATACTTCACCAATAATCCTTTTAATGGGATCAATCTCTTCCGGTCCAATTTTATCATCCTCAACCATTTTTCCCAACTCACCTACCATCTTAATGTATTTATATCTATTGATGAATTTGAATATAGCATTTGCATCTTCCCATGTTGATACTAACTTAACATCTTGTAATGCCTGTTCCATTGTACCCAAAGTAGCAGTAGAAGCTTTTCTGGCTGTTACCCAATCCTTCCTGTCTGAATACAACTCTTTTACATCCTCCTCAACCTCCTCCAATTTCTCCTGCATCTTTCGAAGGAGCATCTCTCTTTGTTGTGGATCCATATGCACTAGGGCCATTTTCATGGTTTCCCAGTCCACAATATCCCTCTTCAACTCACCTATGGTTAGATCAGCTCCCGACACAGAACTTCTAACATCGTCTGCTAGTTCGGTGAAGTCTTCATATGGATCGTAGTCGGAAGGAACAATAGTTGGGCCTTTCTTCCACTTGGCATTCTCCAAATCATACACACCCACAGATAAGAAATCTTGTGGAGAATTAAGTTGAATATAAACTTCTATTGGGTGTTTACCAATATAACCGCCAATGCCATCCCTAGAGGTATCAAACCAACTCTTCACACTCTTCTGGAGATTTAGTAGTTCTTGTTCTGTATGGAATTTAATACACAAACTACTCATAACAAGATGAACGTCAATATCCGTATCATCTACATACTGATTAGAACAAATGGACCCTACGATTCTAATCTCTGCAGCACGGGTTCTCAATTTAGATCCAGGATACTTATCTAGAATAGAATGAATCTTCTCCTTCGCATCATACCTAACTTTATAGGTACCATCCGGAAGTAAACCCCATAGGTGTGGTGATAAAGTTTCTCTAGGATAATCGATAGAAGATTCCCTAATACAAAATCTCCTAGAACACCTGGATATCAATTGGTCCTGCAAACTAAATAGAGAGTCGTCCATTTTCATTATTTAGTCCATCTTAATGTAAGTAGCATGCAATATAACATCCACGACTTTCATATCATCATCAATGGCAACGTCCATACTACTTAAGGTGATACCACTGTCTGCCTTCCAATACATTTCATAATCGTTCATTGTATCGAAGTCAATCACAACCTCACCAGTCCTCTTAGGTGCTGTATCCGGCTGTGAGTAATCGTCTATCTCTACCTCAAATGATACAGTACCAATGGGCACCAAACTAATAGATTGAATGCCGAAAGATTTATACTCAACATCTAATCGAAACTTCACGGGCACCTGAGTTTGAGTCTTTACACTGCCATCTCCCATAAAATCTACATTAAAATCAGCATTGGCTAGAAATGTATCCTCCAATGGTCCCTGCTCATTCAATCTATGGAGCATCTCACTCATGTTTTCCATTTCACTGCTCCTTCACCACTACCATAAACTTCTGTTCATCTTCTGTATCGGCGGTTACTTCTGCTCCAGGAGTTCTAGTGGCTAGAGCGTTTGCATCTTCTTCTTTCTCAATACCACTACCAAGCACCTTAAGAGTCTCTTCAGCCTCCTTTACAGCTTCTTCCAGATCCCCATACTCCTCAATATATCTTACAACAGCCTTTCTTATAAGGTCGGTGAACTGGCCTTTTGGTGCCCAACTAGCCACAGAGTCTACTGCAACAGCTATAGTTGGTTTTCCTTCATATTCACCAGACTCAACTGCCTGTAAAAACCTTTCAGCTGCCTCCTCGGCCCATTCAGGCAAATCTACATCAGCGATTAGAACTGACTCATCTGTGTCAAAAGGGATGTTGGTTTTCACTCCATCCTTTCCACTAAACACCACCGAATCAAACACTATTTTCTTCCCAGCCAAAGGATGAGTTCCAACATATTTCTCACCCAATCCCTTTTTCACATAGGCTATAGTGATATGTGGTTTGTAGTCCTTATAGGTTTCCCCGGGGAAGTCTACTGCTTCTCCAAGAGCCTTATTCAAACTCTCCAAGTCCTCTGATTCCACTTCAACCTTCACTACATCATAATCAGGAGAATTTGTGAATGTGCCCATCTCCCCTAGCTTAACTTCAACTTTATCAATTCCCTCAAAAGCAGGTTTCACATCATCCGGATCAGTTGTACTGGCACCATATCTTACAGTAATGTGTGGATCATCCTCCCTACCATAATTGTCATATTCACTAGATCCATCAGTAAATAAATCTCCACCAAGTATCTTCTCTCCCAGTTCCTTTATTTTTTTCGCCACCAAAGAAGGAAGATTGACTTGTATAGAAGAGTGATCATAAGTTTCAATTAGATCTTGTTCTTTCACATTTTTAGATTCCTCCATTTCATCTTCATCATCCCAATCATCTACATAAGGGGTATCAGTTATTTTAGCACTATCATAATCTCTACGCAGCCAGCTGACAATATCATCTGGCTCCAAGTAGCTCATATATCTTTTACCACCCACACCAGAAATATTATCTCCATCCTCCAAATCCTCATACCATTTTCCACCTTCTTTATAGATTCTAACTACCGCTTTTTTACCACCATCAGTTATTTCAACATAAAATTCATCCTCATCTTCTCGTCCTTCCACCTCCCCTTCTACTTCATCTTCCTTTATCTCCTTCTTCTCACAAGGACCTCTCAGATGATTCAACCTCTCCACATTGGTAGAACCACATTCGGTACATTCAGGTTGTCTCCTACGAAATACCTTTCCGCAGTCTTCACAAAGATGTAAAGGGTAGTGGTGTCGTGAAGGAACTTTAGATTTATTCTCATTTGATGTCTTGGTTGGTTTTTTCCCTTTGACACCAGCTACCCTTTTTCGCTCTTCATCTGTCTCTTCATTTTCATCTTTTGGAGGATCTGGATTCAATTCCTTATCATCAACTACATCAAACTGCTCAATTGGTTTTTTCTCCATGGGATATCCACATTCCGGGCAAACTAGAATGCCATCATATGAAGTATCCTTCGACTCTTCCTTTTGACATGTCGGACAGACATACATATTCTTTCTAATGGCTGTTGCAGTCTGATTTAGTTCAGCTTCCCCTTTCGCCTCATCCACTTTCTTCTTAGGAAACATACTTACATTGTCCCTTAGGTACAAAGTAAGACCTTGTGCTATATTCCTCATATTGGCAACTCCAACTAGTCTTTGTTTACATCTTTCCAATTGGTATCAAGAAGGGTAACCTTGTTACCTTCTAAATCACACCAGTATCCCTTACCCTTACCTGTAAAGTCTACCAGAGACATAACTTTATAAGACACCTGCTCCCCTACAACCCAACAAGCAATTTTAAGTTTTCTTCCATCTCGATACCTTGGCATCAAATTCTTAGGTAGATCGGTGAACTTGTAATTTATAAAGTTATGGAGAGACTTCGCAACAGTACCATCAACCAACACATCATCCAAGATTTGTAATGTCAATTTATCAGAAGGTATGGCTTTGATACCAGCAGTTGCCAACTGATCAAACAACTTACTATACCCAGTTGCTGGCATCTCTTTTGAGTAGGCTGCCAGGAAACCTAACAACTTTTTGAAAACACCCAAGTTCTTTGCTTCTTTAAGTAGCCTGTGCATTCCTATCTCCTTGGTTATCTGAATCATCAATCACCATTTGTAATCTCTTGAACGAGTATGGTACAAAGGAACCATATTTTGTTTTTGGGTATACAACCTTACCATCTGCTTTCACTGATACATCATTTTCCTCAAAATCATCTATCACATCCTGGTCTGGGCTAGTAATCGATTGTACAGTGTTGAAAGACATATTAATACCAGACTGAAATTCCAACCCTATGCCATTATATTTACTAAAAGCAATACCACCATACAACCAATCAAAAGTGCTAAACACTGGAAAAGCATTTAATGGTTCTTGATTTAGGATGGCATCGAGAAGCATTTCCATCTGACCTTTATCTTTCCCCATCCTTTTCATCAACTGCCTATGAAGTTTATCCAGTTGCCCATCTGTGGCAGGATACTTAATCATTACTGACTTAGGAGTAGATAGTCTCACAGGACCAAACTTAGCCTTCCATCCCTCGAACATTGATTCCATTTTCTTTGCCTGGGGTATCTCCACTAATCTAGCCAAGGAAGATCGAAGTGTGCTGCGTAAACTCTCCAAATCATCCTCTTGTCCTTCTAACAGATAAGTGGAAAGATCTAGTGTTTCTGAGGATGTATTTAAACCACCACCCATTAGCTTGACAAAGTTATCCCAGTGTTCTTTCTGAACGTCAATGGAAAGACTATCCTCAATGGTTACTTTCACTACGTCTACATCTTCTAACACCTCTAGGCCCCACAAGGTTTTAATCTTGCCTAGTTTCTTCAAGGCTGACTTGACAGGTGCAAACCCACTAGGTAGAAAAGAAATACATGACATGGCAGTTTGCTCTAACAACACCGCTTTTCTCGATTCGCTTATAACATCTTGCAGCAAGCCCATGAGTGCTCCTTTTAACCCTAGGAGGAGGACCTCCTCCTGCCCTGGAGTAGATTTACATAATACCAGGGGACCCTAGGGCCCCTCAGATATTTAAGGGTTCCTGGAACCCACCTAAACGTATATACATTACTTAACTATTCATCCATCTAGACTTGTGACCTTCATCTTCATCCTCAGGATACTCTACTTCCTCTTCGTCCTCATCTTCTTCCTCTTCGGGTTCTTCGATGGGCTCTTCTACTTCCTCAGGTTCCTCCTCCTCAGGCTCCTCAATAGGTTCCTCAGGTGGCTCTTCTACAGGTTCTACTTTCTTCCTACTAACTGGACGTCTCTTAATAGGCTTCTTTGGTTCTTCCTTAGGTTTGACTCTTATAACTTCTTTACTTGGCTTACGAGCCTCCCTCTCCAATTCCCTAACATCTCTACCCCAATAACTTTTCAGCCACTTAGAGATAGTAGGTTCGTAAGATGGCATCTCATCAAACAGGGCTTGAAGATGTTTACAAATTGCCCCATACTGTTTAGGGTTGTTAATCCTCGGAGGTCTATTTTCAGGCTCAGTGAATTTGGCATCATATTTATCTAGGCTAAGTGTATAGGCATGTCCGTAGTAAGCAAAAGCTGGACAATTATGCACATAAACTCCAGCTGCCAATGCAAAATTATGATAAGTTTTAACATTGAGATCATAAACCGCTACTGGTTCTTTACAAACTATTTTTCTAATGGAAACCACCTTGTGGTTATTAGCAACTTCTTGTGCCACATCTTTTTTCTTCCAAATAGGTTTGCCATTTTTAGCCTTGTAAGAATTGACTTTCACCTTCAAATAAGGTTGTGAATACTTATGTGTATTTCTAGCCTCCTTTAGGTAAAGAGGAAGTAGTGAATCACAAGATTGTAGATCCCTTGCTTTTTTATACTCACCATTTCTTAATCTAAACAAATGGTGAGGAGTACATTTTATCTTCTTCCCATTATCCAAAGTCACTTCCACCAGCTGTTTGGTATACCCAGTAATTCCTAGACAAGTAGCCTTTGCTGGAACAAAATCACCATTTTCATCAGAGGCAAAAACCCAAAAAGGTTTATCAGAACCAAACTCCTTGTAGATTTCTCTTAGGGTGAGAATCCTACCATCTAAGAGTTTTACTTCTGTATCTCCAGTAAAACAAGAACAACTAACTTGAATATCGTTATGGTAAATGAGTTTCTTAACCAACTTGTCCCAATCCACACCCTTACCATCTGTTCGCCAAATCTTTTTATCCGCAACAGCCTTCTTTAAGAACCCAGGCATATCCTTAAATCTCAAAACTCCATCATACCATACATTTTCTTTTGTCCCACTATGAAGACGGAAGAAGTGTTTATCTGGAGTCATTTTTTTAACACGAACGCCACCTAAATCCTTCACAGCCCTAACCCTACTAGGAAAAGTAGGGAAGAGCCTGGTGATAGAACGCTGCTTCCTATTGACTCCCTGATATGTCAATTCATTAAGGACTTCACCTATCATACTTGCCATTTGTATCCTCAATTGAATCATACAAATTCAATAGTTCTTTCGGGATAGTTTCAATATCTTGATATGTAAGACAAATCAACCATCTATTGCCACCAGCTGAACCTGTTTTTGGAAATGGTCTTTTATCTATTGCTACAAACCTATCACCAGCATCCTGCAACAACATTTGCCTACGTGTACCAGAAACATACGCCTTAGACATACCCCAAAGCTCATTAGGTACGGGAGCACCAGTGATTATCTTATCCAATACATCTGTATCCACCATAATGGCAGCATCATAACCTTGAAGATATTTCTTCTTTAATGTAAAAAAGAAATCTGACTTCGATGGTAGATCTCGATGCTTATAGATTTCTACAATTGCATCTTGTAGTTCATCAAAACCCTTTTCAAATTGTCTACGACCATCTGTAAAATTTTTATATACACCTTTGCCATTGGACACCACAAAAGGAGAAGGTATTTCAATATGATGATCAAGCTCAACTACATGTGGTCCAGGGATTGCTTCTTTGAGAGATACTACTCTGGCCTCCTCTACTTCTCTACCACTAACCTTATCTAATGCCCTATGGAGAGAGTTTAAATTGTCACCACTCTCACCGTTCCACCACCATTCCACTTCGTCATACTGTTTGGCTAACTTAGCCATAGTTCTCATTTGAGAACTAGTTATCATGCTTTTGGGTACATCCTCAAGATCAAATGTAACACTGCTCTTTTCACCTCTTGTGGAAAAGGTGTCTACACGAATGTATCCTGTTTCCTTTTGGAAGACAGCTACGCCATTCTCAGAAGCATCTCCTCTACCAACGTCATCCATTAAATCATCCAACCGTTTAACTAAACCCTTCAATCCTAACTTCTTAGCCATACTGTAGGCGTCCTCAAGGTGATCTGACTCCTCAAGTTCTTGAAACCTACCACTAGGTGGGATCCACCCAGCACTCTGATAAAATTTCTGAGTGGCTTCTTCTACCTTTTTGTTATGTGATTCAGATTTATGGATTGTGGCATTCTTAAATCTATCATCACCATAACTACAAAAACTTACTCCGTTCTCTTCAAACTGAAATGCTGGATCATCTAAATCATAATATGTGATTCCGCCATCTTCTGAAAATAAAGAAGGGCTTCTAGTGCTCTGCCAACACGTACCTGTTCCTGTAGGTGTCCTAGGTTCCTGCTCACCCACCTCTCGCCATTCATCTGGATTGTCTGTGATAGGAGATAAAGTTTTCCAATTTGCAACCTTGTCAAAGCAATATAATGTACTGCCAGCTGAACCCCCTGAATGTCCTTGGTCACCAAATGTCTTAACAAGATCTAAAACAGCCGCACCAATACCACCATTGTAATCACTATCCTCATCAAACATCCCTGCCTTCTCTAGTTCCTTCTTAGCGTGTACATACAAACCCGAGGGTGGGCTGGCGTTGCCTTCATTTAATAGAGTACGAAGTGATTTACCACTCACCTTTTCTTCCTGTTGTGTTACTTCATAATCATCCTTTATGCCTTGTATACATGTCTTAACACCATGAATAGATTGTTTAGGGTCTTCCTGATTAAATCTATAGGCATTATCATCAACATACAAGCTTGCAATTGGTTTGAATTTTCCAGCTCCCTCAGGGTTGTGTGTGCATGAATTCTTTGAATCGAAACGAAAACCATTATCATCACACCACTTATTCAAAGCGGGTGTAATGAGGCGTGTGGTGTTGAGAGAAATTTTAACACCATCATTCCGCAACTGTCCTATTAGATCGGCAACACCAGGGACAGGCTCCCCAAATACATCATTGCCTTCAAATTTAGTATATTTTGCACACACACCATCAAAATCAAAGCAAACCCAAATATCATTCATTATGTATAATCCAAAATTATATCATCCACTTCTTTGGCCGCTAAATGATCTATGCCTAAACAAGAAGACTTTGGGAACTTTGCTAAATTACCTCCTGGACCACAACCCAATTCCAATATGCTAGTAGGTTCCCCACAAACCTCCCTTACACCAGAAGCCACTACATCCGAAAACTTACATAGCCCTACCATAGGGTTGACATTTCTCATTTCTTCACCTACTTATTTTTTACCCAATCATTTCCCACTTTCCTATATGCCTTAAGTAAAGTGCCCATTGGTACTTTATCAATATCACAATAAATCTCCCCACCTACTTTTTCAGGGCCTCCTTCTAGGGATGTAAGTTTATTGCGATGACAATAAAAATTACCACCTACTTTTTCAGGGCCTCCTTCTAGGGATGTAAGTTTATTGCGATGACAATAAAAAT
>Ga0114918_10004713_pt1 | contig 11805 bp, 12 predicted proteins | sample LantaG_FD_87015 | JGI IMG/M metagenome (GOLD analysis project Ga0114918, IMG submission 87015) | Deep subsurface microbial communities from Baltic Sea to uncover new lineages of life (NeLLi) - Landsort_02402 metaG | ecosystem: Environmental > Aquatic > Marine > Oceanic > Sediment | place... | reverse complement strand
TCGGGGGACCAACGAAATGAACTTGATCTTGGCTTTGACCATGCGGCGACGTAGCGTGCGTGTCAATGAATGCTCCTCGCGTCTTGAGGGGCGAGAGTATATGATTTCGTGGATCGACACAAGACCACCAAACGATTTTGCTACAGGTATCAAATGAGCAACGCAGCCGAGAAGTCTGTCCGAACGGTCCAACTGGTCAGGGACAAGGTCAATCTCACAGGACCAGGGGGGAAGTGGGCCAAGGTCCTGAAGCAGCAATCAGCCTCTGTTTCCAATCAAGGACTGGACACGGGGGAGATCGAGCAGCCCTTCGACATGGCGAACGCTTCGGCCTTCGTCACCCAGGAGATTTACCACTCGACCTGTATCGAGACGAAGGTCTCTTCCTGTATTGGGCTGGGCCACGAGGGGCGTGAGGCAGACGGCAGAAGCAAAGTGGCCAAGCTCCTCGATCCGCTGTGCGCCACGACCTGGCAGAATGTCCTAGCCCCCATGGCCCAGGACTACTTCAGCATTGCCAACGGGTATATCGAGGTGGTGCGCCCAGACGCGGACGGCCCCATAGCGGGGCTCTACCACCTTCCCGGTCCTTGCATGACGATTCGAGTCAGCAGGGACGACCGGGGGAGAATGGTCAAGAGCTACCTTGTGGAGGGGCAAGGGTTCGAGAACAGGCACTTTGCCGAGTTCGGGAACAAGGCCGATTTCATGGGGAGACACAAGATCGAAGACCCTCTGTCGGTCAGCGAGGTTATCCATATCCCTCGCGTTAGCGCTCTGAACCGCTGGTATGGAATCCCTGACTGGCTGTCCGCGATTCCGCTCATGGAGCTAACGGGCATGCTCTACCAGTATCTCTTCGACTTCTTCCAGAACCGAGGAGTGCCTGAGTTCATGCTGTTCCTGCACGGAAACAAGCTGAGCGACGAAGACTGGGACGTGGTGCAGAGCGCTATGAGGGCTCAAATCGGAGAGTCCAACTCCCACAAGTCGATAGCCCTCAACATTCCCGAAGAGATCGAGATTGTTCTGCACAAGCTCGGGATTGAGGCCAACGCAGACGGTCAAATGTTCAAGGACGTGACCGAGGCTTCTGCCGTCTCGATCGTCTCAGCCCACAGGGTTCCGCCGCTGCTGGCGGGCATTCAGATTCCGGGCAAGCTGGGGTCCAACAACGAACTGCCGAACGCCCTCCAGGGCTTCCAGGCGCTTGTGATCGGCCCGGCCCAGCACACCTTCCAGTCCAGCTTCGGCTGCACTCTGGGGGACGCGGCGACCAACGGGGGGCTGCCCCTCAGCCAAAAGGATTTTGCCTTCAGGACGATTCTGGACGCTATCGACCTGGGCCTCATGGACACCGTGTCCCGGCAGAAGACCCCCGTGGCTCAAACCATAGCCGAAGGGCGAGACCCCCGAGCGGGCCTGCTGGACTAGGTGGCTCGCAACGTCTTCACGAGGGCAGCCGGCAAGACCGTCCGCAACGAGATAGAGTTCGCTGCGGCTCTTCGTCTAAGAATTCGCGCTCGGGACATTATCCCGTCCCAGACTCTGGCCGAGTCGGTCCAGGTGGTCCGATACTCGCAGGGCCACAAGCTCTCGATCCCCTTCTACTGGGCTATTTACGTCCACGACGGACGAGGCGCGATCACCATGCCTGCCGGCAGGTTCATGGTGTTCTTCCGCGAGCAGCGGGACGACCCTCGGCTAGACGGAGGGCACCCGCAGACGAAGGCAGGACGAAAGCACCTGAGCCCCGCAGAGTTCCAAGACTACCTCGAACTCAACCGCAAGGCTCGGGCGTTCGGGCTGCCTCCGATAATGCTGGTCAAGCGGACCGTGGGAAGAGTCAAGCCCAACAGGTTCTTCTCGACCGGGCTCAGGCACGTAGCCGTGCCGTCCATTAGCGCAGAGGCGCCTGACCTGTTCTCCAACTACGTGCTGACCCAACTAGGTAAGGCAGGGCTGCTAAACGTCAAGGACGAGGCTGTGGTGGACCTGGGCTAGAGATTGTCCAGTCCGTAGAGGGCTAGGCCCACCCCGTCCATGGCGTGCTTCCAGTGCGTGGGCTTGAGGTGCTTGCAGCGAGCGTGCGCCGCCAGCGCTATGGGAATAGCAGGGACCACGTAGCCGTCCTTGTCCCCATGAGGTGAGAAAGGCAACCCCAGGCGTCTACAGACGCGGGCTTGGTGGATCCTCTTGGGGACCTGCTTCTTCCACTCCCTGGGCTCAGGCAGCATTACCTTCGTCGTCCCTTCGGTAGCGCCAATGGCCCCTACGAGCGCGGCCCCAGCCACCTGGGAGATACGCAAAATGGCGTTGGGGTCTACTCCCTTGTCCCTAGCGGTCCTGCGGTAGATAGTCTGTCCCTCCACGACGATAGCGCAGTAGTCCAACATGGGAAGCTCCATGAGGTAGAGCGACTTCGCCATTAGCACCACTGCCTCCGCTCCCGTGATTGCCTTCTTCTTGATCTGGCCGGGAATGGAGATCACGCCGGCCGCGTATAGGCGAGGAGGAAGGTCGTTGACCTGCTGGACTATCCCCCAGCCCGTGTTCTTGGTGTCGGGATCTATGCCTAGGGAGTAGAGGATCATGGAGTGGACAACCAGGTTGCGTGTCCGAAGACTTCGGAGCACAGTTCCTCTAAGCACTCCTTCTGCCAGCCCTCGGACTCTCGGTGTATCTCGCGGAACTTCAAGCGAATGCGCTCGTTCTCCTTGAGGGCGTCCGAGAGGGAAAGCCGAAGTTCGGCCCGCTGGGTGACCAGGTCCTTGACGAAATCCTCGGAGTAGGTCTGCTCGTAGTCGCTCACGCTCGGGTCTCGCACAAGGCATGAGCCATAGCCAAATAGCTTTGCGCGTCTAGAAAGTCGTCCGCGTTGTAGCAGCCCCCCTGCATGCGGCCGATCTTGAGCAGTGCTTGCATGATACATACGTCGGCGGGGGACACCTCCTTGCCCAAGTGGCTCGACCACAGGCGGGCTATGCGCTCGTAGTTCTCTGGAATGGAGCCGTGCGTCTCCTCTCGATCGCCCGAGACCAGCAGCCCCGCTTGTCGGAGAGAGTCCAAGACCATTTCGTTGAAGCTAGCCACAGACTCTCCTGGTCAAAGGGCGAGCGGGCGGAAGGGCCTGCTCTTGGGGGGATAGAAAGGAATCTCAGTCCTTCCACCCGCTCGCTTTGTTTGGAATGCTGTCTCTCCAAGCTGTCACGTCTACTTCACCGGGCTCGCTTAGAGGACGTTCCCTTGCGCAACACCTGCCGGATTCAGGGCCAGCGGACATTCCCTCGTTGCGCCGGCATTGACTTAATTTAAGGCCGAAGCCCTAGAGGGTGCCAAGGTGATCTATCTCTTGCGTAAGCAAATCGAGATTTGCTCTTCGCCTTCTTGGATCTCGACTCGGAAGGCGCAGCCCTTAGGGGCGTCCAGCTTGAACCGCACAGCGTTGCTGATCCGGTTTCTGAACTGCACGGGCTCCAGGTCACTCGGAATGTCCATGAGGACGGCCTTGCCCACTTCCAGACCGTCCAGTGCCTCGAACAGTTCCGCATACTTGGAATCGCGACCCAGCGGCATGGTCTTGTCGTAGTCCACGACACTCATGCCTTGCTTCTTCTTGGCCATTTCTAGCCCTCCCTTGTCTCTGGCCGCCAGATAGTCAGCCGGTTATCTTGGTCGTAAACGGCCTCTGCCCTCTTGTCCCACTCTAGCATGAGTGCTGGCTCAGCCTCAACCAGCATATCGGGCAAAACAACCCCCAGACCACAGACCATGATATCGACTACCCTCTCGGCTCGCTCTTGCATGAAGTCGTCGTAGGGGATCTCCAGCAGCGCCTCGTCGTGAATGAATGCCACCGAGCGGCAGCCCAGCAAGACGCTGTCAAGGGACGGGTCGTAGCACTCCCGCTGGATCCGGTAGAATCCCAACTTGGCCCCTTCGGCCCCCGGCGCCTGAAGAGCCGCCCCGTTCGCTGCCGCGCAGTAGGTGGCTCCCGCCCTCACCAAGCCAAGGGGGGTCGTATAGGTGTAGTAAGGGCGGCCGTCGGCGTCCGAGTTCTTGGGGTCCTTGCAGGACTTCTTCACCCAATTGAAGTAGTCGTCAAACTCGGGGTAGGTGTTAAGCCAAATCTCCTTGAGCAAGGTCGCTGTCGGAAGGTCTAGGAGGAATCCATAGCCCGCCGCCAGGTCGATAAAGGTTGCAGCCCCCAGCCCCCCCGGATATCCCAGTCCCACAGGCTTGGCGAACTTGCGCCAGTGGGCGTAGTAGGTCTTAGGGAACCGGACGCAGTCCAGCGGTCTCTCCTTGCGGATCCGGTCCACAGCCTTTCGAGCCTTCTCCTTGGGAAGCTCAGCCCATGCTCTTTTCTCGTCCTCGGTGATCTCGTCCTCTGAAGTCCCCAAGTTCGCGAAGAACTCGTAGACCTGCATAACCGTTTTGGCTTTGGCCTTGCGGGTGGCTGCCTTGAAGTCCTCGTCCATGCACCACGCTAGCTGGCTCCCCAGATAGGCGTGGGTGTCGATCCCTGCGTTGATCCTGTCCCTGAGGACCGAGTGGCCGAAGAGCGAGTAGCACTTCTGGGCTGCGCTGACCAATTCCATGGCTTTGATATCGACCGATAGGAGGACGCAGCCCTCGCGAGGTTCGTAGCAGCCCCGCACCTTGGGGTCCACGTTCTGAATGTTCCCCGAGGCGATCCCTGACTTCTTTCCCCCGTCGAAGGAGGACGTTCGGCCTGTCTCCTTGATCGGGTCGTAGCTAGGGAACATGCAGCCAATGTCCCCCATGCGGGGGATCTCGGTCGTGAGGATTTTTTGCCACTTCTGCCTGGTCTGATACTGGGACAGCACAGGGTCGTGTGGGGCCAAGCGCTCTACCGTCTTCTTGTCGGTCTTGATCTGTCCCTCCGGGAACTTCTCCGACTTGTCGCTCATGGGCACTTCGACGCCCAGCCTGCCGCAGATCATGGTGACCTTGGCCCTAATGAGCTTCATGTTCCGCTTCTCGGCTATCGGCTTGTTCAGCTTCAGCGGGCAGTCACAGGACCAGACCTTGTTGACCTTCTTCTTCGGGCAGCCCTCGACGTGCGCTCGGACACGCTTGGCGCTGGGGCGAGGGGGCACAGCGGGAGCCACAAGACCACTGGTTACGAGTAGTGGCAGCGCTCGTAGGTTGGTGATCTCCTCAAAGTGCTTGCGGATCTCCTCCTTCTTGTCGAGGTTGATCTTCACGCCCCAGGCCGAGCAAAGGGTCAGCGCAAAGTGACTTGCGTTCTGAAGGTGCTCCGTCTCGGTGCTGAGACCCTTATCTTTTTTCCGCTGCTCCTGGGCAAGGAAGACACCGAGAGTGTCTAGCGCGTCAGCCCGAGCGTAGTCGCTGGCCTCCTTCGGATAGTCCTTGGCCGACCTGCCGTCCAGCTTGTGGTAGTTGAGCCGCCAAATGTCCTCGCCCTCCTTCTCGGCTGAGCGGTCCACCCCGAGATACTTCTTGGCGAGGCTGGCCAGGGTGTAGGAGGCGCGGCTGAAGCTGCCGTTGCCGTTGGGGATCTGGTCCGGCAGCCCGAAGTCCGAGAGGTTGAGGAGCTTCTCTCGGTTCTGGGTGCAGTGGATCCGCTTGGCCTCATAGGCGCCGAAGACCAGGGGAATAAGCTCGGGCCAGTTGGCGCAGACCACGCCCATATCGAAAGCCGCGTTGTGCGCGACTATCTCAATGTCGTCGTTTGACAGCATGGACTGGACCATGTCCTTGTGCTTGTCGTCCTTGTGGCCTCCCCGAAGGTCGGTCTCAAACCCTTCTTCGGTCTCCCAAGCGAAAGAAGAACAAACGACTTTGGGCAGGAGGCTGAACGCCTTGAAGAGGTGCGTCTCTGTGTCCCAGCCTAAGAGCATGACCAGCCCGATTCCTTGCGACGATTCAGCCGCTTGAGGGTTTCCAGCGAAGCCCCGGTGGATTCCAGGCACCGCTTCACCTGGTCCGCGTCGGACAAGTTCACTAAATCCAGCCACCACCCTTGGCAGTAGAACCGGACTCGGAACTCGTTCTTGTATTTGGAATACTGGATATTCCAGGGGCGATCTGTAGGAAGGCCCTCATTCTCTAGGAGGGCCTGCACGGCTTCTGGGTTCATGGTGTCCCCTTGTGGAAGGTGAGCGGGCGAGGCGTGGGATCCCTTTGGCAGCCGAACTGCCCTCGTCTCTGAGACGCCCCGCCCGCTCGTGTGTTGGTCGGTCGGTCGAGGACTACTCCTCGTCCTCGTCCTCGTCTTCTGCCTCAAGCTCGATCCCGTAGCGTTCGAGGATCTCCGCGCCGATCTCCTCCAGGGCTTGCTCGTCGGAGATCACCCGCTTGTAGGTGACGACCGTGAAGTCCTTGTCGGACTTCGTGGTCTTGTTCCGGGCGTAGACTTCCACGAGGACGCCTTCGCAGGGCTGGTCCGCGCCGCAGACCAGCTTGCATGCCTTGAGGTCAATGTCGTCCTCCGGGCACTGGAGCATGCACGAGAAGGCCGCCTTGCAGTCCCCGAGGAAGCCGTCCCACTCCTCCATAATGATTTGGGACACGTCGGCCCCGACTCTGTGCCCCTGGCCGTTGTCGCCGTCGAGGACGTGCAAGACGGTCGCCTCGATCGCGACGAATATCTTCTTCTTGCGGTTCTTGTCGAGCTTGATCTTGCGGACCACCATGTAGTAGTGGCCGGGCTTCATGTAGCTCGTTTGCAGCATGGACTTGGCCTCGGTGATTCCCCCGAAGACGTCGTCGATATCAACACTGGACATACTCAATTCCTTTCGTGACCCCTTCTTGGGTCTACTGTGACTCTATTCTCTTGCCGACTAAAGCTCAAGCACCATGCCGAACTTTTCGGCTAAAAGTTGTTCCTGCTGCTTGGTCAGCAGCTTGTTGCGGAAGCCGCGCTCTTGGAGCACGGCAGCGGGGAAGACCTGAGGGACGGGGTTATAGGTCCCGTAAATCAGCTTCTGAGGAGACCCTGTCGTTTGGTGGACGTATAGGGCGTCGTTCAGACAGGCCGCTAGGCACAGTCGGTCGAACTCGGTCGTCAGGTTGGTGACGACGTTAAGAACGTCGGCCTTCTGCCCCTGCCGGTGGAGCCGCCCCAGGCTCTGCTCCGCTGTCGTCGCCTGACGAGGCCACTGGAAATAATACTGATTCTCGTGGTGTTGTAGGTTCTTGCCCGTGCCGTGGGCCTTGATCGAAGCCACGCACCATTCGCCTCTGGAGGACAAAATCGTTTCGTTGTGTGTAGGTCCTGCGGGGCAGTGCAGCGTGCTGAAGCCAGCCTCTCGCAGCCTCTCAAACACCCAGCGGCCTATGCCTTGGTGGTGAACCCAAATGATCCCACCCATGGCTTGTGTCTTCTTGGGCAGGGAGTTCAGCCACGCAACGAGGTGAACGATTTTGTAGTCGCAGACCCGCACAACCTCCGAGTCCCGCTCGGGCATGCCCTCCCATTCCATGCCCTTCATGGTCGTCCACAGGTCGTAGCACTCGCGAGGGATCTCTCGGTTCAAGGGCAGCCTGCCCTTGCTCACGCGGTAGAAGTGAGACCCCACAAGGAAGGGGGTGTCCAGCAGGGGCAACTGCTCGTCCTGAAGGAAGGAGCGCAGCGACTTGTGATACTCCTGCTTGGCAGCATGTTGGAGGCGCGACCGGTTGAGTTGGTCCTCTGCCTCTCCCCAGCTAATGGATTTGCGCTTGGCGACCACCCGCGCGTCTGGCCAGAAGAGGTTGTTGTAGAAGCCGCTGGTCAGTTCGTAGAGCCACTTAAAGGTGTGGATCGCGTGCTCGATCTCGTCGCCTGTGGGAGTAAGCCACTCTTCGTTGACCTGCTCAATCAGGTCGTGTAGTTCTTGCCCTCCTTCTCCCTCGTATTCGGAGGGAACGCACGTGGCCTCATTGGTGAATACCAGCGAGCACTTGACGCCCGAGTCAGGAGTAGAGACCACTCCGGGTGTGGTCACGAGCCTGTGCTTGTATGCCTTGCGGAAGCCGGCCTGGCTGGGGGCGAAGGCAGTGTCTGGGAAGTGTTTCCGGCCCCAATAGACCAGAGGCATGAGGGGGCCTGTGGCCTCTTCGCCCGAGCGCCCCGCAGACGTGCTGTCTAGGACCACTGCCCAATCGTTGGCAGTGTGCCCCTCCAGGGGGAGGGGGCTCCCGTCGCCTAGAGCAAACCGGATCAGGTGGGCGTAGTCCTTTATGGACTTGTCGGTGATCGTGCCTGACATTGCCACGAACTCGGGTTGCTTGGCGTCGAGGAACTTCACTAGCCTCTTGGTCCTGGCCGCATGAGGGTTCTTGAGCTTGTGGGCCTCGTCCGCGATAACGCAGTCCGCGTCCACGTGCTCCAGCATGTATTCTGTGTCCTTGACGGACAGCAGCGAGTAGGGCAGGACGAAGAGTCCTCGCTTCTTGTTCTTCACAGCCAGCCTGCGGCGGGCCGAAGAGGTGTTCCCCAGTGCTATGACCGGCAGCCCAAGGGTGAAGCGCTTGCGCGCCCAGGCCAGGTCATACTTCATAAGCTGTGGATAGACCTGGGAGGGGACCAGCAAAAGGATTTTGCGGTGTCCCTTGTTATACGCCAGGGAGGCTATGTATAGCCCTATTGCCGTCTTGCCCTTTCCTACTCCCACCGAGTAAAATCCTCCGCTCTCCTCCTGATATCCGGTGAAGCAGGAGACCTGAGCGTGATTGAAGCGGAAGCCCTCTCGGTAGGCTTCCACGAGGACATGCTTCTTGTTGTAGTCCTCTACCTGGGCCTCGGTCAGCGTGGGCTGGACCCTCAGGGCGCAGATCCGATCCACGTCGTGGAAGCGGACGCCGCCTTTTTCTGCCTTCTTACGGGCCTTCTTGAGGAGCTTCTGCACTACAGGGCTCTCGTCCTCAAGTGTGGTGTGGGCACGACCCCCCGCCTTCGCAGCAGGGGCTCTGTCACGAAGGTTTTCTGGAGTGTCTGACGCTGCCGCTCGGCGGCGCTTCTTCTCCAATAGCTGCTGAAGGCGGGGGATCATACTCGGTCTCTAGTTCTTCTCGGCTGCGGCCGAAGTGATCCGGTGAGCGGCTTCCGTGAGGGCGTGCTTCTCGATCCAGAAGCACGACTCCTCCATGCGTGCGATAGCCTGCTGACCTGCCCAGGACAAGCGCCCCTCTGAGTCCGTGAGGCGCTCTGAGGCTACGTTGGCTGCCCGCTGGATCCCCCTAAGGAGATCCAGCGTGGCGGGGTTCAGGTTGGCCTGGACTTCTTCCATGGTCGCGGGGGTCGTCTGTTCCGCCACGGCTTAGCCCTCGCAGACCACGACGAACTGAGCGAAGGGCCGAAGGGCCGCCGCCAAGCTGATCTCGTCTGGGGTCGCGACCCGTTGGACGACCACTGGTCCGCTAATCCGGCCAGCGATTTTGCCCGCCACCTGGGTTAGCCAGTCGCGCCGGCTGAAGGCGTGGAGGGAGTAGTAGGAGGTCTCTCCGTTCTCTCCTCGCTTCTTGCCCAGGGCCGCGCCGAACTCGTTCAGGATCGAGCCCAGGTCCGTGCTCGGGCAGTTGACCGGGCGGCAGCCGAAGTAGAGACCGAAGATCCCCCGACCGGTTGCCTGGGCCTGGGCCTGGGCCACGAGTGCGGGAGCCTCTGCGGAGTCCTCGGGCTCGGGCTCGTCTTCTTCGACGGGCTCGGGCTTCGGCGCGGACTTCTTGGAAGCCTTCTTCTTGGTCCGCTTGGCCGGGGCCTTGCTCGCCTTGTCGATCGTCTTGGCCTCCACTTCCCCAACCTCGGGCGAGGTCTTGGTGGTCTCCTTGGTCTGCTTGTGGGTCCAGAGAATGTCCCCTTCGGACGTAACGCCCTTGTCGAAGTTGCTCGGGTGGAGCTTGCCGGGGGCCTCCGCGACACAAATCTTGCAGGGGTTCCCCCGCGTGTTCATGCCGCCGCCTTCGCAGGCCATGCAGTCCGCGTCCGCCCAGGGTGCCGGGTTGGCGTGGGTTGGCGCAGCCTCGGCCGCCTCTTCCTTCTCCTCGGCTTCCCTGGTCTTCGGGGGGTTGACCCCCTTGGTTGTGGAAGCAGCGGGAGCCTTCTTGGTCCCCTTCTTCCCCTTCTTCTTCGCCTTGCGTGCCGCAAGGGCTTCCTCTAGTGATCCAAAAGCCACGGTAACCTCCTTGGTGTCCTGGGTTGTGTGCTTGACTCGTGAGAGTCCCTGTTGTTGTTGCAGTGACTCGATACGTGCCTTGTATCTTGGCACGGTCTCGTTCTTATTGCAAATGCTACGGAAAGTGCAGCCCCCATAGGCGTTACATGCACTCGCCGGGCTGTCTGGCCCGGGGACTTGGGACCAGTGGTCTGCCCGCTTGAGAAAGACCATTTCGGTCGCCGCAGGTATGACCAACTCGTTCCAGAACTCCTCGATCTCGGAGATAGGAACCTGTGTCACAACCTTTCGGATCTCCGGGTTGTCGAAGTCCTTCACGAAATAGTTGTGACACAAGGACAAAACCTCGGGCGGGGTGCGCCCCTTCTCTTCGTAGTGAAGCAAAAGGATTTTGCCGTAGAGCAGCATTTGTATTGTCTGCCGCAGCTTGTTAGCCGACTTGCAGTAGCGCTTGCTCTTGGTGGTCTTGTGGTCCTCGACGCCCCCAGGGAACATGATGTCTATGTAGCCCTTCACGTGGACCTGGCAGACCGTCCCGTCTGGGTTGGCCACCTGGCAGACGGGGACGCGAAACTCGTGCTCTACCTTGCGGCCTCGCTCCCGCTCAAGCATGCCCTCCTCAATCGCCTTGTCTATCAGGACCCGAATCAGCTTGGCCTCGCGAGGGTCTAGCGTCATAGACTCCCCGCTGAAGCGGTCGGACTCGGTCTCCCAGCCCTCGGGGAAGAGGTCTACTTCCTTGCCTGTCTCGTCCCTGCCGGTCCTATCGGCCCGCAGCCAGCGCTCCGCTACCGAGTGCGTCACAGTGCCGAAGGCGAACTTCTTGCTCATTGCCTCAGGCAAGTATAGGTGACTCTGAAACACCCACTTGCGCCGGCAGCCCGTGTCCTTGGCAGCGAAGGTCTCCAGTTGGCTTGCGCTGATTTGCATGCTGAGGGGGTAGCCCTCGGGGGACAGTTCATGCTTACTCACAGGGCCATGTCCCCCGTGAGTATCTTGACGCAGTAGCTATTTCCGTCGTCCAGGGCCAAGGTGCTAGAGCACGTCTTGCTGCTGTGCACCCTCAGGTCCTCCAACACTCCTCGGAGCTTGCCCTCTCGCCACCACCGAGCCGTGCGGCTGCTCGTGTGGAACCTCAGGTATTCCCACTTCCACTCCGTTTGGGCCTTCCTAAGCCAGCACAAGAACTCCTCGAACCCACGGTTATCCTCAGCCACTCTGCCCTCCCTTCCATTTCTTGAGCGCCTTCTTTCGAGCGCGCTCTACTTCCCTCTTGGCCGACTTGAAACAGTGGACTTCCCCACCGTCTACCAAGCGGTCCAAGCCCGGACAAACCCAGCCATACCGTTTTGCCACAGCGTCCAGTAGTTGTATGTCTATCGAATGCCAGCGCTTGACCTTCAGACTCTCGCGGCCGGGGAGTGCCTGGTCCTTGGTGGGACCGTCCACGAGTCCCCGCATGACGTCGTCAATGGCTGAGCTAGTCAGCTTCTCGTTGCCGGGCTTCCAGTTCTGCTCATAGAACTTCTTCACCTCGGCCGTTAGGACGTAGAGCCTCCCGCGCGAGGTGTCCGTGGGCTCCACGGTCATAAACCCTCGCTTCTCCCAGTCCCTCCCGGTGCTGCCCAGCATGAGCAAAATCGTTTCGGTCACCTGG
>Ga0114918_10004712_pt1 | contig 11807 bp, 11 predicted proteins | sample LantaG_FD_87015 | JGI IMG/M metagenome (GOLD analysis project Ga0114918, IMG submission 87015) | Deep subsurface microbial communities from Baltic Sea to uncover new lineages of life (NeLLi) - Landsort_02402 metaG | ecosystem: Environmental > Aquatic > Marine > Oceanic > Sediment | place... | reverse complement strand
GGGGGGGGGGGGGGGGGGGGGGGGGGGGGGGGGGGGGTGGGGGGGGGGGGGGGGTGGGGGGGGGGGGGGAGGGGGGGGGGGGGGGGGGGGGGGGGGGGGGGAGGGGGGGAGGAAAGGTGAGAGAAGGAGAGGGAAAAAGGGAGGAGAGAGTAGAGAGAGTACGAGAAAACGACGAGCGGCGACGGCCTTCGAGGCAATTCTCTCTTCTTCAACGCGCCTCGCGACAAAAGACGCCAAGCTTTCTTTTTTCCCTTTCCCTCCGTGGAATCCGAGTAACATGAGGCTTCCCAAGTCAAGGGTCGGAAGAGCGAGAGAAGGCGGAAAGAGGGAGCAGAGAGGCTGCTCAATTGCGATGAGAGTCCAGGAGGCTTGTCGTCGTCGCGTCGTCGCAACCTTTTCGACTTCTTTCCCATCACCGTGCGAACCCCTACCTTTTCGTCAATTATAAATGGCGACTGTTTCGGTAAAGGGAGGGAAAGCTCGCACGAGGAAGAGAAGGGGCAGCGGCGTCGAGCGCGGTGTCGACGCGCGGGCCTGCGAGAGAGAACCGAGGGAAGGTTGAATAGAAGGAAGATGAGGCTCGTCTTTAAAAATGTAGGCGAAGCTCTTCATTTCGTTCAAACAGCACTTCGCTCCTTCGACAAAAAAAACCGCTCAAACGCGCTGAGACCTTCTAAAGCTCTTTCGTCCTCTCTCTCTCTCTCTCTTTCGCGACGGTGCATCCAGCCAGCTCATCGACGGTTCTAGGCAGAGAATCCCAGGACTAGCTGCCGCGAGACAGGAAGAGAGTGCTGGCGATGAAGTTTGCTCGTCGCGATCGATGGCTTGCCGCCGGAACGGTGGTCGTCTTCCTCGCTTCACTGCTGCTGCCCGCCCCCGCCCAGGGCCAGCAGCCTCTCGCGGCTCCTGCTCCCTCTCCCTCCTCATCGGATGAGAGCGTTCGCAACGCGCTCAGAGAGGCGCCGCTCCCGGCGCAGACCCCGGCGTCGTCCCCTCCGGTGCCCGCGCCCGCGCATTCGAGCGATGGTGCCGTCGCCGCCGGTGCGTACGTCGGCGACAGTGCCGCCGACGACGAGAGGCACGTCGCCCTCGTCGGCGATGCCGCGGCCCTCCGCGACGCGATCATGGATCCCGCAGCGGCCGTCATCGAGATCGGGACAAAGTCGAAGAACGGGGTCGCGGTACGAGAGAGAGAGAGATGGAGACGGAGATGGAGATGATGAGAAAAGACTTTTTCCTTTCATTGGCATCAAAACACCCTGCCCTCCCTCAAAACACCCCGAAAACCTCGACCTCGACTTTAAAAAAAAACCCCAAAATTTGAACAGTCCGGCGTCTCCATCTTCCTCAACGCCGGCAGCTGGCCCGCCGTCGTCGTCGACGCCGGGTGCCGCGTCACCCTGCGCTCTGCCAACGCCTCCGATCCCTCCCTGCTGGACCTCGGGAGGCTCTCCCCCGCGATCGTCGTCGCCCCGGGGGGCGGCCTCGCCCTCGACGCGCTCGTCGTCTCGGGCACGGCCACGTCGGGCGCTGCCGAGCGCTCGCGCGCCTACAGGCAGCCGCTCGTCCGGGGGACGCCGCTGTCCCCCAGCGTCGCCCTCTACCCCAACGCGACGCTGGAGATCTCCGGGACGACCGTCTACGTCGCGACGGAGTCGTGCTCGCAGTTCTCGCTGGTGCCGGGCCCGAATGGCTCGCCGGCGAGCTCGGGCTCGAATTCCAGCGGGCGCGCGACGACGATCGGCGCCACCGCCCGCAACGGCTCCCTCCCCCTCACCTCGGCCGCTCTGATGCCCTCCTCCTCCTCCTCCCCCTCCTCCCCCGCTCCCTCTCCCCCGTCGCCGTCGCCGTCGCCGTCGCCGTCGCCGTCCCTGCCCCCGACCTCCCCCGCCACGATCCAGCTCCTGGTGCGCTCCGGCACCAGCTCCCGCGACCTCCCCGCCGTCGGCGGCGTCTCCGGCAGGGACCTGGGAGCGGCGCGCGTCGTCGAGCGGGACTCGCTGTTCGTGTGCGCCTCGGGTTCGCCACAGGGGATCTGGCCGTCGGACCCGTCGTCCGCGGCCGCCGCGACGGCGACGCGGCGAGGGGACGGCGGGCCGGGAGGGGCAACGGGAGGGGCGGGAGCGGCTTCCTCCCCGAGCGGGGCTCCCGCGGGCGCCCGCGCAGCTCCGCCGCCGCCGCCGCCGCCGCCGCCGGCCGCGGGCTTGCTCGTCGCGGCGGCCGCGGGCGGCGCCGGAGCGGCGGCGCTCCTGTTCGCCGCCGCCGCCGCCGGCAGCCTCGCCGTGGCGAACCGCCGCAAAAGGCAGGAGCGAGAGGGGGATCTCTCGCCGCTCGACGACTCGCGCCCTTCGACCCCCGGGAGGCGCAGCGGAAAGGACCTCGAGTCCCCCAGCGACGAGTGCGGTGGCGGCGGCGGAGAAAGCGGCGGCGGGCCTCCCTCTTCTTTTTCCCCCCTCCGCGGCCTCCCGCTGCCGCCGCTCAGGCTCCCGCGCTCCACTCAGGAGGCTTCCCTCAGAGAACAGGAGGGACAGGAGCAGCCTAGCGTCAACTCGCCGCGGAGCGGGGAGGAGGAGGAGAAGGACGACGACGACGGCGGCGACGGCGACGACGAGCGACGCGGGGGAGGAGGAGGTCCTCCGCCGTCGCCGCCGCCGCCGCCCGCCGACGCCGGAGCCGCCGCGCCCCCCTCGGCGCTCGCGGCCCTGGTCTCCCTGGGCCGCCGAGTCCGCAATAGCACCGGGAGCAGCAGCAAAAACCGCTCGAGCGCGGAGATGGGGGCAGGGACCGGAGAAGGGGAAGGGGAAGGGCGGAGCTCGAGGGGGGCGCCGAAGTCGAGCGGCGAGCTCGGGCGCCGCCGCAGCCGGCTCGCCGCCGCCGAGGAGGGGCGCCGCCGCCGCTCGTCCTCGTCCTCGTCCTCGTCGTCGTCGTCGTTCGAGAGGAACAGGTCGTTCGACGACGCGTGCCTGCGGGCGTACGCCTCGCTGCGCCGCTCGGCCCTGGGCAGCGCGGCGGGGGCGGCTCCTCCGTCTCCGCCGCCGAGAGCCGCCGCCGCCGCCGCCATCGTCGGCGGCGTGGCGGTCGCGCCCGAGGCGGCGGCACAGTCTGTCATCGCCGCCGTCGAGGAGATCGCGGCCGGGGCCCCTCCTCCTCCTCCTTCTTCCTCCATGCCGCCCAAGAATCAGCTGCACCAGCAGCAGCAGCAGCAGCAGCTGGCGCAGGTGCAGCAGGCTCTTACGAGCCGCTGGTATGCTTCGTCACTCTACGGGCCGTCTTCCGCCGGCGGCGGCGGCGGCGGAGGAGGAGGAGGAGGCGCGGCGTCGTCGCTCCCGGGAGCAGGCGTCGGGCCCTCTGCCGGCAGCGGCGGCGGCAGCGGCTCTTCCTCGTCTGGGGTCGCCGTGGCGGCCTCCGCGGCCTCTCACCTGTGGCTGAGGAGGCACGTCGGGCCGCGAGGGGCGGCGGACGCCGTCGAGGTCGGGCCCGTCATCGGCCGCGGGTCGTTCGGCGTCGTCTACAAAGGTCAGTCGGAATAAAAATAAATCTTTTCTTTCGCTCCTCTTCTTTCCCTCCTCTTTCCCCCCCGCCTCGTTCTCACCCAGGTTTGAGGCAGGGCGCCAAGGGTCCCCATGGTCTCGCACAGGGTGGCGGGAGAATGCTCCAGAAAAGGAGAACGGAGGGAGAAGCGGAGAGGGAAAGAGCGGGAGTCGGAAGAGGCAAAGAACAAAGCAAAGGTTTCGTTCCCTCCTCTCCTCGGCGCGGCAGCTCAGCCCCGCGGCGGAGGCCTCGGAGACGCCGAGCGCGCTAGGACGAGGGCGACAAGGGCACCCTGCTCCTCTCGCGGCTGGGAACGAGAGTACTCGCGAGAGGGCGGCGGCTTCCGCAAAGTCGAAAAAAAAATAAAAAAAAATAAAACAAAATGAACGAGACCTCAACCACTCCCCTCTCAAAAACTCAAAAAAAAACTTTTCTTCTCAGCTCACTGGTACGGCTCGCTAGTCGCCCTCAAGGTCGTCTCCCTCAGCGCCCCCGCGGCGGCGGCAGCCGCGGCAGCGCTCGGCGGCGGCGGCGGCGGAGAGGGCGAGGGGGTCGGGGGCCCCGGCACGAGGAATGCCGAAGCGGCCGCCGCCTCGCTCGTCGCCGCGGCGACGGCCGCGACCGAGGTGGCCGCCGCGGCAGGGGACTCGATGGCGGCCTCGGCGATCAATGCGGCGGCCGGCTCCAACGCGCGCCCGGGGGACCGCATCGCGCGGGAGCTGCTGCTGGGCGTGAGCCTGTCGCATCCGCACCTGGTGACGACGTTCAGGGCTTGGATCGTCTCCGGGGGCGGGGGCGGAAGCGGCGGGACAGCTGGCGGAGGAGGCGGCAACGGCGGCGGCGTTGGAGGGGGGGCCGACGGCGGCGGCAAAGCGGCGCGCCGGAGGCCGGCGCCGCTCGCCGCCGAGACCCCGAACGGCGGCGGCGCCCCCTCGAGCTTCCCCGTCCAGCGCTCCTCCGGGACCATCAACGCCGCCGCCGCCGCCCCGAAGTCCCCGCCCGAGGGCGACGAGGAGGCCGCGCCGTCGGCGGCGAACGCGTCCGCGCCTCCCGCCGCCGCATCTCCGTCGCAGGAGGAGCAGCAGCAGCAGCAGCAGCAGCGGGGGCAGCCGCAGGGGCAGCCGCAGCAGCAGCTCGAGAGGGCCGCGTCGCGCTCGCAGACCATCGTGCCCCACCTCTCGATCTTGCCCTCCTCGACGCCCGAGGAGGTGCGTAGGGGCCTCGAGAGGACCGCCGCGGCGTGGCAGCAGGGGGCCGGCACGCCGAGCGGCGTCGCCGCCGCCGCCGCCGCCGACGCTGCTGCTTCTGCTGCTGCTCCCGCCCCGCCTCCTCTGCCCCCTGTGGGCCCCTCCCCCTCGCTCCTCGCCGCCGAGGCCGCCATTGCCGACGCCTCCGTGCCCCGGGAGGCATGGTTTCTCCTCGAGTACTGTGCGGGCGGCTCCCTCGACGTCGCAATCCGCTCGGGGAGGTTCGGTCATCCGCAGTACGAGGCCGCGGCGAGGAGGGCCGCCGCCGCCTCCGCCGCCGCTGCGGCGCGGGTTGTGGGCTCCGCGTCCGGAGGAGAGAGCTTGGGCGGCAGCGACGCCGCCCCTTCTGCTCACAAAAACGGGGCGACGACCCCCACCCACCGCCACCTCCCTCCGCCGCCGCCACGCCCTCCGTCCAAGCCCGACGTCCTCTCGATGCTGCGGTGCCTCAGGGACGTCGCGGCCGGGCTCGACTACCTGCACTCCAACGGCATCCTGCACGGGGACCTGAAGCCGTGCAACGTGAGGAGTTTTTTTGTTTTGGATGTTTACCGCGGCGGTCTCCAGAGGGAGCAGAAAAAAAAATGTTTTTGAGTTTTTTTTCTCGATTTCGTCGAAAACCTTTTGAGCTTTTTTTTCTCAACCTCACTATTTCCTTTTTCTTCTTCTCTTCTTCTCTTCGCTCCTAAACCCCAACGAAACCAATCAATAGGTCCTTCTCAAGCCCGTGGCCTCGGACGCGCGAGGATACATCTGCAAGATCTGCGACTTTGGCCTCGCGCGGGTCCTGACGTCCTCCTCGGCCGCCACAGCCGGCGGAGGCGGCAAGCCCGCCTCCTCCTCCGCCTCCTCCTCCTCCCGCAGCGGCAGCCTTCCGATCTCCCTCTCCTTCGCCGCCGCCGTCGCCTCGGCCGCCGCCGCCCACCCGGCCTTCACCCACGTCTCCACGCACACGCACGGCACGCTCGCCTACCAGGCGCCCGAGGTCATCTCGCAGGGCAGGGTCGGCAGGCCCGCCGACGTCTTCAGCCTCGCGGTCCTGAGCGCCGAGGTATTCAGCGGGTGGAAGCCGTTCAGGGCGCTGCCGCTCGGGGCCGTGGTGCACGCGATCGTGTATTCTCACGAGAGGCAAGGAAGAGGGAGAGAGAAACAGAGGGAGAAGGAGGAGAGGAAGGAGAAGAAAACCCACTTTCTAAAAAACTCGAAACTAAAACAAAACTCGAAACTCGGAAACACAGGCCGCCCCTGCCTCCTTGGTGCCCGCCAGAGCTCGAGGACCTCATCCGCAGCTGCTGGGCCCCGGAACCTGCCCAGAGGCCGCGGTCTGCCGCCGTCCTGGCCGCTCTGAGGGCGATGGTGGATTCTCACGCTGCCGCAAACACCATCGACAAAAGCAACACTGCTCCCTCTCCTTCGACTTTGCCGCCCTCCGTCCCCGGTGCTCCCCGCCGCACTTCTTCGGGCTCCGGGACCCCCTCGTCCCATTTCTACTCGGTCCCGCTTTCTGCCACGCCCGTCGCTGCTGTTGTTGGAGGCAAAGGCGGAAGAGGCGGAGGCGGGAGGCCCACGGGGCCGCCGAAGCCGCCGAGGCCGCCGAGGGCTCCGTCGCCGGCGGCGGCGCCGCCGCCTCGCCACCCTCCTCCTCCTCCTCCTCCTCGCGCTGCCCGCGCCGCCTCCCCGGCAGTCTACCAGAGCGCATTCGCCGCTGCGGCGTCGAGACCGCCGGCGAGCAGCTCCAGCTCGGGCAGCGGCGGCCGCGGCGGCGGCGGAGGAGAGGAAGGAGACGAAGGAGACGAAGGCGCTGAAGGGCGGGGGCGGAGCCCGGCTCAAAAGCGAGCGCGGCGCCTGCGGCGGCCGCTTGCGGGGGGCGGCGGGAACTTCGAGGGGAAGATGCCGCGGGCGTCGCCGACGCCGCCGCCGTCGGAGGCCGAGGGGCCAGAGCCCTGATCTTTTGATTTTTGACGATGGGCGAGAAGTGATGAGAGGGGCGAGAGGACAAAGAGACAGAGAGGGGATTTTTTTTACCTTCTTTTTTTTGTTTTGCAGAAAAGAAGGCCCTCTCCAAACTCGACCCCTTCTGCCACGAACTTTTGTTCTCTCCTCTCCTTTTTGTATGGTATCAAGTTCGAATGTGGCTTCCCGATCGCTCTCTCGATAACAGAGAATGAGCTCCTCTTGAGGGGAAGTCGAGGGATTGGTTGCGCGAGAAGCGCCGAGAGAGGCGCGCGGCGGCGAGAACGACGAGGAAGGGAGAAGAAGAAGATAATTCGAGCTACTTCACGCTTGTATCTCGGGCCACACAGATCGAAAGGCACTCTTGTGTCACTTCTTTTCGTCGTGCTCTCTCTTTCTCATCTCTCTCCGCGGTTTCGCGTCTCCGTTTCTCTTTCGCGGCAACCGAAGAGTGTTGCGTGAATGATGCACCGCAGGCGTCGGTGTCGCGATTCCTGCGGCGGCGGGAGCGGCGGCGGCGGCGGGAGCGTGCCGAGCCGAAGGATGCAGAGCGCCGTGGCTTTTATTGCCTTCATCGTCGCCCTCGTCGTCGCGCTCTCATCGTCGCTGCCGGCTGCGAATGCTCAGCAGCAGCAGCAGCCCTCCCGGTCCTCCCCTCCTCCGTCACCCGCGCCACAAACCGCGCGCCAAAACCTCTCCGTCGTCGTGCGAGACGCCGGGACGCTCCGCGCGGCCCTCGACGACGACGACGTTTCGGAGATCCTGCTCGCCGGCGTCGGCGACGACGTCGACCTCGCCAACGCTTGGGCCTTCCCCGCCGAGGGGCCCCCGGTAGTCGTCGGCCCGGGGCGCTTGCTCGTCGTCCGCAGCGCCGACAGAGCCTCCCCGGCGTCGCTCAACTTCACGGGAGGGCCGACCCCGGCTATCGTCGTGGCGCGGGACGCGGCGCTCGTCTTCAGCAAGATCCTGCTGACCTCGGCCAAGCCGCCCTCGGCGGCCGAGGCGAAGGGGCCCGCGAAGGGGATCGCCGAGAGCTTCGCGGCGCCCGAGCTGGGGATGTGGCCGAGCATCTCGCTGGAGCCCGGGTCCGAGGACGGAGGGGGGAGGGGGGAGCTGGAGCGGGCTTTGGAGAAGGGGAGAAGAGGAGAGGAGAGAAGAGACAAGGCCGTCGGCGGTACCGCCTTTCTTCTCTGAACCCTCTTTTTCCCTGACCTTGGTGCTCACCGTCCTCTTTTCCCCGTCTCCCACAACGGCGAACCGACACAAAAAAACTCAAAACAGTTCGGCCTGATCAACTCGACCATCTACGTCTTTGGTGGCTGCGAGGCCGTCTCCGCCTGCCTGACCGCCCGGTCCCCAGGCGGCGGGATGAGGCCGGGCGTCGTCCGGAACGCGCAGACGCTCGTCGCCACCGACGACAACGTGACGATGCTGCTGAGGCCGGGCTACCTCGACTGCGGGATGCCGATCGTGGCGAACAGGACCGACGTCGGGGCCGGGAAAGGTAAGAAAGGGAGAGAGAGAGGGAGGGGGGGAGAGAGAGAAGGAGGGGGGGAGAGAGAGGGAGGGGGGAGAGAGGGAGAGAAGATAGAGAGAGAGGGAGAGAAGAGACGAGAGGAGAGAGGTTGGGTTTAAAAATTGCTTTCTCTCGACATAAAAACAATCTCATCTCAAAAAAAACTTTCAAACTTCTCTCCTCAGTCGTCGGCGTCGCCCGCGTCTTCTACGACGACTCCGTCTCCGTCTGCACCCAGGGCGACCACCCGCGCGTCTCGAAGAACCCGGCGAGCCTGCCGCTCCCGGCGTTGATGAAGCGGACGATTGATGGCGTGCTGCGGCGCCCCCGCCCGCCCCCCGCCGGCGCGGCGCGCGGCGGCGGCGGGGACGGCGCTCTGCAATCGCAGCAGCAGCAGCAGCAGCAAAAAGAGCCCGGTTCCTACTGGTGGGTGGCGCTGATCGTCGCCGGCGTCGTCGGGCTCGCGCTGGCCGCGGCGGCCGCGGGGCTGCTGGCGCGGCGGCAGAGGCGGCGCGGCAGCTTCAAGCGCCCGCCGCTCGCTTCGGCTTTGGCTCCTTCTCCTTCGCGGCGGCAGCGGCGCTCGGGCCAGGAGGGAGCAAACTCCTCGGCGCGCGACGTCGAGGCGGGAGGAGGAGGAGGAGGAGGAGGAGGAGGAGGCCGAGGAGGGGGAGGGAGAGGCAAGGGCGGCACGCGCCCCCGCGGCTCCTCGCTCTTTGGGCCCGGCGGCGCTCCGGCGACGGCGGCGGGCACTCCCTCCTCGTCCTCCGTCGCCGCCGTGACGAAGGCGGCGGTGGCCGAGACCTCCCTGGGATCGCAGGCTGCCCGCCAGCAGCAGCCCAGGAGGCAGCAGGAGCAGCTGCAGCGGGAGCAGGAGGAACTGCAGCGCGGCAGCATCGGCGGCGGCGGGTGGAGCTCCGTCCGCACCTTCTCGCGCCCGCCCTCGCTCTCGCCGCGCGAGTCCCCCTCGGGGCGCCTTCTCCGCGACGAGGCCGCCGCGGCGCTGCTCGGGCGCGCGGCCTCCGGCGACGCCGACGCTCTCTCCCGCAGCGTGATCTCGATCACCCGCGGCGGCGGACGAGGGGCGGGCAGCGACAGCGACCGCGGAGGCGGAGGCGGAGGCGGAGGCGCGACGACGGTGGACTTTGAGCTCGCGGCGAGCGAGGGCGGCTCGCTGCTGGGGGCCTCCTCGGCGGCGTTCGCCTCTGCCTGGCAGGCGCTGCGCATCGGCGCTCCCGATGTCGGGGAGGCCGTCGAGGTGGGGCCCCTGATCGGCAGGGGCTCCTACGGCCGCGTCTACAAAGGTGACTTTCCCCCCCCTCTTTTTTCTTTCGGTCGTTTTTTTCCTTTGTTTTTGACCGCCGCTCTCTCGCTCACTCTCTCCTTGGTTCTCGGTCGGAAAAAAAAACTCCAATTCCCCCTCTTTTCCAGGCCGCTGGCACGGTGCGATGGTAGCGCTCAAAGTCATCGACGCGGGCGTCCGCGGCGGCGCCATCAGCGGCATCGGCGAGGGCCTGCTCGGAGGGGGCGGCGGCGACGCCGGCGGCGGCAGCGGGAGCGACGGCGACGACGGCGGCGGCGCGAAAGACCCCGGCGGCGAGGCCCGCGTCGCGCGCGAGTCGCTGCTCGCGGTCTCGCTCTCGCACCCGAACGTGGTCCCGACGCACCGCATCTGCTTCGTGGCCCCGACGAGGAGGAGGAGCTTCGACTGGGAGGAGTCCTCTGCGGGCGAGAGCGGGCCCGAGGAGGAGGCCGGGGGCGGCACCGGCGCGGGGGCCAGAGCCGCCTCCCGCCCCCCCTCGCCGCGGTCGCTGCGCGCCTCCGCCGACCGGCGCTCGAGAGGGAGGGCCGCCCCCGCGGACCCGGTCTCGCCCTTCTCTTCACCTCCCCCGCCGCATGCCGACGCGAGCACCTCGACGCCGCTGGAACCGTGGATGGCCACGGAGGAAGCGGCGGAGGAAGCGGCGGAGGAAGCGGCGGCGGCGGGGGGAGGAGGTGCCGGCGGCGGCGGCGGCGGCGAGCGAGGGCAGCAGCAGCAGCAGCAGCTAGCTCCGCTCCCCAACCCCAACTCCCGCCACCACCGCCGCCGCCAGGCCCGCAGGTTGGGGTCCCCCTCCGGTCACGACACCGAATCCGCTTCGAGGCCGCACGAGACGTGGCTGATCATGGAGTACGCGGACAGAGGCTCGCTCAACGACGCGATCAGGACGCAGAGGTTCCGCCTCCGTACGCCGCTGCCGCCGCTGCCGCCTCTGCCGCCCCCGCCTCTGCCGCCCCAGCCTCTGCCTCGGCACGAGGGGGCCCGGGCTCCCTCCGCCGCCAGCGGGTCCTCGACCGTCTCCTCCGGCGGAGGCGCGAGCGGGACCCACGACGGCGCCGGCGCCGCCGCCGGTGCCGCCGCAGGAGCAGCGATCGGGGGCTCCCCTCCGCGCGCGCGCGGCGGCGGCGCTCAGGGGGGCGTCTCCAGGGCCGCGAGAGCCACGGGCACCGCGGCCGTGGCCTCGGCCGTCGCCGCGGTCGCCGCGGCGATGGCGCCCGCGCCGCCGCCCCCCGCGCACGTCGCGCGCCAGGCCGCCGCCGCCGCCTCCGCCGCCGCCTCGGCCGCCGTCGACCCTGACTGCGGCGACGGCTCCCGCTTCGACCTTGTCTCGGCCCTTCTCTGCCTCCTCGACGTCGCGGCCGGCGTCGAGTACCTGCACACGGCCGGTAACGTCGTCCACGGCGACCTGAAGCCGACCAACGTGCTGCTCAAGTCGGCGGCGCCGGGGTCGTCGGCGGCGGAGGGGCCGGGCGCCGCGGGGGGGACAGGCGGCGGGGGCGGCGGCGCCGCCGCCGCCGCCGCCGCTTCAGCTTCCCCCTCCCGCTCCTCGTCGGAAGAGGCCCTCCGCGCCGCGGCGTTCTCTGCCTCCCGCCTGCCCGCCCTCCGCGCCGCCGTCGCCGCCGGCGACGCCCGCGGCTTCACGTGCAAGCTCTGCGACTTCGGCCTCAGCCGCCTCGTCGACGTCACGGTGCAGACGCACGTTTCCACCCTGCACTACGGCACCATAGCCTACCAGCCGCCCGAGGTGCTGCGCACGGGGCGGATCTCGAAGGCGAGCGACACGTACGCGTTCGGGCTGATCGCGCTCGAGGTGGCGACGGGGGAAAAGGTAAGTTTTTTCCCGTTTTTTCCGCCTCCCGAAGGAATTTTTCTCTCTCTCGCTCTCTCTTCTCTCTTTTCTCTTCTGGCCCTTTGTCCTGCTCTCCGTCTCTCTTCTATCTTCTCTCCGCTCACCCTCTCCCTCGTTTTCTTCCTCTCCACCTCTCATGCACAAACACACGCACAAAACACCCACAAAAAACTCAAAACTGAAAAAAAAAAAAAAACCCCAACCCCCCCCCCCCCCCCCCCCCCCCCCCGCGCGCGCGCGCCGCCGCGCGGGGCGGGGCGGGGGGGGCCGGGGGGGGGACTCGGGGGTTGGCGGGGGGGGGGGGGGCTGGGTGAGCGGCCGGGTCGGCCGGGGCCTCAAGAAAACCTTTTTTTTTTTTTTTTTCAGTTTTGAGTTTTTTGTGGGTGTTTTGTG
>Ga0114918_10004711_pt1 | contig 11807 bp, 9 predicted proteins | sample LantaG_FD_87015 | JGI IMG/M metagenome (GOLD analysis project Ga0114918, IMG submission 87015) | Deep subsurface microbial communities from Baltic Sea to uncover new lineages of life (NeLLi) - Landsort_02402 metaG | ecosystem: Environmental > Aquatic > Marine > Oceanic > Sediment | place: Baltic... | reverse complement strand
TTCGTCTAAATTATTGGGGTCCGATGCTCGATAATGGAGCATTTCGGGTCTGGAATAGGGATTTTTAGTGATGTTTGAGTCATTGACGGAAAAATTTAACTCGGTCTTCCGGTCGCTTTCCGGCCGGGGGAGAATTACCGAGGCGAACATCTCGGACGCCATGCGAGAGGTCCGCAAGGCCCTCCTGGAGGCGGACGTCAGCTACAATGTTGTCAAGACATTCTGCAAGGACGTTACGAAGGCAGCCCTCGGCGCCGAGGTGATAAAGAGTCTTCATCCGGGTCAGGTCATGATTAAAATCGTCAGCGACGAGCTGACCAAGTTGATGGGGCCGGTAGATAACCAGATTTATTATGTCTCTCCCGGGCCTACTGTTATCATGTTGGCAGGCCTGCAGGGTGGCGGTAAAACCACAACTGCCGCTAAACTCGCCAAATACATCCTCGCCAAGGGCAAGAAGCCACTTTTGGTTGCCGACGATTTACAAAGACCGGCAGCTATTGAGCAGTTAATCATTCTGGGCCAGCAGTTAGGCATAGATGTTTACAGCGAAGAGAGCAAGAACGCCGTAAAGGTCGCAAAGAATGGCCTCAAATATGCCAAGCAGAACGGTCACGATGTGGTTGTCCTCGATACCGCGGGCCGGCTGCACATCGACCATGAGATGATGGATGAGGTAGCCAACGTCGCGAAAGCGGTCACACCGCAGCAGATTTACCTGGTCTGCGATGCGATGACCGGCCAGGACGCCGTCAATTCGGCCAAAGAGTTTAACGAGCGTCTCGAGTTGGACGGCGTCATTTTGACCAAGCTGGACGGAGACGCACGCGGCGGAGCGGCTCTCAGTGTCAAAGCAGTTACCGGAAAGCCCATCAAATTCATCGGTATTGGCGAAAAACTCGATAAGCTCGAAGAATTTCACCCCGACCGGATGGCAAGCCGAATCCTGGGGATGGGCGACGTCATAACGCTCGTCGAGAAGGCCCAGGAGCATTTCGAGGCTGAAGAGGCCGTAAAACTGCAAAAGAAAATGGCCAAAGGCAGCTTCGGCTTCGACGATTTCCTCAAGCAGATGCAGACCGTCAAGAAAATGGGCGGCATGAAAGATATGCTCAAAATGATGCCGGGAATGGGAAGCCAGCTCAAAGACATGGACCTCGACGGCGCCGAACTGACGCAGATGGAAGCAATGGTGCATTCGATGACGCTGAAGGAGCGACGCGATCCGGACCTCATCGAATCGTCGAGACGAAGGCGGATAGCCGCCGGGGCGGGCGTTCAGGTCTTGGATGTTTCCGGCCTGGTTAAGACATTCAAACGCAGCAGAGATATGCTCAAAGCGATCAGCGGCGGAAGCTTCGGCGGACTTAAGAGCCTGCTCTCAGGCGGATTCAATATGGGATCGCTGAGCCAGATGATGTCCAGCGGCAAAAAAATCAAACAACGCTCGAAACGAAAAAAAGTCATAAAGCGGAGAGGTAAAATCAAAAAACGATAAAATCGGATTTCTCTTCCCAAATATTTAGCCCCCAAATTTATTTGGGGGTTCTTAAAAACAAAAATCAGTAGTGTAAGTAATTCGTGAAAAAAGACGCCATTATAAACAAAGACATAAACCGTCGGAAATTCCTGAGGTTTGCCGGTGTCGCAGCAGCCGGGGCGACTCTGTCCGGGTTCACGGGAGCCATTCGCTCGACGTTTGCACAGGTTCAAAGCCGTACCGCCGTTAAGCCGAACTTCATTATTATTTTCTGCGACGATCTGGGTTACGGCGACATCGGCTGCTTCGGCTCGAAAAAGCACCGCACACCAAACATCGATCGGATGGCGGCCGAGGGCATGCGATTCACCAGCTTTTATGTTACCAGCGGCGTCTGCACACCGTCCCGGTCGAGCCTGATGACCGGCTGCTATCCGCGCCGGGTCAATATGCATGAAGACAGCGATGGGCGTTGCGTTCTGTTCCCTGTATCCGGCAAAGGACTAAATCCGAATGAAATTACTATCGCCGAGGTGCTTAAATCGCAGGATTACGCCACGGCGTGCGTCGGAAAGTGGCATCTGGGCGACCAGCCCGAGTTTCTGCCGACCAGCCAGGGTTTCGATTACTACTACGGCATCCCCTACAGCAATGATATGGGCACCAATCAGCGGAGCAAAAATCCGCCGCTGCCGCTGCTTCAAAATACAAAAGTCATCGAAGCGCCCGCCGACCAGAGCACCCTGACCAAACGCTATACCCAGCAGGTTATAAAGTTTATTACCACAAACAAGGACAAGCCGTTCTTCGTTTATCTGCCGCACACGATGCCGCACAATCCGGTGAATTCCAGCGAAAACTTCCGCGGTAAAAGCGCCAACGACGGCTATGGCGACGCGGTCGAAGAAATCGATTGGTCCACCGGCGAAATCCTCGCGGCGCTCAGGAAGCTGGGTATCGACGAGCACACGCTGGTCGTATTCACCTCGGACAACGGCGCAGCTCAACGCTGGGGCGGGAGCAATCTACCGCTTTCCGGTTGGAAAGGCAGCACGATGGAGGGCGGGATGCGCGAGCCGTGCGTGATGCGCTGGCCAGGCAGGATTCCGGCAGGTCAGACTTGCGACGAATTAACTTCGAGTCTGGATTTATTGCCGACTTTAGCCCGATTGGCGGGAACAAAAGCTCCCAACGACCGTATCATCGACGGTGAAGATATTTGGCCCTTGATGGCCGGCCAGGAAAGTGTAAAATCTCCGCATGAGGTATTTTATTATTATCAGATGGACCAGTTACAGGCGGTTCGCTCCGGCAGGTGGAAGCTGCATCTGCCGCTTAAGGTAAAAAGGCGAAACTGGGGCAAGGGCACGCCGAATACGCCGATGAAACTATACGACCTCAAAAACGATATTAGCGAAGAGAACGATGTTGCCGATCGGCATACTGATGTGGTCGAGCGCCTTCTCGGATTAGCCGAAAAAGCACGCGAAGACCTCGGCGATGTCAACTATAAGGGCCGCCAGCGGCCGGCCGGCTGGGTCGTAACGCCAATGCCGTTAAGGAAAGAAAAAAGTTAATCTTGCAAAGATTTAATCCCCCGAATTTTTCTGGAAACAGTAGAATAGCAATTATGAATAAGATTTCGATCGAACAATATCTTGAAAAGGTCGCCCGGTTCACCGGCAGCGATTACGGTAAGATGATAAGGGAGCAGTTCGATGATTTACAGGGCGCCAGCGAGCTGGCCATGTTGGTCTCGCCGACTGCAGAAGAACTGGAGCAGTTAAAAAAGGCAGTAGCGATAATGACGCCGACGGAAAAAGGGAATGCTGATACGTTGAGCGACGAGCAGACCGAAAAACTTGCCGCCGACGCCCAGGTAGATCCGGCCAACCTGGCGATCTTCCTGAATGGTTACGCTTTACATTGTAAACGTGTTTCGTGACTCCAATTGGGTAAGTCACGGAAATTGATTATATATTAAAGAAAGGAAAAAATTATGTCAGTAAAATTGAGAATGACAAGGTTGGGCAGGCGGCATCGGCCGTTCTTTAGAATCAATGCAGTCGAATCCCGCACGCCTCGTGACGGCAGAATACTTGAAAAGCTGGGCCATTACGATCCGATTGAACAAGATCCTGCAAAGCAGGTTGTCTTAAAACGCGAGCGGGTGGAGTTTTGGCTGGATAAAGGGGCGATACCAAGCGACGCCGTCTCGCAAATCCTGCTCCGCCATGGGATCAAACATAAATATGCAGAACAAAAGGAAGCTCGTCAGACAAAAGCCAAGGCCATCGCCAGGGCCAAGGGCAAGCTGTTCAACAATACTGAGAGAATAGCCGCTAAAAAAGCAGCCGAAGCGGTAGAAGAAAAAGTCAAGGCCGAAGCCGACGCGAAGGTTGCCGAGGAAAAGGCTAAGACCGAAGCTAAAGAAGCAGAGGAAAAAGCCAAGGCTGCAGCCAAAGCAGACGCCGAAGCGATAGCCAGGGCGAATGCCGACGCCAAGGTCAAAGCCAAAGAAGAAGCCAAAGCAAAAGCCGAAGCGGACGCCAAGGCCAAAGCAGAAGCGGACGCCAAGGCCAAAGCAGAAGCGGAAGCCAAAGCAGAAGAAAAACCTGAAGCTGAACCCGAGACAGAAGCCAAGGTAGAAGAAGAAACCAAACCCGAAGTAGCTGAGGAGAAAACTGAGGCTAAAGCCGAACCGGCGGAAGAAAAACCTGAAGCTGATGCCAAGGTAGAAGAAGAAACCAAACCCGAAGTAGCTGAGGAGAAAACTGAGGCTAAAGCCGAACCAGCGGAAGAAAAAGCTGAGGTCGAGCCTGAGCCTGAAAAAGCCGAGCCGGAAACTGAAAAGAAAGCTGAGGCCGAACCGGAAGCGAAAGCCGAGGTAGAGCCTGAGGCTGACGTCGCCGAAGATAAGGCCGAGGATAAACCAAAAGAGGAGTCGGCTTAAAGCTGATAAACAGGTAAGAGCGATGAGGATAGACATTCTTACGCTTTTTCCGGATATGTTCGATTCGCCTCTGAGCTACTCGATCATCAAGAGAGCTCAGGACAGCGGTCTTATCGACATTGCGCTAACCGATATAAGGGATTTTTCCACAGACAACTATCGGAAGGTCGATGATAAACCGTATGGCGGCGGGCCGGGAATGGTAATGATGCCCGGCCCCGTTTTCGACTGCTTCGAGCACGTCCAGGAGCTATCACCCGAAAAAGGCCGGGTCGTATTGCTGACTCCGCAGGGGCGGAAGTTCGACCAGGCAAAAGCTCGCCAATTATGCGCAGAAAGGCGACTGATTTTTATCGCCGGAAAGTATGAAGGATTCGACGAGCGGATCCGCACCGGCCTGGGCGCCGAACAAATCTCCATCGGCGACTACGTGCTCAGCGGCGGCGAATTGGCTGCGATGGTCATAATCGACGCAGTTGTCAGACTGCTGGACGGGGCGCTCGGCGACGAAGGTTCGGCAAAAGACGATTCATTCAGCGAAGGCCTTCTGGAATACCCGCACTATACGAGGCCGGAAGTCTTTCGCGGGATGAAAGTCCCTGAAATTCTTTTAAGTGGCGATCATGCCAAAATCGCCGAATGGCGACGCCGACAGGCCCTCGAACGAACGAAAAAATGGCGGCCAGATCTATTGAAAGATATCTAAAAAGGGAGAATTGATAAATGAAAGAAAAGGAGCAAATACTGCCCGGCAAACCGGGGCAAAAGGCAAAAACGACTGCCGAGGGAACAAAGTCTCTCGGGCCGGTCCCCGACCTCGAAGAGCATGTGAACCCCGAGTGGTGGCGACAGATTTTCAACGCCACGTATTTGAAAACCGACGGCGACGTCGTCGATGATCCGCTACTGACCAGCAAAGAAGTGGATGTTTTTTGTGGGATTCTCAACCTGGCCCCGGCAGATAAGATTCTGGATCTGTGCTGCGGACAGGGGCGGGTATCCCTTGAAATGGCGAGGCGCGGATTCAGCAACGTCGAAGGAGTCGACCGGTCACACTACCTGATCCAAAAGGGTAAAACCCAGGCGAAAAAGGAAGGACTCAGCATAAAATTCAAAGAAGGCGACGCCCGAAAGCTGCGATATGTGTCCGATACCTTCGATGTGGTTATGATTCTCGGCAACAGTTTCGGCTACTTCGAGACGGTCGAGGACGATATGCGAGTCATCAGGGAGGTATTCCGGGTGCTCAAGCCCTGGGGAAAAGTGCTCATTGATGTTACAGACGGGGAATACCTCAGGAGAAAATTCCAGCCCCGGTCGTGGGAATGGATAGACAAGAAGTTCTTCGTCTGCCGGGAAAGATCTCTGTCTCTGGACAAGCAGCGCCTGATTTCCCGCGAGGTCGTCACGCACGTCGAAAAGGGCGTCGTAGCCGACCAGTTCTACGCCGAGCGGCTGTACTCAAAGAAGAGCATCGCCGAGCTGCTTGAAAAGGCCGGCTTTGTCGATGTCACTGTACACGGACAGATATCCGGCGGCTCGGCGCGCAATCAGGACCTGGGAATGATGGAGAAACGAATCATCGTCACCAGCGTTGTGCGGAAAGACTGGATGCCGAGAAAACGCAGAAAGGATTCCAAGAGCGTCACGGTCCTGTTCGGCGATCCCCGCAAGCCGGACGCCTTAAAGCCGCTGTGCGTCTTCGACGATGACGACTTTTATACTATCGACCAGCTCAAGGATGCGCTGCGAGAGCTGGACGGCTATCGGTACTCGTATCTGAACAATCACGACACACTCTACAACGACCTGGTCAAGCTCGGCACAAAAACGGATTTCGTCCTGAACCTGTGCGATGAGGGCTACAACAACGATCCCCGCAAGGAGCTGCATGTCCCGTCTATGCTGGAAATACTCAACATCCCTTATACCGGCGGCGGCCCCCAGTGCCTGGCCTTCTGTTACGACAAATCACTCGTTCGCGGAATCGCAAAGGAAATGGACATCCCCGTACCGGAAGCTTTCTTCATCAAGCCCGAGGACAGCACATTCGATTTGCCGATCGGATTCCCGGTCATCGTCAAGCCCAACTTCGGCGATTCCAGCTTTGGAATCACCCAGCGAAGCGTCGCATACTCCATCGAGCAGCTTGTCAACGCGATCTCTGAAATCAGAGAAAAGTTCGGATACGAAAAGCCGGTCCTGGTCGAGAAATTTCTAACCGGTGAAGACTTCACCGTGGGCATCATCGGCAACCCGCCCGAATCTTATACGGTTCTGCCCATAATTCAGGAAGACTATTCGGCGCTGCCGCCCGAGCTGCCTCGACTTTGCGGCTACGAAGCAAAGTGGATGCCCGATTCGCCTTACTGGAAGATCAAGTCGGTACCGGCGAACCTGCCGGACGACGTCGAGAAGTTCGTCGTCGAGTGCTGCCTGAAGCTCTTCGAGAGACTCGAATGCAGAGATTACAGCCGCTTCGATTGGCGAATCGACGCCCAGGGCAATCCGAAGATTCTTGAGGTCAACCCGAATCCCGGCTGGTGCTGGGACGGGCACCTGGCAAAGATGTCAAAACTCGCCGGACTGTCCTATTCGCAGATGTTGGGAGAAATCCTGCACGCCGCCGAGGAGCGATTGAGTGCTCAGTCGCCGACCGACAAAGACTCGGTAAACGATGCTCCCTGCAGGGAAATACAAAGCATCCCGGAGAAAAACAGGAAAGCTGAATCGAAGCAGAATTCCGTCTCCGGCAGGCAGTAATTCCGCGTTGCCGAATGAGATAAGGTTGCCTAACGCCAGCACAATAGTCTCTTAAGCGAAAAAGAGATTGCAGATAGTTTGCGCGCTGTGGGATTTCCTGCCGGGCTTTCTTTCTTGAAATCTCGTCTCTTTGCTCTTATATGTATTGTAAACTTAGTGGATGTCACAAAGTCGATATCTTATACGCAAAGCAATATGGAGACTGAAAATGAAACGATTAAGGCGACGTGAATTTCTATCTCTGGTAGCTGGCGGTTCTGTGGCGGCGGGGATGGCTCTGGCCGGCTGCGAGGGCGGGCTTGCCGGAGGCGGTGCAGCCGCGAAGAAACAGCCGAATATCATTTTCCTGCTGACAGACGACCAGCGAGCCGACACTATGGGTTGTACGGGCAACCCGATTATTCAAACGCCGAATATGGATGCGATGGCAAAGGGTGGCGTGCGGTTCACAAACGCCTTTGTCACCACCTCGATCTGTGCATGCAGCCGGGCGAGCATCTTCTCCGGCCAGTGGACAAGCCGGCACGGCATCACTGGCTTCGGGACGCATTTTTCGCCAGAGGCACTCACGCAGACGTACCCAATGCAGCTCCGCACTGCCGGCTATCGAACCGGCTTCATCGGAAAGTACGGAGTCGGGCCCAAAAAAGACCTGCCGATTGACAAATACGACTATTGGAAGGGCTTTCCCGGCCAGGGCCGATACGAAAACAAGGACAAGGACGGCAACTATAAACACCTCACGCAGATCATGGGCGAGCAGGCGATTGAATTCCTTCAGGGCTGCTCGAAGGACCGGCCCTTCTGCCTGTCAGTGAGTTTCAAAGCACCGCATGTTCAGGATAGCGATCCGCGCCAGTTCCTTTACGACCGCGCTTATAAAGATTTGTATAAGGATACGATTATTCCGGTTCCTGAAAAGGCCGACCGGCATTATTTCGAGGCTCTTCCGGAATTCCTGCGAACCTCCGAGGCCCGCAGGCGGTGGGAAATCCGCTTTTCCACGCCGGAAAAGTTTCAGGAATCCGTCAAGGGTTACTATCGCCTGATATTCGGTATCGATGTCGTCATCGGCAGGATCCGAGAACAGTTGAAGCAGCTCGATTTTGACGACAACACTGTTTTAATACTGATCGGTGACAACGGTTTCTATCTCGGCGAATACGGCCTGGCGGGCAAATGGTTCCCGCACGAAGAATCGATTCACGTGCCGCTGGTGGTCTTCGATCCCAGGGCGGGCAATAAGCTCCGCGACCGGACCGTAGAGCAGGTGGCGCTAAACGTCGATATCGCCCCGACGATTCTGGAACTGGCCGGCGTAAAACCGCCCGAGCAGATGCAGGGCAGCAGCCTCGTGCCGCTGCTAAAAGGCAAAAAGCCCAAATGGCGAACCGAGTTCTTCTACGAGCATCCGTTCGAGCACAAAACAATCGCCAAAAGCGTAGCCCTCCGCACGCAGGACTACAAGTACGCCCGCTACGTCGATTATGATTACGAGGAACTATATGACCTGAAGCTCGATCCGGCCGAAAGTATTAACCTGGCCAAAGACGAAAAATACAAAACAACATTAGAGTCTATGCGCAAACACTGCAACGAGTTGGCTCGGGAGGCCAAAGGTACCTAACAAAAAGAAAATAGGGCAAAGTTATGGAAATTGTTAATCGACGTAAATTTTTGTTGCTGTCTGTCGGCGGAACTGCCGCGGCGATGCTGCCGTTGGCTGGATGCGGAAGAGGATTGGCTGGAAATATGAAGTCGGCGAAGCGGCCGAACATTATTTTCATCATGGCCGACGATCTGGGCTATGGCGATTTGGGCTGCTATGGACAGAAGCACATCCGGACTCCGAATATCGATAAGCTGGCCGTCGAGGGCATGCGATTCACGGATTGCTACGCCGGCTCGACAGTTTGCGCGCCTTCGCGAAGCGTCCTGATGACCGGCCAGCACACGGGTCACACCCGCGTGCGAAACAATACGGGCAAGGTCGGCGGTGTCCTCGTTCTGGATAACGGCTCGCCCGAGCGGCGTGTCCCGCTTGAAGCCGAAGATGTCACGGTTGCCGAAGTGCTCAAGCAGGCCGGTTATGTCACCGGCATTACCGGCAAGTGGGGTCTGGCCGAGCCGAACACGGATGGCTTGCCGACCCGGCAGGGTTTCGACGAATGGTTCGGATACCTGAACCAGAGACGCGCGCACACGTACTATCCGCCCTATCTGTGGCGCAACGAAGAAAAAATGATGCTGGAAGCAAACGCCGACGGCCGGCGGGGACAATACTCCCACGATATGTTCACCGAGTTCGCTCTGGATTTTGTCCACCGACACAAAGCGGGGCCGTTCTTTCTCTATCTGCCGTACACCATTCCGCACGCCAAATACGAGATACCGAGCACGGAACCCTATACGGATAAATCCTGGCCCGACGATGCGAAGGTGCACGCGGCGATGATTACACGAATGGATGCCGACATTGGCCGGATGATGATGATGCTGAAGAAACTGGCCATTGACGAGAAGACTCTGGTCTTTTTCTGCTCGGACAATGGAGCGGCCAAACGCTGGGACGGGATTTTCGACAGCTCCGGCCCGCTGCGGGGACAGAAGACCAATCTGTACGAAGGCGGAATCCGAACGCCAATGATCGTCCGCTGGCCCGGCAATGTTCCGGCGGGAAAGATAAGCGACGCACCCTGGTACTTCGCCGATGTAATGCCGACCTTTGCCGATATAGCGGGCGCGACTCGGCCTTCAAATATCGACGGCATCAGCATTCTGCCGACACTTCGGGGCGGGCGGCAGAGAACCGACGACCGATTTTTATACTGGGAATTCCCCGCCGGGAAGTTCCAGCAGGCTGTTCGCTGGCGAAACTACAAGGCTATCCTGTCTGCCCCGGGTAAACCGCTTGAACTTTACGATCTGAGTCGTGACATCGCGGAGAAGAAAGACATCGCCGAAGAGAATCCGGATGTGATTGCCAGGATCGAAGCATACCTGAAAACCGCCCGAACCGATTCGCCGAACTGGCCGATCCCGACATAACCGAAGAAGAAGCAGGAGAAAACATGAGCAGAGTCAATCGCACAAGACGGCATTTTTTGAAAGCAATCGGACTTGGAGCCGCAGCATTGACTGCACCGGGATGTCTGCACGCATCGAAAGAACCGGCACATGCCGACAGGCGCAAGCCCAACCTGCTGTTCATCTGGACTGATGAGCAGCGAGCCGATACGATGGCGGTCTATGGCAATACGAAAATCCACGCCCCGAACCTGAACAGGCTGGCGGCCGAAAGCGTGGTTTTCGAGAGGGCTTATGTCACCCAGCCGGTTTGCACGCCGAACCGCTCGGCGGTGATGACGGGCCTGTGGCCACACACGTCCGGCTGCACCCGCAACAACATCCCGCTGCCGGCCGAAGTTCCGTGCCTGCCGGAGATGCTGAACGATCCCGATTACCGCACGGCCTATATGGGCAAGTGGCACCTGGGCGACGAAATTTTCGCCCAGCACGGTTTTCAGGAATGGGTATCTATTGAAGATGGCTATAGTTCGCATTACAGCGCCGGCCGCGACCGAAAAAAACGAAGTGACTATCATCATTTTCTCGTCGAGCACGGCTATCAGCCTGATAAGAACGGCAAGTTCAGCCGGGCATTCGCCGCACGACGACCCATCGAACACTGCAAGCCGAAGTTCCTGGAGCTAAAGGTCTGCGACTTTCTGCGCCGGCATCGCGATGAGCCGTTCATGCTGTATATCAATTTCCTCGAACCCCACATGCCCTTCTTCGGACCGCTGGACAACGAGCACGATCCGGAGCAAGTCGACCTGCCCGCCAACTTCCGCGATCCCCTGGAGGAGAACGAACCTCTGCGATACCGCGTTAAGCGAGAAAGCTGCATGGAGCAATATGGCAAAGATGAGAAATCTATTAGAAATCTGATTGCCAAATACTGGGGCCTGGTCACGCAGGTGGACCGCAGCGTCGGGGCGATTCTGGATACGCTGGAAAATCTTGGACTGGCGGACAGCACGATTGTGGTCTATACCAGCGACCATGGTGACATGATGGGCTCGCATAACCTGGTGACAAAAAGCGTAATGTACGAGGAGGCGGTCAGAATCCCCTGGCTGATGCGCATCCCGCAGTTGGGCACGAGTCAGCGCGTGATTGCTAATCCGGTCAGTCAGATTGACATGGTGCCGACCTTGCTGGAGCTGCTGGGCCGCGATCGTAACGAGCGACTTGCCGGCCGGAGCCTTGTGCCGTTGATCAAAACCGGCCGGCCCGACCGGGACCATGTTTATATCCAGTGGAATCCCAACAGCGGCGCCATCTCGATCAAAAAGGGCGGCACGAAACTGGCCGGCAAAGAAGAACACAAACGCGTGGAAAATGAAAGCAGCCGGGCGGTGATATCACCGGACGGCTGGAAACTATGCCTCAGTGACGTGGACAAATGCCAGCTCTTCAACCTTAACGAGGACCCGGGTGAGACCACAAATCTTTTCGACTCCGGCCGCCACAAAGAAGTAATCGCCCGACTGACAAAGAAAATCCACCAATGGCAGGAAACGATAGCAGATAAAGCCAACGTATAGA
>Ga0114918_10004710_pt1 | contig 11807 bp, 7 predicted proteins | sample LantaG_FD_87015 | JGI IMG/M metagenome (GOLD analysis project Ga0114918, IMG submission 87015) | Deep subsurface microbial communities from Baltic Sea to uncover new lineages of life (NeLLi) - Landsort_02402 metaG | ecosystem: Environmental > Aquatic > Marine > Oceanic > Sediment | place: Baltic... | reverse complement strand
GCATCCCATATATTATTTTCTATAAATATAGAACATGCTTTGTTATTTTTCATAGAATCCTCCAGTCAGAGATAAATAATGTAGGTATTATACCATTCATTCAGAGAATGTCAAGGGAAATTTATATGTCCAAAGATAATAAGATATTACAAGAGCAGTCTAGACTTCCTGATACTGATTTTCTATGGGGTGAAGCTCTGGACGCTGCATTCTTTACCGCATTGACACAGCGGATATCGACACCAATAAGAAATCTTCCGGCTTTTAATTATGGGCTAATTGACGCTCAAGGTAAGATTATAAAAAAACCTGAGACTAAAGAAGAGAGACGCGCTTTGAGCTTTGTAGACCAACTAGCATTGTTTATGCGTCAAGCTATGGGTGGTCGTACAGCATTGCTATATAATATGTACAGACAAGCTCGTATGAACCCTGCTTTCATTCAAGCGGCAGCAAGAGCTAATTCTCTTCGATTTCTTAAGTATTATGATTTGCGTATTGGATTCTTTGAAAGACCAACTCCAACCGCAATTACTGGTGGAGTTGGTGCGACCCAAACCTCGCCAGGAAAACCTTTTGGATAAAAATCAAAGCTGTCAGCATATTAGAGATATCCTGGAAGTAGAGCGAGAGCTTATCCAGGATCATATTGCTAAACATAGATGGTGTAATCAATTTGATGGTGACAACGAAGCTATAATAGACTTCGTTCATAAGTATGCTTGGCTCATGCGCGAGGTGTTCTGTGGTGTAATGTGTAAACACCGGAATAGTTGTGGTGCGGCAGATCAGTTCAAGAAAGCATTTTTATCGGATATTTCGGATGGAGAGATCGAAGAATATATCCAAATGAACTATTGGGATACGAACCGAGACGTAATTAAGATTAAATTACAGGTTTTAAAGCACGATATTCTCACCCACAAGTGGCTAAATAAGATAGACAATTACCAAGATGCGGTCAGAGATTTCTTGAATCGTTTCGGTTGGGTTATCTACGAAATGTACAAACGCAGTAAAACGAAATACGAAGGGAAATAAACATGGCATTGGATGTAACCAAAGGTATCGGACATCTAGAACACCCCGAAGACCTTGCGCTTTCACACGGCATTGGTGGTATTAATACGGCTCTTGATACACTACGCAAGTTTAAAAATAACATAGCTGGACAATCTGCCGATCCGGAGGATGATCGTGGTCCTGTTGTTATTTCTGAGAAGATTGATGGTGCACCTAGTCTATACTTTGGTAAGGACGAACAAGGTCGTTTCTTTGTATCCACCAAGTCTATTTTAGCTAATAATCAAAAGTTAGGCTACAGTCTAGCAGATATACAAAGACAGTGGACTACAGGTGTTCAAGATGTTCTTATGTTTGCATGGAAAGCATTGAAGCCTGTTTATAAGCAGAATGCTACTGTCATGCAAGGTGACTTGTTATGGTATAATCATAACGGTAAGAAGCTTGTAGAGCACGAAGGTCAAAAGTATTTAACATTCCAACCTAACACAATCATGTATGCTGTTCCTGTAGATCCTAAGTCTCCACTTTATAAAGATGTGAAGTCTGCGCAACTGGGTATTGTTGTTCATGGTTTGTACAAATCAACAACCGATGCGGGAGGTCAGGTTAACATCAATCGTCTACCAGATAAGCTTATTGCTCCCGCAACTCAGGAGTTGAATAAGAATAAGAGCGTATTTGTTATCGATCCGTTTATTGACAACGTGGAGGCGTTTGAGGGTAGTGAAGGAATCATTGCTGAAATTGATGATCTTATTGATGCTACAGAGAATGCTGCAGAAGAAATAGATCCAATGTTTGATGATGAATGGAACGAAGGTGACAACCCAATGATCAAGCAAGCTAAGCGCTTGATTCCCATCTTTGTAAACCAACAAGTAAGAACCGCTGGTGATGCTGAGTCAATTATTACAGCTAAGAACGAAGATGCATTCATCAAGACATTCAAAAAGAAAATGAAGGAATTCCTTGCTGCTCGTAGTGAAGAAGAACAAGGTAAGCTTTCATCGTCTAAGGGTAAGGAACGCAAGTCCCAACAATTCAGAGAAATTCAGAAGTGGATGGATTCTATTGATACCACATTTGAACCTATGTTGCGCTCCTTCTTCCGTCTATTCTCTCTTAAGACTTTGATCTTGAAAATATTCGATAACGTAGAGAAGAAGCTTGGTAAGACATTTGTTGTCGATAAGAAGAACGATTTTGAAATGATTGCAACCAAACCAGAAGGTTACGTACTTTTGAATGGTCCCAACATGGTTAAGATTGTAGACAGAGCAGAGTTCAGTCGTAATAATCTATTGTATAGTCCATTCAATGAAGAGAAAGAAGTAGTTACGAGTGGTGGTACAACGGGTGATCCTGAGAGTATTGGTGATAAGAAACCTCTCAAGACCAAGACTCTTGCAGACGAAATACTAGAAGATGTCTTGGGTGCATTGAATGCAACCAAAGATATGACAGGGTTCAACGAGGTAGATGCAGCAAATCGCGCATCAATAACAAAGGGTTACAATGTCCTTTGGGTTGGTAAAATGCAACCACCAACAAAAGCACATGTTGATGTATTGACTCAGCTTAGCAAAGTATTTAACAAGGTGTTGCTTCTGGTTACAGATACTGGTAAGTATGTAGATCCCGAACTATCTACGGAGCTAATTAAGGATGCTGTACGTAAATCTGGGCTCAGAAATGTGGAAGTGAAGTTGGGTCGTAAAGAAGGTACATTAGATCCACTCAAATCTACATTTGGTATTTCTTCTAAGAAACCAGAGACTGCCAAAGAATCTGTTGATGATATGATTAAGTTTTTTGATCTAGATCAAGAAGCTGCAGAGAAACCATTTGTTTTGGCACAAGGTCAAGAGCAAGCGGGTAATCGGGGTGAAGAGGATCGATTCAATTCAATTAAGAGTCGTGGAACAATGTTTATTGTAAATGATGATGAAGAACCATCTGAGGATAAACCCTTCGGGTTATATGGTATTCCGATTCTTAGAGATGATTCGGGTGTTAAAATTGGTGCGCGTATGATTCGTGAGCTTGTGGCTGATAGTGAGCTAGAAGATGCCAAGAATGCTATGGCACCTGGGAGTGAGGACATCAAAGACCAGATTATAGATTCGATGATAGAAAAAATGCAGAAAACCGAGGAAGTATTTGATATTGATGGGTTATGTGTAGACAAAGAGATTATACATAATATAGAAGAAGAATACCACATTGACCAAGCAGAAGCCATGGATTTGATTCTCGACATTCTTCAATCAGGAGAGTAGGGTGAGTAAAGAAGTTATAAATCAGTTTTGTACATTCTATGAAGATGTATCTGGTAATAAAGGATACATCTTTGACTTCGATGATACATTGGCGAAGACTCCTGCCCAGGTCCATGTTGTGAAGAATGGTCAGAGATCCCAATCTCTTTCTCCATCTATATTCAATACATATAAACTTAAAGATGGGGAGACTTTCGATTTCTCAGACTTCGATGATCCTAAGATTATTCGTATGGCTAAGAAATTTAAGATCTGGAAAGTCCTTAAGAATGTTGAGCAAGCAGTTGGAGATGGTCGTACAGACTCCAAGATGTATATCTTAACAGCACGTAGTAAAGATGTGCGAGACGCTTTACATGAATTTCTGGTATCTAATGGTATCAAGACTATCGGGCGAGATGACATCTATACCGTTGGTGATTCAGGTTCAACTCCACATGAAGACAGAGACACACGCTCTATAGCAGAACGTAAGAAAGAAGTTTTGGGGCAATTGCGCGAAAAGCATTCGGGTGATGTTATCTTCTTTGATGATGATCAAAAGAACATCGATCTTGCGTTGGAAGTTCCTGGAATCAAGACGCGGTTGGTTAAAGAAGAGCTAGAAGAATCAATTCTAGACGAACCGCGTAAAACAATGGCCCCCGAGATTTGGGATACAGACACTAATGAACTTGTTATGAAATCCAACATTCACGATGCTGTATTGGATGGATTAATAACATTGGTGGGTGATGTTCCTATTGATCAGGTTTATGTTGTTGGTAGTCTAACAGGCACACGATACAATCCAGACGCAGATTTGGATGTATCTGTTATTGTCGATGCTGACGATGAGACGCACAAGCATCTACAGAAACGTGCCGGTAAGCTTAATGGTAAGTTTGCTCCCGGTACAGAGCACCCAATCAATTATTTCGTTATGAATAAGGATGTAGGTACAGATCGATTTGATTCGGTATATGACTTCAAAGACGATAAGTGGATCAAGCCACCTAAAGATCATGGTGTAGATCTATTCAATGTATATGATGAGTTCCGTCAATATATTAAGGATGTCGATATAGAACGCGACGAGGCTCTACGTAGCTTGATCGACATCGAGATCTTATTGAGTGCTATTCAAACAGGTGGTGATTCAAAAATCATATTCGATAAGATCCTACAGCGATTCAAGGCTCTTGACTACAGCGTCAAAGATCTTGCGGAGAAGTATGATGATGTTCATAAAGAACGTGTTCAAGCATTTTTGGATTACGAGGGTGGTGACAGAAAAGGTTTACCTTCCCCGAATATGCTCCCTGAAAATATTCGCTATAAACTATTGGAACGATATCACTATCTTGATTTCATGCATAAGCTTGTGGATCTCGTAGACACTACAGGTGATATTGATACACTTGCAGATATGGAAGCGGTACGGAAGATCATTAGTGAGAGCGCTAGCGATACTTGTGATGAATATCGACTTGGTGGTTTCCGTAATCATGATGAGGCTGATGTTGTTGATGGTCGTAAGTTTTTCGAGACTTCGCTAAAGCGTTGGAATGACAAAGCAACTGGTAAAGTCAAGAGTGGTGCAAAACCTAAAGATAGTAAGAGTGATTTGGTCGAAGAGATAATTCAAGAAGCTTCTTTCGGTATTGATACATACAAGGTTCCAAGAGAAGACCGTCAGCAAATGATGATGGATTTCTATTTCCTTACGGGTATATACCAATCAATTCCAGACATTGCATCTGGCGATTTGGCTACAGATCTACAGAGTGCGGTAGACTTTGCTCTTAATAAGATTGTTGATTTTGTACAAGAGGATCTAGGTGCTGCTACATTCTTCTCGATTTGTGCTGAGATGCGTCATGTCTTTGATCGTAATGAAGTTGAAAACCTTATGACTCTTATTGAGAAAGATACTCAGGGTAATCAAACAATTACAGTTAAAACAGTTAAGGCTGATTCTCCTGACTTCAAATTGAATATTCCATATGATGTTAGTGATACTGCGAAATTTCAAAAGATATTTAAGAAGTATGTTATTGGTTATGCTGCACTAGATAAGTACGATCTTGGTCCTGGAGACAATAGGCTAGAGCGATATGGTGACTTTGGTATCCAATCAGGGTCAAGTAAATCTTATATCAACTCATGGAAGGCGGCAAAGAATTCTTCTAAGGGCGACAATGTCAGCTTTGCCGAGCTATCCAAATTCTTCTACTTGAAATCTAAGTGGAATAGTTCATATGGTGGAGATGCATGGGCCGGGATTGCTCATTTCTATATTGAGGTTGCTGAGTCTAAAACCCTTAAAGAGAAGATTGAGAATATCGATAAGCTCTTCTCTCTACAGCACAACACCGGTACAGTTCTTAATAAAGTTAAAGAGTATGCGAAAGATGGTAACTTTAATTGGATTAAGAAAGCATTGGACTTTAAGTTTGATGCACGTAGCTATTGGGAATATAGAGATCAGGTTAGTGATGGTTTGAAGAAGCTTGTTCGTGCTGCGTCGAAATCTGTTGAGGGGAGTAGTGCGTCAGAGAAAGATAAAGATAAAGAAAACTGGAAGACACATCCTGCATTACAGGATCTTAATGTTGGTGATGAAGTTCGTCATGAAGATCTTGGTAGCGTAAAGGGTATCAAGGTTGTTAAGATTCTCAAGACTAAAGATAAGGATCGTGGTCAACTAGTCAAGTTGAAGAATCCAGAAAGTGGTAAAACGTTTAATGCTTTCGCAGATAAACTGGAAAAGATAAAATCAGAAGGACCAACACCTAAAAATATAGACACATCTAAACCAGTTGACTGGACCAAGATTGATATATACGATGAATATATATTCAATGGAGAAGAATATAGTGTTAGTGCACAGATGATCGCTCGGACGGTTTCGGGTCAGCATGTTGTGTATATTAGTTATGATCGTCTCGCGGGTGTAGAACTCACAGTAACAAACATGAACACAACACATATAATTGAAGTTTTGTTTACATATGAAGGTCGGGATTTATCTGCGGGTGGATTTAGAAAGAAAGGCTTCGCTGAGATTATAAATCATAAAAAATCCGAAGATTCATCAACCGATTCAAGTGATGGTCTTACCATAAAAGATAACAAAGGAAACTCCGTTGGTATTGGTAGTGTTGTTAAGTTTTTAAGTTGGCATACGGACCAGATTGTTGTTGTTGGTAAGACTGCTAAAATTGAATCTATAAGACAAAGTAATCCTGGGCATAATAAATTTATTATAATATTCAAACCAATTGATAGAATTAGAGACGATGAAGGTGGTCCGGATATTGATCGGTTGACGATTATAGATCACCCATCCGAAACTCAACAGTTTGAGGTTGTTAAAGAGAAAGAGTCTATTGATGATAAAATAAAGTCTTATGATATGTATGGAAACGAATTAAAGATTGGTGATTTGATTATTCTACCAGAGAGTCAACACATTGATGAAAAATTTGGTGGAAAGAAATTTGCAAAACAGAAAACTGATATCAAGGGTAAAGTAGATTTTAATACACTTGTTGTGAATCCAAAAGGATATAACCCAACCGCCGGATCTACAGGGTTTATTGTTCCTGCTAATAAGTGTCAGCTTGTTGGTGGTAAGAAAACAGAATCAAAGGGTGATGGGTTTTATATATTCAACGGTAAACCTAACGGTCCGAAGAATTTTCTAAGTGCAAACAATGACAATATTCCATTTAAAGACTTAGTAGGAGTTCCTGTCGTTAAGAAGGGAGATCTTATTACCTTTGGGTATAATGGTGAACGATATAAGGCTAGTGGATTTCCAGCATCTTCTTTTAATTTTCTAGATCATGTTAAGTCAGGAAAATATAATGATGGTATTTCTGATGAACAGTATATTGATCCAACCAATCTAGAAAAAGCTAAACCAGAGGATCTGGTTACTGGTGAATCTTTTGTATTTACTGGACAAAAATACGTTGATATAACTAATATGTATACGAAAAGTAAAACTATTCCATATGAACAACTAAAGGGTCAGTTAGTAACAATTACCGATGTAAACCCCGAAGGTGTTGGGATTAAGTTTACTAAGGATGGAATGGTGCATTATGCTTCTGGGTTCGATAAAGAACACATTGCTAAGATCATCAAGAAATCTCCAGAAGAAATCACATTAGACGAACCTAAGGAAAAATTACCGGATGGTGATTATATCTTCAATGGAAAGATTAATGGTCAAAAAACTACCATCTATACAGACGATGATGTTTATATTCTATATTCTCAACTGGATGGATACCCAGCCAAAGTTAAGGATAATTACATTGAATTTGATTTTAATGGTCATACATATCATGCTTATCTGGGTGGGTTCAGTAAATCTAACTTTGAGTTCTTAACCCCAAAAGATAAAGATACACACATCCCAGATACTGATGTTACGCCCGCTGGTGTTAAAAAGTCAGATATACAAGGTCATCCATTAGAACTTGTTGACTATGATGAAGACCTTCGCGAAACTGGAGTAAGTTGGATTGATGGTTATGGTGTTTATGGTGGATCTAGATTTAAGGTTCTCGCTGATAATGGAAATTACAGCGCAATTGACGTTGGTAACAATGGTTTTGTTAGATTAGGAGTTGTTAATGATACTCTCTATATACAATTCTTTTCAGACAGGGTAACTGACTCGGCATTGCAAACTACTGCTAACTTTGTAAAAAATGTATTTGATGGTGATTATAAAAACGCACATAGCGTTATGATGACTTATGGTGTATCTGGGAGTGCTCCAAAACATGAGAAAATAAAGTCACCAAAGGAATTTTCAAATCATCCTGTTGTGAAATCAGTCATGATAGGAGAAAGAGAAGATGATGGTAAATTGGAACATGTGAAGCAATCTAAAGATGAAAGAACAGAATACTCTCTCGTCAGTCAGCTTAAAAAGGGAGACAAGGTTAAAGTTGTAAAGTGGATGCATAAAGATTCTCCGGTGTTGGGATCAATCGGTACATGGACTGGGGAATCGCGAAACATTAAATTTGATGGCAAGCGAGGTATTAGTTATAAAATCAAATTGGATCATCCTGTGCATCTACCTGGAAAGGATGGAGATTCAGATATCATCTATGTTACTCAATATCATTATCAATTGGGTAGCGATACGACTAGTCAAGTTTTACTAATAGATGAAAATCCACACAAGTATTTTCTTGGAGACAAGGTTGTTGTAGTAGATCCTCCGGAATCTAAGAAGGCAATAAAGGGTAAGGTTGGTGAAGTTCTCAAAGCTATCGACATGAAGAATTACAAAACGGGTGTAGTCTCTCAGAGTTTGAATGTTAAGGTTGGTCAGCATAATCATCTTATGTCGAGTAAACTTGTTAAACCTTATATCTCTCCTGTAGATGAAGATGTTAACGAAGAGATTGCTAATCTGGGTGTATGTGAAGATCTTGAAGAATACTTCATGGCTCTTGAGGGTATCATGAACAAGTTTGAGATTACAGGTGGGAAAGCTAAGCTTATTAAGACTGCTGGTCAGGTGGGTAAGAGAGTTGATCGTGGTAGCAAGGGTGCTCTCAACAGTCGCCAGATGAGTGGTCGCGAGCAGATGAAGCGTAAGATTGGTGCTATCAAATCAAATATAAAAACAAAGGCTAAAGGTAAACTAGCTTCGGCTAATAAGAAAAAAGTGATTGGTCAGAAGCTTAATCCAAATTCACCAACGGGGAAATTCTAATGCAAACAGATCCTAAGTTCCAAAAGTTCCTAGAAGAGATTGAAGATTCATATGAATTGACAGAGGCTGATGAAATTCGTGATGTAGAGCACGTAGGGCAGATGATTGAGAAGTGGGGAGTCGAACGTGTCCTCAATGCTTTCAAATTTGCTCTCATTGGATCAGGAGATCCATTGGGCGAAGAAGCTGCGAAATCCCTCTCTGAGCTTATGAAAAAGAAGCCTGAATCACTAAGAGAAAAGATTTTAGAGTTTATTAGCAACTTAGGGTAATAAATAATATAAACACTCTATAGAGAGGATAAACTATGTTCGGGGTTCCAGTAGGCAAAGTAGGTAATCTAACAGTTGGTCGCATGATGAGTCAGTTCATTTGCGAAGACGAGATCATGTCTGAAGAAGTCGGTGGAGATTACTTCGTCGAGGGTATCTTCATGCAGGGTGATGTTCTGAATAATAACAAAAGAGTCTATCCTACTAATATTCTAGAATCCGCAGTCGAGGAGTATGCTAAGACTAAAATTGCAAATAAGACAGCGTGGGGAGAACTTGGGCATCCTGATTCACCTAAAATCAACTTAGATAAGGTTGCTATATTGGTTGAATCGCTCACCAAGCGTGGATCTGACTTCTATGGTCGTGGGAAGGTTTGTCATGAGGATTGCCCAATGGGTAAAATCCTCCGTGGGCTTCTTAAGACTGGTGGTAAGGTTGGTGTGTCTTCGCGCGGTTTGGGTTCTGCGAATCCTACTAAGTTCCGCGAAGAAGACTGTAATCTAGTAGATGCTTTTAATCTCAGGGCTATTGATGTTGTAGCAGATCCATCAGCACCGGATGCTATGGTTGAAGCTATTCGTGAAGAAAAGCAGTATATTTTAGACGATAGTTCTGGCTCTGTAGTGGAATTAAACGAAGAAACATATAAACTCTTTGAGTCTAAAATAGAAGTATTACCAGTTAAGTCTGGTCCTAATCAGGAACAGGTGTTTGGGGCAATAAAAAATTTCCTAACTGGTTTACGTTCAAACACTAAATAAAACAGACGGAGAGTTTATGACAACACTACAAGAACAGCTAACAGAGATTGTTAAAAATGCTAAGATCCTCAAAGAGGATATTGCAGAAGATGAGGATAGAGTCCTCGGTACTATTGATAAATGTCTGAATGAATCTGTTACCGATAAGTGCAAAGAAGTATTGGGTGAATAAGCATTTAAAAGGCTTTTATAAATCTAAGGTGGAAGAGAGTACAAATATGTTAGATCAAAATATCCTCACAGAAAAGCAGAAGGCAGAGTTGAACGAAGTCATCGACCAATTGGTTGAAGAGCGTGTTCAGCAACGCCAAGAGGCATTTGTTAAGAAGTACACTAAGTTTGTTGTTGAGAGTGCTACGGCTAAAGTCGTTGAGAAGATGAAGGAAGGTCTTATTCTTCAGGTAGAGGAAAAGATTTCTGGAGTTGAACAAAAGGCACAAAAGGCATGTCGTTCAGTTCTTGCTGAAGCAGCATCCAAGGTTAAGACTGTCAAAGACACACACAAAAAGCTTATTGAAGAGTTCAAAGCTACGGCTCCAAAGCTTATTGAAGAGCAAGCTACAAAGAAAGCTCTTGAGATTACAGAAGAAGCGCGTGGTGCACTTGAAGAAAATAACCGTCTAGTTGAAGCATTCGCAAGATTTACTGAAGGACTTGGTAAGGCTGGATATGTTATCAACGAAGATGTTGACAATATAATTGAGAAAGAGCGTAACGAGAAACGTATGTTGCGCACTAAACTGGTGGAGGCTCGTCGTGAGAATAAAATCGCACAACTCACAGAAGGTATGCTACCAGGACAGAAGAAGAAGGTTGTAGAATTGTTAGAAGATTGTGTTACTGAGAAACAAGTGGAAGATCGATTCTTGACAGTTAAGGCAAAAGTTCTTGCTGAATCTCGTCATGTTGAAACCGAAGACGTTAGCAAATTGAAAAAGAAAGAGAGTGAATTTAACGCAGTCCTGAGCGAAGAACAGAGTTTTAATGAACTTCTTGGGGCATCTAAAGCGTTTATTGCAAAAAATACATAAAAATGTGCGAGAATTGTTATAGTCTTATACTAAATAGATTTAGAAAAGAATTATTAAATCTATCTTTCCAAACAGAAAGAAATGGAGAACAGAATGTCTAAAAAAGGTCTAAACTTCGATTCACTTATCGCAGACCCTCGCCAAGAAGTTGTTAAGCGTTGGGACCGTGAGGGATTCCTTGAAGGTATCGAGGATCCTGGAACTAAGATTAGCACAGCATTGGTTCTTGAGAACCAGTTCAGCTATCTTACAGAGGATGGTGGTACTTCTATTGCTGACGTTAGTGTCATGAAGAAGCTTACCATTCCTATGGTTCGTCGTGTATTTCCTGGTCTTATTGCACACGACCTCGTTGCAGTTCAACCAATGAGTGGTCCAGTTGGTTTGGCTTATGCCCTTCGTCGTCACCGTTTGAGTCAGTATGGTGGTGTTGAAGTTAATGGCGTTAGCTCTAATCCAGCCGACACCAACTATCAAGCTCCTGCAGATCGTTATGCCAACATCGAAGGTGATGTTGACAGAGCAAAACCAGACAGCACCTTTACTGGTCCTGTAACTGGTTGGGCTGGCGAACGTATTGGCGAAGATAGTCGTCTCTTCGACAGCATGGATGCTGGTGGTGCTCCAACCACTTATGCAGCACAAGAAGTTGGTATCAGCGTTATCTCTAAGGAAATTCGTGCTTGGACTCGTAAGCTTCGTGCTCG
>Ga0114918_10004708_pt1 | contig 11810 bp, 12 predicted proteins | sample LantaG_FD_87015 | JGI IMG/M metagenome (GOLD analysis project Ga0114918, IMG submission 87015) | Deep subsurface microbial communities from Baltic Sea to uncover new lineages of life (NeLLi) - Landsort_02402 metaG | ecosystem: Environmental > Aquatic > Marine > Oceanic > Sediment | place... | reverse complement strand
CTCAATCTCCAGGCGCGCGCGCAGCAAAAAAAGCGCACGCTGCCCACCACCACTCTCACAAACAGCATGCCCCCCCTTTGTTTGTCCTGCCGTGTTTCTTCTAGAGCCACCGCCTCACACCGTCGCGTACTGCCGTGTCCACTCCCGCGCCGTCGTCAGGGCGCCGCCCTCGTCCTCCCGCCACTGGCGCGCAATAGCCTCGTCCAAGGGGTCGTCCGGGTTGGGCGCGGACAGCAGGGCCTGGATGGACAGCAGGACGGTCCGGATTTGCAGCGCGGGTGACCACTTATCCTTCAGGATGTCCAGGCAGATGCGGCCCAGGCGGTCGATGTTGGGGTGGTAGATCTTGGTCAGGAAGCGGACCTAGAGAAAGGGAGGAGGAATGAGAGAGATGAGAGATGAGAGGTGTTTTGAGGATGGATGGATGGATGGATGACGAGAGGGGGGGTTGAGAGGCAGGCGTGTGCTTTCTCTCTCCTTTTCTCTCTCCTTACCTTTGGCGCGGCCATGGGGTAATCCTCCGGCAGGAACAGCTCCAGCTTGAATATGCCGCCTGCGCGGTGTGGAGGGAGAGGGTGTGCGTGTGAGAAAGTGCGGAAGGGGCACGCCCGGCGCGAGAGGGTCAGTTTCGTTTCCTTCCTGCCCCCTCTCATCTCTCCCCCTCCATCTCCTTCTCCTCCTCACCCTCGTATGCCGACTGTTCCGGCCCTCGAATAGCCACGCTGAAGTAGCGCAGGTTCTCCTCGGACGGCTGGGCGGAGATGCCCTCGGCTGTTGTGTTGAGAGAGAGAGAGTGGAAGGGAGGAGGAGGGGGTGGTTTGAGAGGGGAGGGGGGTGCGCCGCGCATGACGGACGCCACCGCGTTTTTCTCTCTCTCGGCTTCCTCTTTCCATTGTGCACGCGCCCTCTGCCTCCAGCCCTCCGCCTACGTGCATGCACCCGGAGCGGCTTGGCGGCGGTCGCGGCGCCGGTGGCGGCCGAGTCGGTCCAAGGCTGGGCTCAGCTGGCTGCGCGTCACACGCCCCCGCGCCGCGAGGTGTGCTCCACACAGCCAGGGGCGCCCTCCCTCTTCTGAAACACCTGTCCCCGGGGCGCCCGCCACCCGCCTGGCGGCCATCTCACCCCCTCTCCGACCGCGCACCTGGGTCACTCATCAGTCGCTGCGTCTCCTGTGGGGAGTGAAGCGGGAATGAAGTGCGCATGCGAGGGTGCGAAAGGGTGAGAGACGAGGGCGAGGCGGGGGGAGCGCTCCCCGGGTGAGCGCGCTCTGCCGCAGCGGCGCGCGCCCATTCGCTGTCACACACGAAACGGACCTTGATGATGCGCTTGGGGAGCGCCTCCATATTGGCTCCTCAGGGGGGATAGACAGGCACCGGGGGTGCCTGTGCACGTGTGGACGGGGGAGAGAGCAGGTGCGGCGCGCGGCGCGGCGCGCTGCCGAGAGTAAAGAGAGACAGCGGCGGCGAAACGAAAAATCGTGTGAAGGGATGGTTCGCGGGTGCGAGCGTTTTTTTTTCCTTTCGCAACCTGCACGTCTTCATCCATCCATCACATCCCCATCACGCGCAGTGCTTGGCCACCGCCTCCTTGAGCGCCGCCATGAAGGCGTCCGCCTCCTCCTCCGAGGCCAGTGTGAACAGGTGGGGCGCCAGGGTGGTGGCGCCGCCGCCCCCACTCCCCCCACCCCCTCCTTCCCCATCCTCGCTCCCCGCTGCTAGGGCGGCCGCGTTCGCCAGTGTGGCCGTCACCATGTGCGGCTTGCGCGCCTTCCCCACGACCAGCCCCTTGTACAGCACCGCATTCAACAGCACCCGGCCCGTGTCCGTGGTGAAGACGACGTGCGGGCGGGCCGAGGAGGCCGCAGCAGCGCCAGCTTCGCCACTGGCTGGGGAGCGCACAGTCAGCACGCCCCGCCCCCGGTCAACCCAGGCTTTCGTGCCGGGCGTCATGGCGTGGACGCGGGCGTTGGAGGCCTTGAAAGCCATGGCCGCACCCACATCCAGGGCGGCGGGCGTGGCCTCCTCCTCCTCCTCCTCGTCCTCCTCCTCGGCGGGAGGGGGCGCGGAGGGCGCCGCTGCGCCAAAGCCGGAGAAGCCGCCGAAGCCGCCGGCAGGGGGCGCGCCAAACAGGCCGCCCGCAGCAGGGGCCGGCGGCGGCCCGCCAAAAAGGCCGCCGGACGCGGGCTGGCCGCCGAAGTTGAAGGGTGCGGGCGCGGGCGCGGGCGGAGGGGCAGCGGCGCCGAACAGGCCTGGAGGAAGGTTGAGGTTGACGTGAGCAGCGAGTTTTTGGGTCTCTCTCTCTCTCTCTGTCTCTACGCACACCGCACCTCCTCCCGCTCGTGCCCTTTCTTACCTGAGGTCGGCGGCGCCGGTGCTGGCTGCTGGGCAGGCGCGCCTGTGTGCGGGGAAGGGAGAGAGAGACAGTGAGAAGAAGAACAAGAAACGCATGCGCGACCGCTCCCCCGCTTGCATCAGCCGCTCTTCCCTCACCTCCGCCGCCGCCCAGGACGTCCTTGTACTCCTCCACCAGGCCGGCCGCGTGCTTCACGTAATCTCGGGCCGCATCCGTCCACAGGGCGTGCGGAGCGGAGGACGCGGAGGACGCCACCCAGGCCGCGAACTGGGCGTTGAGCGCGGCCAGGGACGCCTTGAAGGCGGCGGGGCGGTCGGTGGTGGCGACCATGGGATGAAGGGGGGCGTGTGTGCAGCAGCAGTGGGCGCGCTTGAGGCTGGTCAGGAGTGAGAGAGCGAGCGCTGTGGGCCGGGCACGCAGCGGGTGCGGAAAGAAGAGAGTGCCAGGGTGGGTCTGGAACAGCGCTCGCGCCTCTCAACCATCATCCCCTCTCTCTTCCGGTCAAGGCCCACGCGGCGAGGCGTCCACACCCCTGCCTGACGATGCACACACACACACACACACGTGCCTACACTCGTGTTCTCTCTACAACCCTCTCTATCACAGTTCAATCCCCTCTCCTGCCTGCTGCTTTCCTCTCTCACCCCCCATCCCCCACAAGCGCCACTTCCAGGGCCAGCCCTGCCCGCACGAGACCCTCATCCACGCACGGCGCCAGACCCCACAGCAGGGCGTAGCTAGCTAAAGGAGGCCGGGGGTCGGCCTCGAGCAGGGCCGGGTCGACCAGGGCGGCCGCCACGCGCGACCGGAGGGCGGCCGTCGTCGCCAGGGCGGCCGCGAGCAGGGCGGCGACTGCGGGGGCAGCCGCGGTGGCTGTGGCGGCGCCGGCCTCACTTCCTCCTCCTCCTGCCCCCCAGTCGATGCCGGGGCACCGACCTGCTGCCGCCACAAGGTCGTCGGCCGAGCGCCCCGCCAGGGCGTCCGCCGCGGCAGCAGCGCGCGTGGCCGCAGCCGCGCCTGTCGCCAGCGCCGCCGTGGCGGCGCTCAGGCGGTCGGCCAGGGCGGCCGCCCGGCCGCGCGGGGGGCGGGGTAAAGGGCCGGGCGCGGAGGCCACGTAAGCCGCCAGGCCGGGCAGCGGGCAGGCCGCGGCGAGGCGGGTCACGGCGGGGTGGGTGCGGTGGTCGTTCGAGTGAGTGGCGGGACCAGCCTTTCCGCCGCGTGCTGCCCGCGCCCGGGCGACATCAGTCGCCAGGTCGGCCAGGGCGGCATCCGCGTCGGCCAGCAGGGCCGCGCCCGAGGAGCGGGTGGCGACGAGGGCCTGTGGAGTGGGAGGGAGAGTGTGTGTCTGTGTGTGAGAGAGAGAAGAGAGAGGCCAGGTTGGGCCCCCCCTCCTGCCGCCGCCGCCGCCGCTGCCCCGCATGCGCTCCTCCCTCTCTATCTCTTCCCTCCTTCACGCACCTCCCACGCCTCCGCCAGCGGCAGGCCGCTCTCGTCGGGCGAGGCGGCGGCCATGGTCGCACACACACACTCGCGCGTGCGGGCGCCGCGGCACAAACGACAAGAAGAGAAGACGAAAGAGAGAGTGCGCTCTGCCTGCCCGCTCTTCATCACAGTCCCCCATCCATGCTCATTCCCTCCCCACTGCCGCTGTCCCCAAAGAAGCGGGCCGCCTGCCGGGCCAGCACTTCCGGTAAAGCCACCGGCTCACTCGCCCACCCGGCGCAGTCCGGGTCGTGGCACTTCTGGGCCAGGCCGCCCGCGGCGAAGTTGGCCAGCCAATACGTGTAGTTGTTTTTGTGGGCCCCGCCCTTCCGCCCGCACCAGTGCGCGCCCGGCCCCAGCAGGGTGAAGACGATGAGCTCCCCGCCCAGGCCGCACACGGTGGCGCGGCGCACGTACGCGGGCGCGCCGCCCGCCCGGGACGCCGCCAGGGCCTCCACGACGGGGGTGGTCGCCTGGACTAGGGCCACCAGGCCCAGGTCGGGCGCGGGCGGCGCGTGGTGCGGGGGCGGGGCGCCGCCAAAGGCGCCGCCGCCGCCGCCCACGTCCCGTGGGTCGTACTTATAGCCCAGGGCGTATCGGGCGGGGAAGCCCAGGCCGGCCCGGGAGGGCGAGGCGAGGGCGGAGGACGCGGCGCCGGCCGGCCGTGGCCGCTCCAGCAGCGCGCACGCCTCCTCCAGCCCCCGCCACCCACCGCCGTGGCGGGCGGCACTGCCCGGCGGCCCGCCGCCCACGTCCATCCACGCCTCCCGCCCGCCCACGTCAACCAGGGGCGTCCCCGGCTCGACCGCGGACGCCAGGGAGAACAGCCACAGGTCGCGCAGGGTCCAAGGAGCGCCGCCGCCGGTCGGTGGGGCGGCGGTGACGCCAGGCGCGCCCGGCCGGGCGGCCGCGCCAGGCCCGCCGGGGCCGCACACAAACCGGGGCGTCGGCATCAGGGGCGCGGCCCTGCCAAACTTGGAGGCTAGCAGCGTACGGAAGTGGCGGTTGCGCGTGTAGACCGCCGTGTCCACCACCCACGTCCACTGGGAGGGGTCATTTTCGGCGGCGGTGGGTGCGCTGCCACCGCCGCCCTCCGCCTTGCGCACGCGCAGCCTGTCGGCCGCCGCGTGGGACAGGACCTCGCTGACGTACCGCCCCACCGCCTGGCCATCCCGAAAAGCCGCTCCCTGGGGCAGGCGGACGGCCAGGTGGCGGGACCACTTGGCGGGCGTGGAGGAGTCGGCCTCCAGGACGTGCAGGCGGGGGTCCAGGGCGACGCCCCACCGGGCTTGCATGTCGGCCGCCAGGAGGGACACCAGGGCGTCCACCAGGCCATCCCCGTCCAGGCCCGGGTTGGCGGACGGGACAAACTCCAGGTCAAAGTACAGGTGGGCGGGGCGCCCCTCCCGCAGGACCTCGTACAGGTGGCGGTGCGGGGCCAGGCCGACGCACCCGTACCGCGCGCGCCGCCACAGGGCGGGCAGGGAGGCCGCCAGGAACTGGCGGTAGGAGCGCCCCGCCTCGCTGGGCACCTCCTCGCACCACAGCTTGACCGGCTCGTCCGGGGCGAGCGGGGTGGGCGGCGCGGGCGGCGCGGCGGCGGCGGAGGGCGTGCCCGGCAGGGCAGCCTTGGCGGGCTGCGCCACCAGGCGCGTGTTGGCGGCGTCCGCCCAGTCTGCCGCGTCCGCCTGGGCCTTGAACGCAGCGCACGCGCCATCCGGGTCGGCCGGCAGGGCAGGGCCCGGGTCCGGGCGGCGCAGGGTCAGGCCGGGCGAGGGCGGGGCGGAGCCGGCGAGCCGCCACATGCGCTGGGGCGTCGCAAACGCGTTGTTGGCCGGCACTGGCGGGCGGGGCGGGCGGGGCGGGGTGGCGCAGCCCCCCTCTCCACCACCACCCACCGCCGCCGCGGCCGCAACGGCGGCCGCCGCCACCTGCGTGCCCGTCGCGCCCGCCGCGGCCGCCCGGCTGGACGCGGACGCGACCGCGGCGGCGGCGGCCTTGGCGGCGGCAACGGCGGCGAGCGTGACGGTCGCGCCCGCGGGCGCCGGCCGCACCGACGCGATAAGAGCCGGCGCGGTGGCGGCGGCCGCGGGGGGCGGTGGCGGGGCTGGCGGCGGCGGTGCGCCCGCCGCCTGACGCACGTCCGCCAGGGGTGGGCGGTCCGCCGGGACCGACGGCGGCGACGGCGACACCGCGGGAGCAGGAGGATCAGCAGGCGGAGCGGGCACGCCCGGCCCCCCGCCCCGCCGCGCGCTGAGTTCAGCGAGCTTGTCTGCGTACGTCTTGGCGGCGGCCGCGGCCTCCCGGGACTGGACGAACGAGATGTCTGGCGGGCCCTCTCGACGTTTCTCTGGAGGGGCGGCCGGACCGGCCACGGCCGTCGCGGGCGGTGCCTGAGGAGAGAAAAAGGGCGTCTGGTGAGAGCGCAGAGCGTGCAGGTCGCGAGGGAGCGCGCGCACGGAGAGGGGCGTTTGCAAATTGCGCCCCCTCTTTGCGCCCCGCAGGCCCTCCTGGACACGCACCCCTGCACACACGCACTCACCTGGTCGTCCATCGCGTTCTCGTCGCCCCGTCCGCGGGCGACCGTGGGCCGTAGGTCCAGCGCGCGCAGCGCCGGCAGATGTGCGGCGGGCGGCTGCGCGTTCCGCGTTTTCACCGGCGCCCGGCGCCGGCGGCGGCCTCCTCCTCCCTGCCCGGCTGGCGCAGCGGGCGGCTGGATACGCAGGCCGGCCAGCTGGCCGGACAGGCGGGCGCCCGGCGCGTCGTCCTCAGGCGAGGGCAGGGTCTCGGCCGAGGACAGCACGTGCTCGGCCCCGTCGAAACAGGCGTCCCCGCCGCCTACAGACAGCTGGGCCGGGCTGGGCGTGGCCTGGAAGCTGGGGGCCCGAGCCTGGGTGATGGGGGCGAGAGTGTCGACCCAGGGCGATCCTGGAGAGGACGGCGAGGACAACGAGGGCGGCGGCGAGGAGGGGAGCGGGGCGGAGGAGGCCCGAGTGAGCATCTCTCGGAGAAAAAAGGTAAATGGAGAGGTGAGGGGAGAAGCGAGCAAAAGCCACTTTCTCAATTGGAGTTCGTGCGTCGCGCGCTCTACACACGCCCCTCCCTCCCTGTCATCCACACGCGCCATGGGCGCCTGCCTTAGCGTCCCACCGCCCGGCGACCGGGACGCACCAGCGTGAGTGAAGTGAGAGGCAGAGAGAGAGAGAAGAGAGGGACGGAGTCTCCCCGCTCATCCCCTAGCTCAACCTCGCCCTCTCCTCCATTTCCCAACCCCGCTTTCTCACACACAGTCGCCGCAAGCGCCCGCTGACGGTCGCCGAACAGGCCGAGGTCGCAGACGCCCGCGCCCGGGCCGCCGCCGCCGCGGAAGCCCGGCAGAAGGCCTTCTCCCAGACGGCGGTCGGCAAGGCGACCGCCCGGGCGGTCGCCGACGCTCGCAAGCCGATGGCGGCGCCCGACCGGAGTGACCGCCGGGCCGCGGACTGGTTGTCGTGAGCTTCTGGCACAGAGAGCCCCCCCCCCCCAGGTGTGTGTGTGTAAATTTTGCAGGTCGTTGTCTCATCTCTCTCTCACCCCCCACCCGGCGCGCCCGGCTGCCCCGGCCACGCCGGCAGCCCGCCCGCCGCCGCCGCCGCCGCCGCCTGCTGCTGCCAGTACTGCTGCATGACGGCCGGGTCGACAGGCGCCGCCCCGGGCGCGCCCGGGTAGGCGCCCCACATGCCGCCCGCCTGGGCGGCGGCGGCGGCGGCGGCGGCGGCCGCCGCTGCGGCGGCCGCCGGGTCGACCGCGCCGCCTCCACCCCCACCCCCGCCACCCCCGCCCGCGTCCGGCCGGTCCTCCTTGGGCACGATGTCCACCAGGAAGTCAAATACGTCCGTCCGAGTAATGGCGGCGGCCACATCATTGCGCTGCAGCGTGCGCCGCTTGTTCTCCTCCGCGTGCGCCCACGCCCGCAGCGTCAGCTCCAGGATGAACATCTCGCACGCCCGGGCGAACAGGACGGGCGCCTCCGCGGAGATCATGCGCACGTCCTCGTCCGACTTCATGATCTGTTGAGCGTGTGAGAGGGAGAGAGAATGAGTGAGAGGAGGGCGGTGGCATCTCCGCAGAGAGAGAAGAGCAGTCATGACCCGCCCCCGCCCCGCTCTGTGCCCCCGTCGTCGTCCGCGCCTTCTTGATGCGGGCGAGCGGCAGCTGGTGGTTCTTGAACTCGGCCGGGTCCGTGCCGACGGCCTGCACCTCCCGCATCTGCTGCGCCCAGAAGGCGCGCAGCGAATCGGACTGGGCCTGCGCCTGGGCGGCCGTCTGCTGGGCGTAGCCGCCGCCCTATGACATGGAGAGAGAGAGAGAGTGGGGGCCGCCGGGAGAGCATGTGAGCGTTTGTTTTTGCGGGTCCCCGCGCCCGCGCCGAGGTAAGAGGCCTTTTCCAGCCAGCCGCACCCACCCCACAGCGCATGTGGTGTGCCGTCGCATGCACCATGTGAAGGACAACGCGTATGCGCGCGGTCAGAGCCACGACGGTGTGACGAAATAAGCGCTGCGCCGCGCCGCCGCCCCTGCCGCCAACGACGCCCGGCTGGCCGCGGCTGGCGCACTCCCTCCCCATCTCGGGCGTCCGCGCCCGGCGCGTGGCCACCAATCATGGCTTTATCATCCCCAAGCGCCCCGACAGATGCCGGTCTCTGTTTCAGGGGGGAGCGCGACGCAAGGCGAGGGCGGCCACCCGGGCGGCGGGGCCCCCATCGCGCTGGCCGTAAAAGTGGGTCAGGAGGCGGCGCGTAGGGCTGCGAAGCAGAAAGCAGGTGGCCGCGTCGCGCTGCCAAGCCACTCCACACGGCATTCAACACGCACCTGGCCTCCGGTGGGGTCTGCCATGGCGCTTTAGGTAGGGTGTGGCGCAAGAAGAAAGGGCGGCTGCGCGTCAAGAATGGAAAACGGCGAGGGATGCGGGGGTGTCGCTATCGCGGGAGGCCGCGGTGAAAAAAAAACAAGAATGAGAAGCAAGAAACCTCCATACACAGCCTGCGCGCCGCGCCCCGCCACACAGACACGCCCGATACAATCGCACCTCTCCCACAGACATATCACATTTCTCTACTCGAAGAAGGCCAGCGAGGGCGAACCGTTGGTCGCCCGCCCCCGAGGCGGCGTGGGCGGCCGCTCCTCGTTGACCGACTGCATCCAGGTGTCGAGCGCCGAGGGGCCTCCTGGAGCGCCGCCCGGCCCGGTGCCGCCGCTGCCGCTGGGGCCCGCGCCGCCGCCGCCCACCTCGTCCTCCCCGGTCGAGCTGCCCGGAGAGTGGGAGGCCGGCGGCAGGGGGTGGATGAGCTTCGGCACCATGACCAGGTCCCGGCCCAGGACCAGGATCGCGCCTAGGGAGAGAAAAGAGAGAGAGGGTGAGCGAGGTTGAGAGGGGAGCGGGGCGCCCCGCCTTTTTTTCTCTCTTTTCCGCCCCGCCCCGCCCTCTCCATTCGTACCTGCATTGTTGGCCGTCCCGCAGTAGTTGGTCGCGGAGAATAGGGTGATGAGATGGCCCTGGGCGAACCGCTCGAAGCCGTCCATGACGCACTCGTGCGCCCGGATGATCATTTGCAGGTCGTTTTCCTGTCGTGTGTGGTGTGGAGCGTGCGCAAAAGTGAGCCCACACCCCGGAGACACGACTTCTCTAAAACGCCCCGCTCCGCCCGCCCACCCCCACCAGGGCCTACCTTGCAGAACTCCATGACCCGATCGGGGCCGAACGTGACCAGCCCGGGCCCCCGCGGGCTGGGCTGGACGCCCTCCACCGCGTCGTTCGTGGTCGGGTCGGACCACAGTAGGTCCATGAGCACGATGCCGCCGTCCTCCATGGTCAGGGGCCGCTGCAGGGCCGCGATCTGGTCGATGTGCGAGATGGACCGCCCGATACCGCCGTGCATGCACAGGATGCGGTCCTCGATCAGGGCGGCCAGCGGCAGGTAATTGAACAGCGCGTTGAGGCGGGTCCACGCCCAGATCCCGTGCGGGTCGCCCAGCCGCTCGATGCACTCCAGGCGGAAGCCGAACAGGGCGTTGATGTCGGCGGCCTGAAGGAAGAGGGGGATGAGGAGGAAGAGCAGGAGTCGGGGGAGGAGGGGGTGAGAGAGAAAGGAGAGACGGGCGGGGGGAGAGAGAGCCATGGAGAGAGTGCGGGTTGAGGAGAGACGAGCCGTCGGCGTTGGGGGGGAGGGGGGACCCCCCTCCCCACCCAAAGAGCCGCACGAGCGGTGCGCAGCTCCTCCCGCTTCTCCGCCCGCCCGCCCACTACGCACCTCATGGTTGCCCCGGATCAGGTGCACGGAGGCCGGATGCTCAATCTTAAGGGCCAGTAGCAGGCAGATGGTTTCCAGCGAGTGCGAGCCCCGGTCGACGTAATCACCCAGGAACAGATAGTCAATGTAGGTGATGTCGCCCGCCGTGCTGGGCGTGCCGTACTCCTCAAACAGGCGCATGAGATCGCCAAACTGGCCATGCAAGTCGCCAAAGATCTTGACGGGGGCTGGAAAGCGTCGGTGGTGGAGGGGGAAAGGGGGAATGTTGAGAGGGTGTGGTGAAGGTTGGAAGTGTGTTAAGGGCGTATCCCGGCGTGAGGCGCCCCGTTTTTCCGCAAACTGCGCCCGTGCGTGGCACAGACTATATGCGCGCGCACCAGCTGCGCAGTTGTACGGAGAAAGGCGCGCTCTTACCAGGCGGTGCGGAGCTTAAGAGTGTGTCCGCACCAAGGGTGGGCACACACACACTGCTCCAAAATAGCCGCACCGCGCCCCCTTCCCCGCGCCTGCGCCCCCTCTTTTTTCCGTACCTTGCAGCTGCAGGACCGTCGCCTCATCGCGGAAGATCCGTTCGGCTTCATCGCATAGCTCGTTGATCTGCTCCGCGTTCAAAATAAAGGACCGGTCCTCGGACGGCTTCCACGTACGAGGGTGCAGCAGCTCCCGCAGGACGAGCTTTGGAAAGGAGAGTGGAAAGGGAGGTGCGCAGGTGTGTCAGTGGTTCATACCGGCGTGCGGAGAAGGAACAGAGGCGCGGAGTAGGGCGCGGCGGGCCTCAAGATGCTCACCCCCATTTCTCCGCAAGTCCGCACTTCACCCCTCTTTTCCGCGCCCTGCCCCTCCTCCCCGCCTTACCTTGGCCACGCTCGGGTCTGCACCCATCCGCTCAAACATGGGCGACCCCATGGCCGCCTTGGACACGGAGTCCGGGCCCAGGCTGACCCGGCGGCTCTCGTTTTCAAACTGGTCGATGGACAGTTGGCGCACCATACCGCGCAGGGAGCCTATGTGGGGAAGTGTGGTTGGTGCGCACGGGGCGGGAAAGGTGCGGAGTAGACGTGAGCATGTGTGCGGAGAAAGGGCGGAGCGAACAGCGAGGCAGGCGGGTGGACACGGCGCACGTAAGCACACACCCTTAATGGAGTGCGGACATGCCTTAGCCGCGCTCCCACCCACCTTCCCCACCCTCCCCGCCCACCCCACTCTCACCGGTCGCTTCTTGCGCGACGACCACCGCCCGGTGGTACAGGCGCACGTCCGGCGTGATGGGCGTGCGCTGGGCGCTGCCAGCCCGGCGTTGGGACAGAGTTACGCTGGTGGGGCTGTCCGTGTCGCCGTCCCGCAGGCCGCGGCGCAGGCTGGAGGGGAAGGGAGAGGCGGGGAGTGCGGAGATGGGAGGGCGTGAGCGGAGGAGGGCGTGCGAAGATCGGGGGCGTGCGTAAAAGGAGAAGCGCGGGTCCAAGAAAAAAATGCCCCCCCCCCCCCCCCCCCCCCCCCCCCCCCCCCCCCCCCCCCCCCCCCCCCCCCCCCCCCCCCCCGCCCCCGCGCCCCACCCTCGCCCCTTGTGGCTGGGGGGGGGGGGGGGGGGGGTGATATGTGTGTGGGGGTCGGCTGGGGGTGGGGGGGGGGGGGGGGGGGGGGGGGGGGGGGGGGGGCATATTGCGCGCTGGCGTCAAAATTTGATTG
>Ga0114918_10004707_pt1 | contig 11810 bp, 24 predicted proteins | sample LantaG_FD_87015 | JGI IMG/M metagenome (GOLD analysis project Ga0114918, IMG submission 87015) | Deep subsurface microbial communities from Baltic Sea to uncover new lineages of life (NeLLi) - Landsort_02402 metaG | ecosystem: Environmental > Aquatic > Marine > Oceanic > Sediment | place... | reverse complement strand
TACACATCTTCTAGATCAAATTCAAAGAGCATAAATTTATAAGGAATTTTATTTAGTCTTTCTAAAACATCCTTGAATCTGCTTTCAGATATGTTGTTAGCAATTTCACTAACGCTTTTTTTACGCTCTATGGCTAATAGATGCTGCAATCCTTCTATACTATAGTCTCCTGTATCTAGCTTTTTCTTAGCTGTTATGTGTAGTCCAAATTCCCAGGGCTGTTGTTCTCTGGTATCGACGATTATAGTAAATGGGTCCATAAAAATAGTTACTAAATAAACTGTATATCCACTTCCTCGTCGCCGTTTCCTGTATAGCTAGCGCCTGATATACCATCGCCTCCTGAGACCTGACCACCTGCTTTTGACAAATCACATAAGTTAGAAACTGACACTGTTTCAATAAAAGAAACAGCATATACATATGGATAAGCACTAGCTATATTGATAATATTAAGAGTGGCACTAGCAGTTAAGTTACCTAATCCATCAGTAACAGCATTGAAGATTGCAAATACCTGAAGTACTCCAGATATTGTGCCAATCAAATACGGATCAGATGAAATGCCGTTTTCATCAATATTAGTAAATTCTAGTATATGAGGACCATTATAGATCAAAGCCAGTAAGTCGTCCACTAATTCTTGACTACCCATAGACTCAAGCGGAATATCGATATTAGTAAAAGTAATACTCGCAGCTGTTTTTTGTAGATAGCTACAGTCTGGAGGAGGTGTTGGAGTTGCAGTAGGAGGTGGCGAACAGTCCACTGGCTGGTCTTCGTCGTTACAAGGAACAGAACCAAGAAATTTAGCGTTAATATTTCCTACAGTAACACAATCGGCGAACAATAAAACATACTCATCATTATCTGCTCTTTGTCCAACCAAAAAAACCATTGTTACACTAGTGTGACAAAGATCTGACAAGCACTCCAACGAGAAAGTACCCGTATTGTCGAGTAATGTAGGATCTGATACGTTAAACGTAAACGAATCTCCAACTTCTCCTGGAGTAAAAGAAGAATCGAAAATAGGATTTATTTGAGGAATATTAGGATACTCAGGACGGCCTAATAAATTGTCCATAGAGATATTATTAGAAGCATTTATCACAGAGTTGTCGCTAAGTCTTAACTGTGGCCTAAAGTGAGTTCTGTTACATCTGTGACCTCCTGCGCATCTAACTAATTTTGGGCCTATATCGGGAATATCCACTTTCTTAATTCTATCAACATAATAAGCATATCCATGAATAATATTTTTTAGATTAACAAACTCTGGTTCGGGACACGGCTCTGAAGGTTCAGGCATGCATTTTTCAGATATGACACATTTTCCTGTTATGGGATCTGGTTGAGTTCCGTTAGGACAAGCGCAAGATGCGTTTCCGGCAAAATCTTTACTATACTGATTATTTTTTATAGAATCAATGACTTTTATCACAGTTTCTTGAAATGGATATCCTGTATCTTTTTGTGTTTTTCTAGTAAATTGGTGGCCGCCATTTTGGAAAATAATGGCCAGTTCTGGATTGCAAAATTTGTAAACATCGTTGTCCGGAAATCCACTATCAAATTTACCAATAGCAAAGTTATATTTATCTAACCTAACAGCTCTTTCTGAAAGAGTAATTCTGATGTTCGTTGTATTATTATCTCTGTCTCTAACTGAGCGATTGGCAGAATCTGTGTTGAACTGAATTTGTTTGTAACTATTTACATCAATAGTTCCAAATTCTGTTTCGGAGCTTGCTTCTACTTTAGGATAATTAGACTGACTCACAGAACCAGCGTTATTGATCGGCTTATCCGAAATAGGCTTAAAAGTACTCATAAATTAAAATTCTTTATTTTGAAGTCGTTGAATATGGAGATGTTATCTTATACACCAGAAGTGTTTTTTCGTGCTAATTGGCTAAAAAAACTTATATAAGCGTCCTCATTATTTTTTATGAGGTCGTGATGATATTTGCATAATGTTATTCCATTATAAGTATGATATCTTAATCCAGGATAATCGGCCCATCTATGAATATGATGAGCATTAAGCTTTTTCTTTTGTTTACATCCTGGCCATTGACAGGTGAATTTATCTCTAGAGTAAATTTTTTTACGCCATTCTTTATATAATGGATCGTTATAGTTACGTTTCATTATTTTGCACAGAGGTTTCATTTAGTATAGGAATATCAACTTTTTGGTCTGAATATTGATGATATCCGTGTAGATTTTGTTTAAATTGTGTGGTGGCCATTGTTAATATTGCCATTTCTCGTCCTTCTTTTTCTCTTACTTCTTCATCCTCTAACATTCTGATCAACCCTATCCACGAACTTTTGCCATCTTCTATTCTTTTGATTCTTTGTTCTCTGGTTGCTTTTAAATCTTTACTTATTTTTTGTTGTTCATTTAGCAGTTTGGTATATTCATTTGTGTAGCTAGCGATGCTGTTCCGGGCGAAGCTAAGTTGAGTTTCTAAATTTGCTAATCTTGGTATATCTCTTTGATCTTCAGATTTGTCATATTCAGCATCTACTAATCTTTGTAATTTTTCGGTTTCTGAAATATGTCGTTTTCTTTCTTTCATGCTACGATTTATTAGAATGTCTATGGTAATAAATTGTTTTATTTGTAGTTCTTCTGCTGGTAAAACGTCTTCTCTAAACTGTTTTATAAGACCGACCCAAGTATCTTCGAAATACTGAAGTTCTCCTGTTTCAACGTCGAACTGACGAGCAACTTCGCTCCAAAATGTTTTGCTGTGAAGCTTTCTTCTTAGAGTATCATTTTCCCCTTTTTCTTCCATAGAATACAGCTGATTTTCATCTATATATCGATTGATAGGAGTAACATTTCTATTTAGTGCGTCTGCTATTTTTTCAACAGTTAATGATTGTACGCTGTCTCTGATAAATTTTTCTTCATCTAGACTAAGCTGTCCTCTTTTTTTAGCCATCGTAATCCTTTAGTATTTCTTGAATTTTACTTATTAGTTTAGATTGATCCGCTTTGGTAACTTTACTTCCTGTTTTCATTTTTAAATATATGGTGCGTTCTTCTCCGTTTAAAGATCTTTCTAATATTTGAATAATTTCATTATCTGCGGAACTATCAGACGAACAACGAAACACATTTGCTAAATCTTTTATTTCATCTATCGTAGTAAGATACATTAGGTTTTTCTTAGTATCATTTCGTTTTAGCCAAATAGAATATAGATCGCAATCATTTTTAGTATTAAATTTAGAGCAGCCACTAAAGGAGTGGGTTAGGTGTGGGTCATATAAAGGACATGTAAGACATGGTTTGTCTGGTCTTTGATAGTTATCTCTTTTGTAATTAAAGAGCCTGTTACGAACGTGGGTCCATAAAAAGTTTTCTAGTGGTCTTTTGTGGTCGTAATTTTTTAATCCTTCTATTGCAAATATGCTAATTTGCTGTTTCATATCCTCTATATCATGATATCCAAATTTAAATTTATATGCTAATTTTTTACTAATAATATCTATAACTTTTAATAGTTCATTTTCATCTATCTGGGGTTTCTTTTTTTTCATTCTCAGACTCTTCTAGTAGGCTGGAAACACTTTTTTCTTGAATTTTTTCTAGGTCTTTTGAAATATCCACATCTTCTTTACCGGTAACTTTTAGTGTTGATGGAGTAATTTGGTCTTTATTCATAATGTGGCCTTGCGTTAAAAAGGACTAATACCTATACTATATTAGTTAGTTGTGGTTTTTTGTCAAAAAGAGGAATAACATTATGGGCACATATAAAAAGTGGAGTGATGCGGAAACTGGTTTTGTTCGTGAGAATATATCGGGCATGAGCGACGGGGAATTGGCCAATAAACTTAGCTCAATGACCGGAGAAAATATTACTTACGGTATGGTTAGACGACAAAGAAGAAAACTTAAGATTGTTAAGCCAAGAGGTCGGCCCAAGAAGGTTCGAGATATTCAAGAGTTTCAATCAGAAACGTGAATTGTATTGAATCACAGAACCATCATTATTAACTGGTTTATAAGAAACTGGCCAATTATTTTAGAGGGTGCCTACTATGTTTGCACCACCGGCGACTTTTCGCAAGTTTCCGCCAGTACCAATTTAAAACGAAAAAACCCCCCTCTTACTATACCACATAATCTGGCACCTACCCCCAAAACTGCCATTTTGGCAGGTTGTTTGGCACACCATTTGCCCTAGCATATTCTGTGCCAAATCATACCAAAAACCACAAAAGTTTTGTCAAGATTTCTTTACACAAAAAAACATCTGTACACTATTGTGGTTTAAAGAATGGTCGCTATAATGTCGATATAAGAGAAAAGGAAACGAAAAGGAAAAGAAAATGAAAACGCAAGGTATCAAACATTCACGCTCAACTAATCGTCTCAATTTTGCCGGACTGAATAATCCTGGAGTTCCGGTAAAGTTTCGCATTATCGTATCCTCCCCCGATGGTAGGGTATATGATCGCGGAGTTTGCTACGGTACAGATGTTCAATCCGCAAAAAGTTGGCTTCCCTGCGACATCACCCGTTTGGGGGATATCCATCTGGAGAGGGAAGAAAATTAGAACCTCCCCAAAGTGGGGGTTGTAAAACAGAAAAGGTTTGGTATAATGAAAGAAAGAGAAAGAGAGAAAGAGATGAGAATGATTGAAATGATTACTAGCGATTGCTGTGGCGATAAGGTTCAAGGCTACGATTTTTGTGCCTGTTGCCTTGAGCACTGTACCCCGATTCTGGAATACTATCCCGATCCTAGCGATCCTGAGAGTGCCCCCTCTAAGTAGGGGTTGACGTAACAAAATACTTTGCTATAATTAGAGAAAGAAAGAGAGAAAGAAAATGACAACTGAAGAAATCATGATGAGTTTCCCGATTACCCGTAAGGCTTGGAAGCAAGCAGGGCTGATCTTTTCTGGCATCGCTATCCCTTGCGATAAGACTACCGTAGACGGTGGTACGATTCGTTCGGAGAAAGTGATCAAGTTCAATCGCAAGGCTATGCGTGAACTGAACAAGAGAACAGAGGAAAAGGTTGATCCCCGCTTTGGTGGGGGTGAAGATGGTATGCGATTCAAGGTAGGAAAGCCCGGCTCGCGTGAACGCCTTGACGCACTCGTATTGCAATACGCTAGCCTAGCAGATGATGAGATGTCCCCCTTTGTGGGGGATTGACATTTGTTCAGTCTCGGACGCTTGACGTAAACCCTTGCTGTGTAAGGACTTACGACAAAAATCCGCCCCCGCATTTGACGTAAACTCTTGCTACGTAAGGACTTACGACGCGTTCTAGCCTAACCCAGCGGGTAAGCCCCAGCAATAATCATGCCAAACAGGCGATAAAAATGAAAAAGTTTTGTCAAATTTTCTTTACACAAAAATACCTAAAAATCTCTTGACGGCTCAAGTCTGGCTGCTATAATGTCGATATAAGAAGTAGAGAAAGAAAAGGAAATGAAAATGAAAACTAGCAAAGTGTACAATACGAAATTCGCCAAACTATCCTATCGTGGACAGGACTATAGCCTACCCATGAATACCTACTATATGTATCTGAACGGAACCCTAACGGGATACGTTCGTGCCACTAGCGAACACTGGGCCGTGATCGAGGCTCAAACCCGTTTCGGTATGTGGGAGTGTGTGGACGGGTTCGATAATTATCGCAAGGCTAGGTATACAGCCGTTCTCCAGGATTGACATTCAAGATTTGCAGTGTAGAATACCGATATGAAACCTAAAGGAATTAAAATGAATATCTTAGAAGACACTGATCGTATCAACGCTATTCTGGCTGGCATGGTTGATGATGGTATGATCGAGCCGATTGACGATCCCAACCTAGAAATTGATTTTTGGGATTGGGCCGATGTTGTTGGTATTGTTGACGATTTCGCACCACTGGACGATCCATTTTGGGGGCTTGAAAACTAAATGATTTTTGCTATGCTATATGTTGGATTGTTTTACATCGCGTTTTCAGTAAAGGACTAATATCGTGAACCAAGATTCTTTCGATAGTTTTGATGAAATGGCCGAGCGTACTATTTGGCCTTGGGTTGATGATGCTCCGCATGATATGTATCTTTGGAATGATGAGGATGTTGACGATATGCCCGATGAGGATGATTTTTATGATGATAGCATGGATGGTGACCATGATTCTGCTATGGAATCCGCTGGCTTTGGAACAAACGAGGACTATGGCTATTATGGCGACGAGGACTATTAACGTATAATTACGTACACTAGAGCACGACGCGACGTAAACCCTTGCCACGTAAGGACTTACGACGCGGGCGCGGGGCCGCGTTTTGCGTAAACCCTTGCTACATAAGGACTTACGACGAGTCTCATCTAAGTCGGCCGGGTAAGCAAATTTCGTGCCAAGCAACCCAGGCCAAATAATATTCCAAAAAAAGAATTTTCCTCAATTTTACCCCTTGACGTTGCCGATAATAGATGTATAATGGTAGCATGAGAACGATGAAAAAGAAAAGGAACGATAAGATGACGAATGTGATGGAATATGGTGTGGTGAAGATTGGACAGAATATCTCGGCCACTCGCAACGATGGCAGGATTCTAAATGGTAAGATCGTAAGCGTCAAGGCATACGATAAGGGTACGCTGGTAACGGCTCAAAGCGGTGAAGCGTATAAAAATGTATACCTGGAAAACTGTGCTACTTGGGTAGTTTGGGAAGACGCGGGAAATGAAATGTACTGGAAGGGGGAATGAAATGACAGTATCCGAAATGATCATAAAGCTAGAATCAAACGGTTTGAGCGTATCTAAGGTTCCAGAAGATACCTCGACATTACACGTTGACGGTTATCTCTCCCCCAATGGTAGGGGGTTGCCGGATTGGATATACTCATGCCCCGGATGGGGGGTATCGTCATGCGGCTTCGGTCGAGTGTTTTTATTCAAAATGAGGTAAATGGGTAATCTGGGTCGGAAGACTACGCCCAGACAAAGATCAATAAGTACTCGACCGCGTAGGTTTTGCCGTCAGCGGCAGTTGTTGCAAAAAACGCAACAACTGCAGGTAAGCAATTTAGATAAGATGGGTAATCTGGGCAATCTGGGCAATCTAGGCAAGATGGATAAGCTGGGAAGGTTGGGATGTACTAGCCAATTGTGGCGGATAAAAGCGTCGGACAATAGTCAGCGAGTTAGGCAAAAATAAGGTATTGACATTCAAGAAACGTAGTGTAGAATACCGATATAAGAGTATCACCAAGGAAAAGAAAATGACTCACGACGAAGCGGTAAAGATGGTAAAGGGTATTTCATATCGTAAGCAACGTAAGGTTGGAAACAATACATACGCCTATATTGAGCATGATGGTAGTGTGTCTATTCAGTTGCATGGTACTAAGGTTGTGGTGATTTATCCTAATGGTCTTTATAAGTTGAATAGTGGGGGCTGGCAAACCAGTACCACTAAGGATAGAATCAACAAATATTCTCCCGTGAAAGTTTACCAGAAAAACTTTGAATGGTTTTTGAGTGATGGTACTCCGTTCGAAGATAATATGTTGGTAAAGTAATATTTTCCTAAAGTTTAGGCTTGACAAACGCCGATCTATAGGATATGATGGGAGCATGAGAAAGAAAGAGGTAGCTATGATTGGAAAACGAGTATTGTGCAGAGTTAAGAGTGCCTATCAAGATAGAACCATTACTGGCGTTCTTGTAAGGCAGTGCGATAATGCTAATGTTTATATTTTACGGCTCGATCATGGGGTTGACTTTGTAAGCCGAAAGACGTATACTTATCCGGCCGGTTCCACTATCCTCGTTACTCAATCGGAGATTATTGTATGACTTATAACGGCCACAAAAACTACCAAACCTGGAATGTTGTGCTTTGGATCAATAATGATGAAACTCTTTATTGGATAGCCAAAGGGTGCGAATCATACGATGAGTTTGTGCGGGCTATGAGGGATATGGGAGATGGGGCTATTGCATATGAAACTCCCGATAATGTTTCCTGGGCCGACCCTACGATTGATCGAGAGACCATGAATAGGGATTGGGTCCAGGATTTTGTTGAAGATGCGGCTTGACAAGTGTCGATATATACTGTAGAATGTAGAAAAGGTTTTCCCACTAAGGAGTTTGATTGAATGAACGATGATATGATTTTGTTTGCTGTATTGGGCGTTGTTGCTTGCGTTTTTATTGCCGGGTTTAGTTTGTTTCATATCTACAAAGGAACGTATGGTAGTCTTGCTTCTGCTCGTGTGGGTGATGTATATAACTTCCGATACGTTCAGCCAATGAAGGGTACTTATGAGCGTTATCTCGCAAAAGTGGTTGATGTAACGAAGTTGGAAGAATATTGGATCAAGCGTTTGGATAGGATTAGTAACTATCGTAAGCACGACGAAATGTTTGAGCGTAGTAAAACGCTCGTTACTTGTCTCATGAAAGATGGTGCTTTCCGTCAATTCTATGGTGAACGTTGTGATATGGTTCGTCGCCCGCTATTGGGTGGCCTTTTGTTCAAGGCTGGAATAGTTCACCTGTTTTAATGTACACTAACTAGCCTACGCGACGTAACTCCTTGCCACGTAAGGACTTACGCTCGCGGCGGCCCCGCCGACTTGACGTAAACCCTTACCATATAAGGACTTAGAACAACTAAATATTTATCCTTGACAATGCCGATATAGGGTGTAGGATGATTAGGCAATGGAGATTTTTTATGTCAAAATATGATGATTATGTACAATCTGAAGAAGAAACAGAAATGTTAATCTACGAAGAATGGCTAAGCTACGTAGAAGAAGTAGGCGTGGAAAGAGAGAGGGATTGGGAGGATTGGGTAAACTCGGTAGGTTGGGGTGACTGAGGGATGTCCTACCCAAAAGACCAAGATAGTAGGCTATAAGATAGTCAGTGATAATGGGCTTGACAAAGTTTTAGAAAATGGTATAATGTATGTGTCCGAAGCGGGTCATTAGCTCAATCGGCAGAGCATCGGACTTTTAATCCGTTGGTTGTAGGTTCAAGTCCTACATGACCCATTGACAAGAACATCCTCATGAGATATAATATGAAAATGCGACGTATACACTGTATAGAAATAACAAGGAAATATTCATGCAAACCAACAACTCCAAAATCCTATACAACGAATATGTCATGGGCGATATCGACTATTACGAAAGCCTTGAAGAAAGTTACATTATTTATGATGACAGCCAGGAGTGGTATAACAAAATAGATGAGTCGGAGGCTGACGTTTGAGTTGCGGTGGTCTGGGGTAGTGTAACGGTAGCACACGACACTTTGGATGTCGACGGTCTGGGTTCAAATCCTAGCTCCAGAACTCATACAAGATTTTCCAGAGTAAGTTGATGTTTGACTATGGCAGTTTACGAAGGTAGCATAATGGTAGTGCCGCAAACTGTTAATTTGCTCAGTGTAGGTTCGACTCCTACCCTTCGTGTTATGGCCCCATTGTATAACGGCTAGTATATCTGGCTTTCATCCAGAAGATCGGAGTTCGATTCTCCGTGGGGCTATTTGCCGATGTAACTCAGTTGGTAGAGTAGCAGTTTTGTAAACTGCCTGTCATCAGTTCGACTCTGATCATCGGCTTTTGGGAATGTAGATCAATTGGTTAGATCGCTAGCCTGTCACGCTAGAGGTTGCGGGTTCAAGTCCCGTCATTCTCGTTACGTAGCCGCGTAAGTATTTAGAGATAGGGCCGGGGGCCGCGTTTGTCGTAAGTCCAATAGCCACAAGGGTTTACGTCAAATAAGTTTTTCTAAATATTTCCCCTTGACTGTGCCGATACATAGTGTAGAATCGGACTATCTAAGGAGAAAATCATGAAAGTTGCAAACGGTAACGATAAGCTGGGCAAGGGTTGTTTGGTAGTTTCGCGTCCAGTGGGTGACACTTGTCCACCTACTTGTGTTTATCTTGGCGACGGATGCTATGCTGAGCAAACAGAGAAAATGTACCCTAATGTTCGCCCCGCTGGTATGATGAATCTTATCACTGAAAAGAATCGTATTCGTGCTATGATTCTAGAGGCTATTCGTAAAGAGAAGTCTATTCGGTGGCATGAACGCGGTGATTGGTTTCTCAACGGTGAACTTGACCTAGAATATGTCGCTAATGTAACGTGGGCGTGTGAGAGTATTCTATCGGATGGTACCAAACTGCCCGATATGTGGTTTTATACTCATATTTATGATGCTCGCCTAGTTGCTATGGAAAAGTATATGAACGTATATGCTAGTGTTCATAACGAAAAAGATATGAGCGAGGCGGTGTCGCAGGGTTTCAAATTGTTCGCATGGTGTGATAGCGACGAGAAAGTTTCAGTCAAGCGTCCAAGGTCGAAGGTAAAGGCAACAGAGTGGCGTAAAAGTTTGCCCAAACTGGTTGTGCTGAACGGTGTAAAGTTTGTAACGTGTCCAGAAATTCGTCGTGGACGCGGCGTTGTCACTTGCACTCCAACGGAAGGTAGTGTATCATGCGACCTATGCCCGCGTGGTTTGGCTAACGTATTATTCCCCTCTCATTAGGATATAAAATGATTGTAGAAGATAATCAAGATTGGTACATTGTAAAAAATGTATTTGACGATAACATCATAGGACCGTTTGAGGATAGAGAAGACGCTGAGAATTGGCTACGTTCTAATAATCAAGAGGAGGAGTTGCAGAATGAAATCGCTTACTAAGTATCTTGGCGACCCCTGTAGCGATGGTTCGTTTACCACGTTCTATAAAATAAAGGGCCGCAAGACTATGGGCTTTAAAGATTTTGAAAGTAAAAGCGAGGCTATACACGCTATGGAAAATCAAAGAGTGTTGGCCACCCGTGATTTGGCCCCGCGAGTATATGGTGATGTTCGTAAAATTGATTACTTGGATGATTGTGGCGTAAAACGTCGCTCTAATTGGGGTTTTGTTACAGAGATAGCAAAAACTATTGACGATGAGGGTTATGAGGCTCGATACGATGATGATGATGGAGATTTTCACGATAGTGTTGAAAATCTAGTTTTTGAAATGCAAAATAAGTGTGACATTAACTTTGGCGACTGTCATGCCAGAAACGTAGGATGGGTTAAGCGTGGTAAAAGAGAGGTATTAGTTTGTATTGATACCGGACGCGAAAGTTTTAGCGGCGAATATCGTTACCCATAAGGAGTATAACAATGTCTAAGTATTATATTAAGAGCGGTAGTCTTGAACTTATTTATAGCACAAGTAAATCCGCGTTTGACGCTGCGGTTTCAGCCCTATGGGAAACTAACGAACATGATACTATTGACGAATATTTCTATGTAGATGAACGTGGAATGAAAGATTATGCTACAGCAGATAAAAGAACTACCGTTATAGACTCTGGGTCTATTTTAGATTCTGCTGGTTGGGAAAAGTCGTAAGTGCTTACTGGGCAAGGACTTAGATTCGGCCCGGCCGGGGTGATTTGTCGTAAGTCGTTGGTAGATAAGGACTTACGTCTAATTCAATTTTTTCTTGACTTATGACGATACTAGAGTATACTGTGTGTGTAGGAGTATGTAGGTTTGGGATAGAGGGAGAACGTGGATATCCAGAGTCTTTGCCTAAAGTCACCAATAGCGGTTTGCCGATAGTCAGTGTATGAACCGAAGCACGACCAAAGGAGAACGTATGATTCAGTGGATTGGGGTGATTATTGCGATTCTAGGGTTTACGTATAATGGGTTAAAAGATTATCAAAAGGGAGAGATCAAACTTCCAACAATGGGGGAAAAAGAGGTCTTGACAAAACCC
>Ga0114918_10004706_pt1 | contig 11816 bp, 23 predicted proteins | sample LantaG_FD_87015 | JGI IMG/M metagenome (GOLD analysis project Ga0114918, IMG submission 87015) | Deep subsurface microbial communities from Baltic Sea to uncover new lineages of life (NeLLi) - Landsort_02402 metaG | ecosystem: Environmental > Aquatic > Marine > Oceanic > Sediment | place... | reverse complement strand
GGAGGTATTGTAAACAGAAATCTAGCTCATGGGGACTATGTATATATCTATAGGAAAGACCCTGATATAGATCTCTATCCCGGATATGAGATCGTAGACCAGGCGGGAGAATGGATTCACATAGGAAATGCTACGTTCAACCTGGGGGAAACCATAGAAATCACTAAAGCCGAGGCTTTCGTTTACCTACTATAATCAACGTAAAAAGCTTGCACCGGTTAGGGGTAGAAGATTTATCTCTAGGGTTCCGCGGAACTTGAACCCATAGTCGAATCGAACGACCTTATTGCCCTTGGAATACGTTAGCACCGCTCCCTTATTATCTTAATATTATAGCAACTATTTGGGGTAAGATCAATAATAAAGCTTGACTTATGTCTAATGTATATTAATATATTAATATAAGATGAATTATACGAAATTAAAGGTTGTAAGAGTTAAGGATATCACCCCTGATATCTTCGAACTAGTACTAGAAGGTAAAGGTATCAAACATAAGCCGGGGGATTGTATGCTGCTGATGGCTCCTAATAACGAAGCCCGACCTTTCTTCATAGCTTCAGGCATTGCTGAGCCTTGGATGAGATTCCTAATAAAACGATGTAGCTCTGAGGTATCAACATATTTATCCTCACTGCAGCCTGGGAAGATGGTGAAGGTGCAACCAGAGCCTGTGTGCATGCTGCCTCACCTCATGAAAGCTCCTGATGACGTAGTGTTCATAGCAAGTGATGTAGGAATAGCCCCTATACTTAGCTATCTAAGCACCTATCCTACGGCTAAGACGACTAATATCAGTTATCTCATTGATAATGAAGGAGTTAACGTTGAATGGCTTAAGGGCCATCATAAAGCCCTGATATATACTGATAAGTTAGCTATGGAATCAGCTGTGATAGATGAGTACTGTAAGTTATGCACCTATTATGTGGTAGGCTATGCTGAGGACCTCTCTGATATAGTATCAAGGTTAAAAGGCAAAAAAATAAAGCGCCATCGGTTAAATGACGCCTTATTCTCTAAGTCTAATTAAAAGCCTAATTTATTATCCGTCTCAGGATATTCATCATTCTCTCTTTTTAACTTCTCAGCGGCTTTACTAAATATATCCTCTAGGCCTGCAGGAGTTATCATTGGGACCTCTTCTGTGATACCCCATTTACTATACTCTCGCTCCTCTAACTCTAACAAGGTAAACTTACCTGACCGGATACGCTGCTTAAAGTCCTTGAAGATGTTAGTAACATCATCCTGAAACTTATTAAGCTTATCGGGGCTTTCCTTTAACCCTCTTATATTAATCATACTACCTTTGGAAGCAACGTAAGTTGCTACGTCGAGTATTCTTAAGTCATTCTCTACTACTGTTTGTCTTAAGTTCATTAGTTCCTTTCCATATCGCTAAGTTTACAAACCTCACCTGATTTCTTAATTATTTCATCACTACCATTCTTAGAAAGTACATACAATATGTTACCATCTGGAAGTCTTGGATTATCCTCAATAAAACCATCCGTTAGGATAACATATACTCTTGAGTTATAACCCTTTGATTTAATATGGTCTGCAAAACAACTCATAGTAGTTCCACCACCACCCTTAGGCTCATATTTGATTATGTCTCTTGAGTTACTAGTAGTTACTTTAATATCATCCTCGGGATGAACATCACATGCCCACCATATCAACCTCATACTGATTTGCTGAAAGCCATTTGCAATTCCTACACACTCACTAATAAATTGTGCATACTCTTCATCTGATATTGATCCTGATATATCAAGTCCAACTATGATTTCAAGATTCTCTCTAATAGTAGATGGGAAATAAACCCCTGTACTATAATAACGTCTACCTGGACGTCTCATAGTATAATCTATTGGAATCTCTTTAGTCATGAAAGTGTTGAGTTTCTTTCTCCAGTCAATCTTAGGCTCGATAATGCCATTCAACATACGATCCATATGAGAGCTCATCGTGCCTCTCATCTTTGCCATAGTCGACGCTTCAATAGAAGTCTTCTTCCATTTGTTAGCATTGGCTGTCTGAGATGACTTACCTTTATCCTCACCTGTTGAGTTGCCCTCAGAATCTTGATCGCCTGGAAGGTGGGAGTCAATCGACCCTTTATAATTTCCATTACCTGAACCACCTTCACCACCACAACCATAACCCTGCTCAATCTCTTCAGCGTGATTAAGGAGCTCATCGTAAACATCTTCGGCAATTTTATCATTCAAGTCAATAATGAATTTACCATCCTTACCGTCAAGTTCTAATAGACCTTCAGAATTAGGAACAAGAACACCATACGGAAGTTTAAGCCCCTCACGTACTAGGATGTAATTGATAACTGCATCGGTTGCAATATTCCACAATATATGATCTCTTTTATTCTCACGCTCGAATGTCAACATTGCCATATGCATCGCTTCATGGGCCATTACACCCATCAACTCATCATCAGCAAGTTTACTTGTGAATTCGACGTTCCAATAAAGTCTACCAAATTTATTAACTCCCATTGTAGGAACACGTTCATCCGATTTGGATTGTTCGACATGCATTGACATCAATATATAACTAAAGAACGGACGTTCCTTGTTTAATGATATCTTTGCTTTTTTAATTCGATCTTTTTCTGTCAACTAACTATCTCCTTATTATCTTTATATTATAGGGCACCTTTGGGGAAAGGTCAACTTAAAAGTTACCATTTAGAAGAAGAAAGTATGAGTACTTTTTCTTAAGATATGCCCATGTTCTGAATGCGATCTCATATTCTCTCATGTATTCCTTTATCTGAGGTAACACAGAATCAATTACTTCTTTGTTCCCTAAATACACACCATCTTCAGAACTCTTTAAAGTGGTACCAAAAAATGAATAAACAGTTGATTCATTAAACTTGATATTTACTCGCCCATGTATCGCTTGAATAGATACTGTCGAAATAAGACGTGATGTTGTTCCCGTTGCAATCCTAGCCGTCTTCGGCATGCCCTGCTTATATGGATTAGGATAAATAAACTGTTCACTCTCAACCTTATCAACTGATATTGGGGTGTTAAGCTTTATCCTAAGTGCTTCTTTATTTAGCAACCTTTCATGGGCTGCCTTAAACATATGCAATTCCTTTAAGTATAAAGCCTTCTCCGGATTCTTAGTAAGTTCTGAATGTTCTTTACATATCGTCTTATATGGCTGAGGTGGTGTTGACCATTTACCTCTCTTACCATTATAATGTTTCTTTACATAATTAGCTTTAGAATAACTACTATACGAAGTCCCTATCGTTTTGCCAACAGCTGCATATTTATCACTATAATAATTCTCAGGTGATTCGACCGGTTTGATCGCCTTTTGTGAATTAAGATTACCAGACGATCTATAAAAGTAACTATTAAAATCTTCTTTAATATCTATATAGCCGTCAGTCCCAATCATATCAAGAAAATAATCTCTAATTGCATGGTCATCTTTTTCCTTGCATTTAAAGAGATTTGCATATTCACTTGATGCCGCCATAACAGTCTCTACTAACTGTTTTGCTTTATTTACATCTATTTCATACTCGCTCATACTATCTCCCTATCTTCTTTATATATAATAAGGAACAAACGGGATAAAGTCAACAAAATAGTGCTTATTTCTGATATTAACATTTGTTCCTTATTTTGTTGACATTTTCCCCTAGGTGCTCTATAATATAAAGATAATAAGGAGATGGATATGAGTAAGCGGAAAGAAAGAGAAGATAAGGCGCACGAAGAACGGGTAGCACGTATTAATAAGGAATATGAAGAAAGGGGAACAAAAGCGGCCCAGAAACAGTTCATGATAGAAATTCAGAACATTTTAAGGAAATAGGTTTGACCTTTCCCCAAAAGGACACTATAATTAAAAGATAATAAGGGAATGATTAACAGTAAAGGAAAAAGAGAAATATGATAGATGTAGATACAAGAGGTTATAAGGACGCATTAGCGGCATGTCATGCAGTTAAGTCACCACTATATGTTTATGGTGGGCCGGGGATTGGTAAATCTGAAATTCCAAGGCAGTATTTTAAAGAAGTCGCCAAGCAAGATGGTAAGAAGTTCCATGAGTGGACTGATCTGACATTGGATCAGAAGATGCATGCGATTAATAACCCCGATGAGTATTTCATCTTTTGTGACCAGAGAGTCGGCCAGATGGATACGACTGACCTTCGTGGAATACCTAATCTGGTTAACACGGAAATGCTTGAGACGATTCCTATGTCTTGGGTTATCTATTTTTGCAAACCTGACGCACATGGCGTTATATTCTTTGATGAGTTGAATCTTGCGGCACCTGTTGTTGCAGGTCAGGCCTATCAGATTATTAACGACAGGGCAATTGCTGATAGACGTTTGGGTAATGACGTATGGGTGTTTGGTGCAGGTAATAGAGCCGGCATTGATCAGGCACACGTATTTGAAATGCCATTCCCACTTCGTGATAGGTTTAATGAAATTTGTATCCACCCATGTAGGGACGAATGGGTTAAATGGGCTGCGGGTAATGTTAATGCTCACTTAATCGCTTTTGTAAGTTGGAAGGAATCGTATCTCTATAAGGTAGTTGAGGATTCAGTTAATAAGTCTTCTACTCCAAGAGGTATTGTAAGAGCTTCTAAACTTATAGGTAATAACGATATCCTTTCGGATGACGTCCACACCTTGATATCAATGGCGGTTGGTGAAGGCTTCGCAACGGAGTTCCAGGCATATTGTAAACACTTTCAGGATCTTGATTTCAAAAAGATTTATAAGAATCCTGAAATGGTTCAGGGAATGAAGTCTGATAAGCTATGGGCAATCATAGGTGGGATGACTGAACAGTTCCTTAAAGGTGCTGATAAAGAGAAGTTCCAGGCGATGATGTATGTGGTTGATAATTTGGAAGCAGATTTCGCGATCGTAGCGCTTAGGATGATGAAGGATACGGATCAGAAGAAGTTTTCAAAGCAGGTCAAAGTTGTTAAGAATATCATATCGTTGGCTGACAAGTACGGCGAATTTATAATGGCTGGTTAATCATTATGTGGGGTCTTCGGACCCCACTCCCTAATATGAAAAGAGGTGCAATAGCACGAATAAGATTGACATTATCCCAAAAACAAACTAATATAATAATAAGAATAAGAAGAACAAAAATAACAACCTAATATAGGTAGGAGAAATAAAATGGCTAAGAATAAACTTAGATGTACAGTGACAGGTGAATGGTATGGCGTTAGTAAAGCAAGGCGTGAGAAGCTTATAGCATCATTCGGTTCAGTAGAAGAGCTTGAAAAGAATTATGTATCTCGCGACGGTAAAAGGCTTTTGAAAGAAGGTAAGACACCTGAAGAGATCTTGGCGATGGACGTTACGACTAAAACGATCGCTCCAAAGCGTTCAAAGACTGCCGAGACAAAGGCTGATGAAGTTATCGGCCAGCCAAGGGTAGAAGATGACCCAGATGCAGATGAGGACGTAAAGGATTTTATGGCACCTCGCATTGGCTGTTGACGCAAGTTCAAAAGCTATATAATACAATATAACATAACAAGACTGGCTCTATCCTAAACATAGTGCACGCCGAATTTTCTACACCTCAAATTACGAAACATTCAGCCCGCACTTAGGACGAGCTGGTCTTTTTTGTTGACCTTTCCCCATTTGTTCTGTATAATATAAAGATAATAAGGAGATGGATATGAAAGCATTACAAAAGTTTAAAGAAGCATCAATAGAGACAGTCCTGGATATAGAGAGTCAACTTAACGGTGATTTATCTGAGTTGGTTACGATGATTAATAATGCAGCCGACTTTGAAGCCATTCATGAGCTTCTAGTTATAGAGATGGGTGCGGATGAAGATGTGATATTTGCTATATATCAAGACGCACTTAATGATTGACATTACCCCATTTGTGCCCTATAATATAAAGATAATAAGGAGATAGTTAGATGACAGATGGTGAGATAGCAACAGCAGGTGATAGAATTAGAAGTGATGTGGAGTGTGCATGTGGAGATGTTGCATACGAAATGGAAATAAGTGATTGCCCATCCTGTGGTGATCCACATGGTGCGGCCGCGGATGATCTATTCAATGATGAAGGATTTTTGGGTGATATTATAGGTGATAGAATCTATGATGCATCTAATGATAATACTGATAGAATTAAAATCGCCAAACATATGCAGAAATATGCTCATACTGCACTTAATAACGTTCTAGTTAAACTAATAAATAGATTGTCGAAATAGATTGACCTTTCCCCAAAGGTTCACTATAATATAAAGATAATAAGGATAAGGAGATAAAGGATGGCGAAAGTTAAACAGTTTGATAAAGCAACATGTAGGGAAGTTGGAGATGCTATAGAACAGGCACTGAAATCAGTAGCAGTTAAATATGGTATTAATATAAGAAAAGGTAACGGTAGATTCTCTCCGGATACTTTAGATCTTAAGATTCATTGCGCTCGGGTACAGGGTGGGAAAGTACTCTCTAAGGAAGCTAGTGATTTCAAACGCTTAGCCAGCCTCTACGGCCTTAAACCTTCTGATCTAGGGCGAACATTCACTGCAGGTAATGGAACATATAAGATAACAGGGCTTAATACTAAAGCTCATAAGTATCCTATTAATGCAACTAAGGTTACAACCGGTGCTGGTTTTAAGTTTCCTGAAAAACGTGTCAAACTATTACTTGATAAATAAACTAATATGATTGACCTTTCCCCAAAGGTTCTGTATAATATAAAGATAATAAGGAGATAGTTATGAAGTTGGATAGGGACACATATTTGTTATATAATAAAGAATTAAACACCATGGCACATAGGGCTGGGGTTGAATTTTGTAGACAGTTTTCATATAACGGCCCTAAAGTAAGGCGCACCAAGTTCTGGGCCTGTTATCGTTGCAAAGCAAACATTGACGCTTTTATAGCAAAAGTTAAAAGATGTTCATTTGTAAAAGACGCTTTCATATATGTGCCTTACAATAGCTCCCCAGTATCAGTTAAGGTTATATATGAATAAGTATATTATATGATTGACATTACCCCATTTGTGCCCTATAATATAAAGATAATAAGGAGATAGGATGATAAAGGCGGAACGAAAAATAAAGTATGATAATAAGGCATGTCCGGAATGTGATAGTGATTGTTATATTCCAGCCCATGGTTATTATAAAAATGGCAATAAGATATGGGTTTGTGGTACTTGTGATATAGAATATACTGATAAACAATTAAAAAAGATATATAAGGTTTAGGTTGACCTTTCCCCCTTTGTGCTCTATAATATAAAGATAATAAGGAGATAGATATGACCGAAGATAAATTGAAAGTAATGCCAAAGTTGGAAGACGTAGTTGATTCATATCACGGTAAGATTGGTTGTATGTGTGGCTGTAATGGTAAGTATAAGTATGCAACTAAACATGTTAAGTTCGCTGAGAAGAATAGAGGTTATGACTTATGGCAGGATGAAATAAGTGATCGGAGTGTAAAGATTATATATAATAAGATTGCAAAAGCATTTGCCAGCGGTAAAAATATTATAACTAGTGACAAACCTTTGCAGAATGGTATCAATTATGCCTACGTAGAAGATTTAGATTCCGGACGTTGTAAAGCAATATATTTCAAGATTTAGTTATCGACCTTTCCCCATTTGTGCCCTATAATATAAAGATAATAAGGAGATAGAGAATGAAGAAATCAGATATAAAAGCAGTCGTATCATATGATTGGAATCGCAAAGATAATCAGGGTTGTAAGTTTATCCCAGGTGAGAAAGCCAAAGTATCTTGGGGGTATACAGGCACTCAGAACGCCCGAAAGGGTCAGGTCGGTACAGTATTCGCGGTAACGGTAGCCGGTGATAACGGCAAAATAAGGGGTCATAATACGTTCTATGGTAGGGCCTACACTCGTTATTATGTTGAGTTTAACGACGGAAACGTTCAGTATTTTGAAGCACATCACCTAATTAAAGCTTGACCTTTCCCCATTTGTGCCCTATAATATAAAGATAATAAGGAGATAGAAAGATGAGATACAGAATCAAAAATGCAGATACAGGTGAAGTAAAAGGTGTTATATTTAACGAGACTAATGAGAGTTTAGTTAGGGCTGATGCAATCCACCTTATGGGTGATAAGAGAGTTAAAGGCTCTATGGGCAACTTTGTCGTAGAAGTTGAGAAGAAACCTGATGTTTGGACAGAGACTGACATTAAGATTTCCAATCCTGTTTTAGGTATATAATTTCCGTCGTGTGTTCAGACTCCTTAGGAGCTTTGAGGGACTTAATGTTAACCGTTATTAACAGCGACATAATTTAAGGATAGAATGAAGAACAAACGAGCATATGAAATGAAGGTATGTCCAGAATGTGAATCACATTTATATCTTCCAGAGCATCTAAAGAAAACCAAAATTGAGCTTTGGGTCTGCGGGTTCTGTGATACAGAGTATTCTAACGATGAGCTCAAAAGAATCTACAAACAACTTTAGAGTTGACATTTCCCCTAAGGTTCTGTATAATTATAAGATAATAGGGAAGGGGATAGAATGAAGAAAAAGAAAGCAAAGAAGGCAAAGGTTAAGAAGGCCAAAAAGCTTACTACAAGTAAAGTTTGTTGCACAATATGTAAAGAGTGTAAAGGGATGTCAAAAGCCCGCAAAGAGAAGCTCATAGGAGTCTTCGGTTCACTTGAAGAAGTACACGCCAAGTATGTTTGTCGTAAATGTCGTAAGATAGAGAATGTTCGTAGGGACGGCAGGAAGAAGCCAGAGAAAAGAAAGCGTAAGCCAAAGTTGGTTACCAAATGGCGCGATCCTATAACTGAAGAGATCATCCTTCCAGATTGGATGAAGACTATATGTTCAAACGATTACGGTAAGAAAGAGAAGATAGGCGTCTCTCCGGTTAGGACTTGGAAGAAGCCAGAAGATGTTTCAGACAAGGAATGGAATAAGGCTCTTAAAAGTACTATCAAGTATGGTAAGGCAAAGGGCATCCTTAAGGGCTAATATGAAGACGAAGCAAATAGGCCAAAAAGTAACAAAGAAGATAATCAAACAATATCTTCAAGAGAAGCTTTCAACAGATTATAAGTGGGCCTTGAAAGCCTTATTTAGGGTTTATGATTATCAAACGCTTGATGAACAGGAAGCCGCTACGACGTGTGAAGAGAATGGTATAGGTTTCACAGGAGCTGACGCTGAGATATTAACATCCTTTGCCGAACAGTATAGGCGTAAGGGTTACTTATCTCCTAAGCAAATGGAGATTGTTTACAAGAAGATGAAGAAGTATTGGAAGCAAGTCTTAGCTATATCTAATGAAGGTAAGCTTCAGAGAGCAATGATTGAAGATGGGGCAGTAACAAAGGAGCAGGTGTTTTTAACTAACCTGTTAAAGTGAAATAATGAAAGATAATAAAAGGAGAAAAGAAAATGGCTCGAATGAAAGGGAACACCTCAAGACCAAAGAAAATGAAAAAGATACGCCCAAAGAAAGCAAAGAAGCTTCGCTGAACGTTCCTTCGGAATATGAAGTCAGAATGACAATGTTAGTTATATATGGCCTGGCAGCAATAGCAGCCATGGCATGGGCGCCCATATGGGTAGCATGGGGAATCACAGCTATCGGGGTTGCACGATCGTTGCCTTGGGCAATAAGATCAGCAATAAACAAATAATTTCTATCTATCCCCTAGGGCCGCTAGTATCATCTGTGCAACGCAGAACTAGCGGTCCTTTTTTGTTGACATTATCCCCTTTGTACTGTATAATATAAAGATAATAGGGAGATAGTTAATGACATCAGTTGAGAAAAGAAAGTTTAAAGAATATAAGAGTCAGTTCCGTATACGTTTTGATTCATATATGGAGATAGATAAAATTAAGAGAGCTGAAGCGTATAAATATACAAATTATTATTGCTTTTTTAAAGATGGATCAGTTGCGATTATGAATGATAAATACTACGATATTTATCTCGATAACATGCCAGGTGGAAAATTTTATATCGATGCAGCCCATCTCAAAAAAGAGGGGTTTGAATGGCCTAGGTTTGGTAATGCATATAAAAGAAGGTGGAAGAATATCAAGACGGGTAAGTTTACATCTCCAGAAATAGAGAAAGTTTATAACTCTTAATTGTTGACCTTTCCCCATTAGTTCTGTATAATATAAAGATAATAGGGAGATAGTTAAATGAGTTATACAGTATTTATTCCAATCAAGCCAGAGGGTGGTGTTGACTTTGAGGATGGATTGTTTGGTGGCTATACAGACGAAGAGTGGGATAGGATTAAGCCTTATGAAAAGTATCCATATGATTATACAACCTCCTCTACACTAAGTTCACTTAAAGAAGTAGATGATTTTGAAAAGAAACTTAGAGATAACGCATGACCCCTAAAGAACGAGATAGATTCGTAGATGAAAAGCAAAAGGAGCTGAATGGATACTGGCAGGATACATCACTCAATGATATCATCCACATCAAGACTAAAGAAATCAAAACCCCATACCTTCAAAGAGCGGCGGAAGAGTTTCACGCAATTAAGTTACAACCTCGAGAAGTCCCAGGACACCCAATCGATACGACACTTAGACTCATTAGACTCGATAGACCTTCCGTTAGCATTGAGATGCTTTCATTGGATAGGGTCTTTAGTATTGATAACAAAGAAGTCAATGTAAAGAAGGAGTGGAAGGTTAAAGGCTCCTCAGGTTATTATACAGTAAGATTACATGGTGAGAAGTATCTATGTAATTGTAAAGGGTTTCAGTTTAGGAAGAAGTGTAAACACTCCGAATTAATAAGGGAGCAGAATGATTCTGAGGGATAGGAAAACAAAGCGGCTTGGGCTGATAATCAAAGGGCGTGATGGATGGTATACCGAATATTCATTAGAATCCAGGAAGATCAGAAAGATCAGATATAAGCGCGCTTTCATCCATCGATGGAAATGTTGTATTTGGTGCCCTTTTCTTGTTGACATTTCCCCTTAGGTTCTGTATAATATAAAGATAATAGGGAGATAGTTAAAGATGGCATCAAATAAGCAAATATTAAAAGAGATTCAAAAGGTTAATGATTATCAGGTCATAAACATTATGCGAGCAGTTCCCCGCGGGTTATGTTGGAATGGTAACTATATCGTATGGGTTAAGGCAAAGAAGAATTCAGATGAGCCCGAAGTTAGATATTATAAGAAGAAGATATTTAAGAATGGAAACCATACCTGGGTTAAAGGAAAGATATCAGAACTTTATTGTTGACCTTTCCCCTAAGGTTCTGTATAATATAAAGATAATAAGGAGATAGAGAATGAAGAAGTTTGTTATATGTGAAAATGAATATATGTTTTCAAAGAAATGTTTTGAACCAACAATATATTTAAAGGAAGCCGAATCATTTGCAAATTTAATTAAAGATATTGTAGGTATTAATGACACTCCGGAATGCCTTAAAGGTTTAGGACTTTCAGAAAATTATACAGATGATGATATTATTAAATGCTGGAATAAAATGGATCTTAATTATGGAACAGAAAATTCTGTTCGTAAAAGTGATGAAATGTGGGATTGGATAATATTTGATACCGAAGAAAATAAAATAGTTTACCCAGTAATAAAGGATTGACATTTCCCCTAAGGTTCTGTATAATATAAAGATAATAAGGAGATAGAGAATGATTAAATCAAAAGACGAGATGAGCAAGAATATAGAGATAGATTTGAACGGCCCAGAAGGCAATGCATTTGCTC
>Ga0114918_10004704_pt1 | contig 11816 bp, 8 predicted proteins | sample LantaG_FD_87015 | JGI IMG/M metagenome (GOLD analysis project Ga0114918, IMG submission 87015) | Deep subsurface microbial communities from Baltic Sea to uncover new lineages of life (NeLLi) - Landsort_02402 metaG | ecosystem: Environmental > Aquatic > Marine > Oceanic > Sediment | place: Baltic... | reverse complement strand
TCTCTCTCTCTCTCTCTCTCTCTCTCTCTCTCTCTCTCTCTCTCTCTCTCTCTCTCTCTCTCTCTCTCTATCTCGGCGCCCTTCCTACCCCGCGCGATGGACGAGCTCCGCGCGGCGATGGCGGCCAGGAAGGCCGAGGTGGCGCGGGCGGTGGCGTCGAAGAATCCATCGAGTTCGACGTCTGTAGCTTCCGATGATGCCGATGCTCCTGCTGCCGCCCCCGCGGGCAGGCCCAAGCAGACCTTCGTGCGCCGCGCCGACCTCGAGGCCGCGCGGCTGAAGCGGCTCCGCGAGGAGGAGGAGGCCGAGCGGGCGGCCAAGGTGAGGGAGCGGGAGGAGAGAGAGAGAAAAGAGAAGAAGAGCATTTCGCCGGCTGACGTCGGAAAGCTCGACGGCGAAACTCACTTCCAACCACCTCCTCCAAAACTACTAAAAAAAAAACAACAACACCAGGAGGCCAAGCGCGCCCGCGAGGCAGCCGAGGCAGCTGCTTTGTTGTCACGCAGCAAGAAAGGAGGCACCAACGGCAGCCTGATGAAGGACGGAAGCAAAGAGACCCTCCTGCTCTCCCCGGACGGCAAAGTCTTAGAGAGGAAATCAGCAGCTGCCGCAGCAGCAGCCTCCGTCGCCCCCTCTGCCTCTTCCTCGGCCTCCCTCCCCAGGCAGGAGGTCATCCGCCGCCTCCGCCTCCTCGCGCAGCCCGCCACGCTCTTCGGCGAGAGCGACACGCAGCGCGCCTGCAGGCTCGACGCGGCAGCGCTGTCGTTCAAGCCCGAGGACGAGCACGCGACGGGAGGGCAGCAGGCGAACGTCCTGATCGCCCTCGAGCGGGAGGAGCGCGCCGCGAGGGCTGCGGCGGAGAGGGCGCGGGTCGCCAAGGGAGGAGGAGGAGGAGGAGGAGGAGGAGGAGGCGACGGGGGAGGAGGAGGAATAGGGGACGCGGGGAAGAAGACAAAGGAAGACGGGAGCAGCAAGAAGAAGAAGAAAGACCCCACCGCCGACGACAGCGACGGAGAGGAAGAAGAAAAGGACAACGAAGAGGAAGAAACCGACCCGGAGAAGCGCGCCACCGCGGCAGCCTTCGCCGCAGCAGCAGCCGCAGTCGCAGCCGCCCGCAGGGAAGCCTCGCTGACCCCGGAGGAGAAGATAGCGCTGCGGCTCAAACAGTGGATGAAGGGCTGGAGCGACGAGCTCGCCGCCCGCCCGGCCTCCGAAGCCACGGGGACAGCGGCGGGCACCGCCGCCACGCTGCAGCACGCGCAGTCTTCCGAGTACCTGAAACCGCTCTTCAAAAGGCTCCGCAAGAGGCAGCTGTCCCCTGAGATGCTGGCCGGTTTATCCTTGATGACAGAGGCCATGGCGAGGGGAGACTACCTGAGCGCCGCCGACGTCTACACCAGGCTCGCGATCGGGAACGCGCCCTGGCCGATCGGCGTCACCTCGGTGGGCATCCACGAGCGCAAAGGGAGGGAGAAGATTTCGCACGTCAGGGAGAGCGGGGTGCACTCCGTGAAAGGCGGAAGCGGCGGCGGAGGAGGGGGAGGAGGGGGTCTGACGACGAAGGCGGAGGCCGAGGCGGCGGTCGCGGCCGCGGCTGCCACGGCCGGCGGCGGCGTGTACATCATGAACGACGAGGCGACCCGAAAATACCTGCAGGCCCTCAAGAGGCTCTTGACCGTAGTCCAGAGGCAGAGGCCCGCGGACCCTTCGAGGAGCATAGAGTACACGAGGGGGAACGGCGGAGGAGCGAGCGCGGGAGGAGGAGGAGGCGGAAGCGGAAACGGAGGTGGAGGTGCTTCTTCGACCTCTTCTCTGGCGCTCACTCTCATGACAACAACAGGAGGAGGAGGAACAGCTGCCGCTGCTGCCCCTCCACCTTCCTCCCTCCCCCCTCTCGGAGCAGCCAACGAGACGGGCGTGCCGGAGAAGTGGCAGCACATCCTGCGGCGCAACGAGGTGTTCCAGAGCGCCGCCGCCAGGCAGCAGAAGGAGCTCGGGGAGAGGGAAGCAGGCAAGAAGAGGAAGAAGAAATGACAAGGCAGGGAAGTGATGGAAAAATGTCAAAATTGTAACAATAAATAACAGCAGAAAGCAGCATTCAAAAGAGAGAGAAGAGAGGGAGAGAAAGAAGATCCCACGCTCTGTCCCTTGCGTCGGATTAGGCGCGCGAGAGAAAGAGAGGGTCGAGGTCGAAGGTCCAAGAAAAAGAAACATTCCAGTTCGTCATTTTTTCATCGTCGCCGTTCGTCCTTTCTTTCGATCGACCTTTTTTTTCTTTTCTTTTTTTTCTTTCTTCTCTTTTCATGTCCGCAGCCTTCGTCGCCGAGGTCGGCACCTTCTGCGCCGCCGCCCGGAGGCGCCAGCTCCGCGGCCCGGCCGCCTGCGCCCGCCGCGCCGCGGAGCTGCTCCGGCTGCTGGTCGCCAACGGCAGGCACGCCGACCCATGCTCGCTGATCGCCGACGTGCGGAGGTGGGGCGCCGAGATGCAGGCCGCGGCGCCGCTGGGTGAGGACGCTTTTTTTGTTAAACGGGGTGGTTGCTGGGTTCGAAAATCTCTCCTGCGTGCTCTTGCGGATTGGGTGATGCGAGAAAAGAGCCATGGCTGGCCGCGTCGGGTTTCTTTTTCTTCCGAAAACACCAATCGACGGCGGCCGATGATGGCGCCATTTGTTCACTCGCTTCTCTCTTTTTTTCTTCTCAACCCCCGACCTCCTCGTCTACAAAAAAAAAACAGAGCTCTCCATCGGCAATATGGTCCGCCGCGTCCTCCACATGATCCGCGAGGAGAGCGCTGACGAGTGCAGCGGCGGCGTCGGGAGCGGCAGCGGCGAGAGCGAGCGGGACGCGTTCGCCGACGGGCGCCTGCCCTCGGCGCTCGCGCTCGCGGCGTCGGCGGGATTCGGAAGTAGCGCGGGAGGAGGCGGCAACAACAACAACGGCAGCAGCAGCAGCGGCGGCGGCGGCGGTGGCGCCTTCGGAGGCTTCGGAGGAGGAGCAGCAGGGAGCGGCGCCGCCGACGCGCTCGCCGCGAGGGCCGGGGGACTGCTGTCGAGGGCGCTGCGGCCCGGAGGGAGGAACGTCTCGCTGCACAACCTGCTCGACAATGAGAACAGCCTCCTTCTCGGTGGAGCTGGAGCAGGAGGAGCTGGAGGAACCGGAGGGATCGTCTCCCCGACCTCGCCGATGTCGCCCGCGGCTGCTGCAGCGGCGAGCGGGGGCGGCAGCAGGCTTCCTCCCTCGCCGAAGCTGCCCCGCGCTGGAGGAGGAGGAACAACGGCGACAACGACGACCCCCCCGGCGCAGCAGCGGAAATCCGGCAAGGCTTCGAAATTGCCCCCTTGGCCCGGAAGGGCCGGCGTGATCGAGCAGCTCAACGAGCTTATCGACGAGCTGGACGAGATGGACACGGCGATCGCGATGAGGGTAAGAGAAGGGAGAGAAGAGGAAGAAGGAGAGGGAGAAGAAGGAGAAGAAGATGAGAAAGTTTCCTTTTTCTTGGAGCCTTTTTTCACCCGCGAGCTCTCTTTTTTTCGAAATTCCAACTAATAAAAACTTTCTCTCTCTTTCTCTTTCTCTCCAACCCATCCCAGGCCGGAGATCACATCCACGCCAACGAGATCGTCCTCACCCTGGGCCACGACCCGACGACGCTGCTCTTCCTGCTCGAGGCGGCCAAGCGCCGAACGTTCCAGGTCGTTGTCGCCGAGGCCGCGCCGAGCTACAGCGGCCGGGCCACCGCCGTCGCTCTCGCGAAGGCAGGGATCGCGACGACGCTGATCGCCGACGCCGCCATCTTCGCGGTCATGGCCCGGGTCCACAAGGTGGTGATCTCTGCCCGCGCGCTGCTGGCAGACGGCGGCGTGCTCGCCCCCGCGGGCTCCAGGCTCGTGGCGGCGGCCGCGGCGAGGCACGCCGCCCCCTTCGTTGCCTTATGCGGCCTGCACTGCCTCTCGCCGCTCTTCCCTCACGACCCTGCCCTGGCGACGAACGACTTCGGGGACCCGGGCGACGTCTTGGACTATGCCAGCCTGCCCGTGGCGCAGGCGGCGCCGACTCGGGCGAGCGTGGAGGCCGCGAGGGCGCTGGCCATCGCCGTCGCCGAGGGTGGTGGCGGGCGCGGCGGCGACGGGAGCGGCAGCGGAAGTGGGAAAAACCGCGAGGAGGGCACGGGTCCTTCTTCTTCCTCTTCCTCCTCCTCGAACGCGTCCTCGGTCTCCGCCGCAGCCGCCAACGCAGCGGCGGCCGCGGCCTCTGCGACCTGCGGCCTCCCGCACGTGCTGTCCCCGATGCTCGACGTCGTTGCGCCCGACCTGGTTTCGCTCTTGGTGACAGACACCGGGTGCTACACGCCGTCTTACGTCTACCGGCTGCTGTCCGAGTACTACAGCAGGGAAGACTACAGCATTTAGAAGGAAGAGGAGAGAGAGGAGGAGAAGAAGAATGTAAAAAAAGAAAAAAAATGGAGGAAGAAAAACGGAGAAAAAGAAAAAGTTTTTTTTGTTTTTTTTCTTTCGTTTTTTTTTTACTTTTTCTTCACTCAGCCGCAGCGCTCCTGTTCCTCTGCAGCGCCGACAGCGCCGCCCCTCCCCCCACCAGCGCCCCGTCGGCAGCCTCGAGCCCGTCGTTCACGGCCCCGAACCCGTGGGACCGCCGCAGCACGGGGTGAGGGGCCAGGGCCGCCTCGACGTCTGCCGGGTTCCAGTAACCATTCCCTCCGCTTCCGCTCCCTTTCATCGTCTCCAGGTACCAGTCCACCGTCTTCCGCAACCCCTCCTCCCAGCTGGTCGTCTCCTTCCAGCCCAGGGCCGCCAGCTTCCTGTCGCAGATGAAGTAGCGACGGTCGTTGAAGGCGCGGTCGCGGACGTGCCTGATTGGAGAGGAGCGAGGGGGAGGAGGAGGAGGAGGAGGTGGGGGGGCCGGGTTTGAAGAAGAAGGAGGGCCCTTGCCGCCGTCGCCGCCGCCGCCGTTGTCTCCTGCTCCTCCTCCTCCTCTCCGTCCCTCTTCCTCCTCCTCCTCCTCCTTCCTCCTCTTCTCCTCGAAGATCCGCGTGATGTCCCTCGCCACGTCCAGCACTGTCCTCTCCCTCTGCGAGCCTATGTTATAAGTCTGGCCGGTGACGCCCTTACGTAATATGACGTCAAAGGCCTCGGCGACGTCTTCGACGTACAGGTAGCTCCTGGTCGCGCCGCCGTCGCCGTGGACCGGCAGAGGGGCGCCGCGCGAGGCGAGCAGCGTGAATTTCGGAACTAGTTTTTCGGGGAACTGGTGTGGCCCGTAGACGTTGTTCCCCCTCGTGGTGATGACCGGCAGGGAGTAGGAGGTGCTGTAGGCCCTCGCGACCATTTCGGCCCCGGCTTTCGCGGCGGAGTACGGGTTGGTCGGAGCCAGGGACGACCCTTCGTCGAGGCCCAAGTGGCCATCCGGGATGCCGAAGGAACCGTCGCCGTAGACCTCGTCGGTGGAGACGTTGATTACCTTTTTTCAGGTGGAGGGAGGGAGGAGGAGGAGAAAGAGAAAGAAAAGTGAGAGCGGTGAGAAAGTTTCTCTTCGTTCAGACCTCGACGAAAAAGAGAGAGAAAAAAGAAATTGAAAAAGCCAACTCACCCGCTGCACCCGCCTCTCCTTCCCCTCTCTCTCCCCGGCCACCCTGCAAGCCTCGAGAACGACGTGAGTTCCTGTTTTGAGAGAGAGAGAGTTTGAGAAGGAAAAAAATGAAGGAAGAGAAGTTGCGTTTTTTCTCTTTGACTTTTTATCTTTCAAAAAGAAGAAGAGGAAGAAAATCAAAAACACCCCTCTCTCTCTCCTCTCCTTACCGTAGGTGTTGTTCAAGGTGAAAGCCAAGGAGTTCCCGAAGGAGTTGTCCACGTGCGTCTGCGCCGCAAAGTGCATGACTGCATCCACCTTTTCCGTTTCTAAAAGATAAGAAACGAGATCGCCAGAGCAGATGTCGCCTTTGACGAACTTGAAGTTTGGTTTATCTGCCACGGAACTTAGGTTGCGCAAGGAGGCGCAGTAGTCGAGCTTGTCGAGGGCGATGACGCGTATGGACGGGTAGCGGTGCACGAGCAGGGAGACGACGTGCGAGGCGATGAAGCCGGCGCCGCCTGTTTTTTTGATTTTGATTTTTTTTCGAAGTCGGGTTTTGTTTTGTCGATCGGGGTGTTTTGATGAGGTTGTTCGCCAAAGCTCTTTTCTCTTTCTCTTTCTCCTCTCTTTCTGTTTTCTACTGAAAAAAAGCAAAAACTCACCTGTGACCAGCACGCACTTGGGCGTGTAGACGTCGCCGCCGTTGGAGGAGCTCATCTTTCTGTTTTGTTTTGAGGAGAGTTTTGAGGTCGAGAAGGTTGAGGTTGAGGATTTGACGTCGACGTCGTTCGAAGAGCAAAAGAAGCCGCTCTTCCTCGCTCTCCGCTGGAGCTCTTCTCGCCTCGATTGCAGCACCACTGCCGAGCCACGAGCGGTATCTAAGCTTACGCAGCAAAGAGAAGCGCAGAATCGGGCTGGAAGAGAGAGAGAGCATGAGAAGAGGAAGGCAATTCAACGATGAGCAATCGAATCGATGGTTCGATGACGGCTACGCTCCATCAATCTTACCCCTGCGACTCTCGCGTTCCGAAGCCTCCAATCAGGCCAACGCCGACGCCAGAGCGTAGAGGGGTCTCTCGGACTGTGTCGGCGACAGGAGCGAGAGGAATAAACAAAGAGAAGAGAGAATAGATAGATAGGTAGACAGAGAGAGAGGGAGAACGTCACTCGAGTTGCTCTTTCCGAAAAACAAAAATGGAAAAACGACGAAGAAAGAAAAAAACCTCTTCGACCTCTTCTTCTTCTCTCTCTGCTCTCTCTCTTTACAAAACGCTCAGCATCTCGTCCACGGTCTTCCTCAGCGTCCCCTCCTGCGCCATCTCCAGCACGATGTCACACCCTCCAACCAGCTCCCCGGAAACATAAAGCTGCGGGAAGGTGGGCCAGTCAGAAAAAACTTTCAGGCCAGATCGCACACCATCGTCGGAAAGGATGTCAAAGGTCCCCAACTGCTGCGGCTCGTCGAGCCCAGAGGCCCGCAGCGCCTCGACGACCTTGCGAGAGAAGCCGCAGCGGGGCTGGTCCGGGTCGCCCTTCATGAAGAGCATGACGGGGTGCTTCTTGACGAGGGCTTCGAGGGCCCTCTTGGCGGTTTCCGTCAGGTTGCCAGAGGAGTCTAGGGGCTCGGCCGGGACTCCCGAAGAAGAGGAAGGTGCTCCTTCTTCAACTTCTTTCGCTTCTTTCGCTTCCGCCCTGGGAGGCGGCTCCAGCTGCGCCGCGACGGCGTCGACGAGGGCCGGGGGGTCGGGCCCCTCCACCTTCCCCGCCACCGCGCCGTTCTTCACGAACACCGTCGTGGGCACCGCCGCGACGCCGAGCCTCTCCGCCGCCGCCGAGCTCGCCACGCCGTCGGCCTCGACGCGGAAGAACGGGACAGCTCCGAGGTAGTCCTTCGCGAGCTCCGCGGCGACGGCATCCATCTGGTTGCAGGGCCCGGCGGCCCAGGAGGCCCAGAAGGAGACGACAGCCTTGTTCGTGTTTGTGTTTGTGGTAAGGAGGAGGTTGAGGTTGAGAGTGTTGAGAGAGTTGAAAGGTTGAGGTTCAGAGACAGCAGCATTCGATCGGCGATCGTTCGCATTCTTCTCAGTCTCCCTCGCCCCCTTGTTTCCTGCTTCTAACGAACTCAGACGACTCACCACGGGCGCGTTGGCGAGGGCGGCGTCGAGCGCGGCGGCGGTCGGGACGTCGACGACGGGGGCGACCATCGTTTGGTTTTTGGGACGGACGGAGAGAGAGAGAACGGGAGAGGAAGGATTGACTCGGAGTTTTCCGTCCGAAGGGAAAATGAAAGTGAGAAGGCAAAGACACAATTTTTTCTTTTTTTTACAAGCAACTTTTTTACTGCCCGCCGCCGCCGCGCGCCGCCACGCCCCACGGGTCCGCCGCGGCGTCCAGCGCCGGCTCGTCGAGATCCGGCGGCATCGCGGCCCAGGGCATCATCAGAGTTGAAGCGGCGGCGGAGGCAGTGTTGGCGTTGCTGCTTCCTCCTCCTCCTCCTCCTCCGAGTGCGCCGAAGCCGAAGCCTCCGCCGCCGCTTCCCCTCGCTCCCTCGTCGTCGCTGTCGTCGTCGTTCTCCCCGTAAAGCGGCGCGGGTGGCCAGATGCACACCGCGGCAGCAGCAGCTGCTGCTGCTGCTGGAGAAGAAGAAGAGACATGTGGAGGAGGATGAGGCTGCTGCTGCTGCTGCTGCCGCGACGACGACAACGACGAAGAAGAAGGCGACGAAGAAGGAGCGGCGTCGGCGGCGGAAGGTGCATCGAAGGCCGCGGGCGGGGGCACCGCCGCCGCGCCGACCGCCCGCAGCTGCCGCGCCAGCGCCCCCGACGCAGGAGGAAGAGGCGGCAGAGGGAACGCGGGCGCGGGAGAAGGGCGAGGCGCGGAGATGGAAGAAGGACGAGGGAACGAAGCCGCGGGCGAGGGCGAGGGCGAGAGCGACGCGAGCTCGTGCTCCTCGCCGAAGGCGCCAAAGCCTCTCAGTGCCTGCGGGGAGGCGAAAGCGATCGGTGGTGCCGCCGCCGCGGAGGGGAAGAAGCGGATCGGAGGAGGAGGCGGCGCGCTTGGGGGCGGCCTCTGCTGCTGCTGAGGTGGTGGTGGAGGCGGAGGAGGTTGAGGCGGAGAAGGAGGAGGTTGCTGCTGCCGCCGAGCCCTTGCTGCTCCTGCTCCTCCTTCTCCGCCTTCCTCCCTCCTCCTCCCTCCGTCCCGCTCTTCCCCCAAGTCCAGCGACGCCAGCAGCGCGAGGTGCGCCACGGCGAGGTCGCCCTCGCCGCCGTCCCCCGGAGGCAGGAAGGCCGAGCGGGAAGCAGCAGCGAAGGCGGCGGGAGGAGGAGGTTTTTCATTATCATCATCATCTTCTTCTTCTTCTTCGGCTTGTTGGAGCTCTGAGGAGGAGCCGAAGGCTGTGTCTCTCCTCCTCGCCGCCATCGCAGGCCTCCGCTTCGGCTTCGGCTTCTCCGTCTCTTGCTCTCCTCCTCGGAGCAGGATCGAGCCGAGGAGCGAAGAAGAGGAAGCGGCTAGAGCAGCAGGAAAAGCGCCGTCGCCATCGCCGCAGCCGCTCCCTTTGCTTCCACCGCGGCCGCCGCTTCCGCCGCCGCCGCTGCTCTTCTCCTTGCACTTCCTCGCCACGGCTTCCAGCAGCGCCCTCGACTCCCGGTCGGGCTCCCACTCCGGGTACTCCCCGGCGAAGGACAGCAGCGACTTCTCCAGCTTGCCCTCCCTCGATTGCGAGAGGAGGGCCAGGGCGGAAGCGGAGAGATCGGGTTTGGTTTTGGTTTTGCCGTCAACGTCGCCGTTTTCGTTTCCGTTTCCGTCGCCGGTTCCTTCCTTCCCGCTTCCTCCTCGGAACGCCGACAGCGAGCAGACGTCCCCGACCCCATCGATCCGGACCGTGTTCCTCCCAACGAACTCGCAAATTTCGCTTGCTGCCCTGGGAAGGTCCCGCCACAAAATCAGGGGCACGGCGACGAGCGCCGCGACCTCCGACAGAAGCAGCGATGCCAGCGCCGGCGGGAACATCTCTTCGAACTCCTGCTGCGTCGCGCGGCTCCCTCCCCTGCCGCGCCAGCGCCGCGGGTAGAAGTGCGTGAAGGAGGCCACATCGAGCAGGGCTGCGTCCTGCTCGTCCCAGGAGAAGCCGGAGCGGGAGCGGGAGGAGCGGAAGGAGGGGGAGGAGGCGAGAGCGGCAGCAGCCGAAGCAGAAGCGGAGGAGCGAGAAGAGGGGGGAGCGGGGAGGCGGTTTCTCCTTCGAACGGCGTGAGCGACGTGAGAGCTCGTTCCTCCGCTTCCGCTTCCGCTTCCGCTTCCTCCTCCCTCTGCCCAGGACCTGCTCCCGGCGAGCACGATACCGAGAAGCGCGATCCACCAAACGAGGTGCCTGCCCCAAAGCGAGCGCTCCAGCAACCGGTCTTGGAGCACCGCGACCAAAAGAAGCAGCGCGGCTCCGGACCCGGCGACAAAGGCCACGAATTTGGCCGCTGCTGCCGAGGCCGGGGAGGGGAAGCCGGCAACGTACCTCTCCGCCGCCGGTCTCGACCTCTCCAGCCTCCTCTCCAGGGTGCCCGGAAGCTCGTTGAACTCGCGCACGCGCCAGCGCGCGAGGCGCGACCACCCGCGCGCCGCGGCGGTCGAAGGATGGTGGTAGAGCCGCTCCGCGTGGCGCATGAAGAGCAGCACGAAGAGCAGAGCGAGCGCGAAGGGCGCGGCGAGGGCGTTGAGGAGGGCGAAGCGGCGGGAGCGGGCGGCGAGGGCGAGGGGGTCGGTGGCCTCGCGGGAGAGGACGACGAGCGGCGGTGGAGGAGGAAACGGTTTGTTTTGTCCTTCTCGTCGTCACCGCCGTCGTCCACCTTCGCCGCCGTCGTCGTTCTCGTCGTCATTTTCGCTCTCGCTTCCTTCTCCTTCTCCTCCGTCAGAAGAAGAAGAACTCGAGAGGACAAACATCGGCTCCAGCAGCACGGCCCGCAGGTTCCACTCGTAGGCCGCGGCCAACGACGGAGGCAGGGAGGGAAGGAATTTTAGGGGCACCTTGCGCAGGAGCTTCCGGGAAGAGGAGGCGACGCGGCGCCAGGCGCGGCGGAGCTTGCTGCTGTTTCCGTCGTTTCCGTCGTTTTCGTCATTTTCTTCCTCCGGCATCAGCTGCCACGCCCTGGGCGCCAGCGGCACCAGCCCCTCCGTCAGGAGAGCGATAAGGTAGTTGTCCCTGCGCATGATGCGGGCGGCGAGCAGCGGCTCGTCGAGCACCGTCGCGGGGTCAGAGGCGAGCGGGCCGAGGAGGGGCCGGTTCGAAGAAGAGGTCCGGCAGAGGTCGTCGGGGTCGATGTCGTCGAAATCTTCTTCTCCGTCGTCATCGTCGTCGTGAGGAAAGCTTCGACCTCCTCCTCTTCCGTTTCCATTCCCGTTCCCTCCGTCGTCTCTTCCGCCGCCGCTCCTCCTCTCCTCCCTCTGCGCCTCCACGAGCCTCCGGGCCACCTCAGCCCAGCTCACCCGCCGCAGCGACCTCTCGGAGAGGCCCAAGACTCCTTCGCAGACCGCCCTGGACTCGAGCGCGGCTCTGACGTCGGCGACGGCCGCGACGGCCGAGGCCACGAAAAAACATCCGAGCGCCGCAAGCAGCATCAGGGCTCCGACCACCCTACCAAAGCCGAGATCGGGCCTCTTGCCGGCCCAATAATGGCGCAAAGGGCTGAAGTCGAGGGCCACGTCAGCAATGTCGCAGCTGTCCTCCTTCAGGCATTGGGACTCTGCGAGCTCGCCCCACTTGACGACGAGCAGCAGCGTCGTCGCGAACGCCGCCGTGAAGAGGATAGCGAGCAAGTTGAGAGCCCTCGAGAGAGCGACGGCGGTAAAGCCGCCTTCCTCATGGTAACGGTAGAGGCGGGAGAGGGAGGCATCGACGTTCTTGGCGCTGAAGAGGGTCCGTTGAGGTTGAAGAGGTTGTTGTTGAGGTGAAGGAGGAGAAGGTGAAGGAGAAGGAGGAGAGAGGAGCGGGGTTGTGGTTGTGCTTTCGTCTCCTCCTCCTTCTCCGTTCCTTCGCCTCCTCCGTGCCCGAGCAAAGAGAGCACTGAGGCCGCCTCCGCTGGTGCCGGCTCCATCGTCGCCGTTCTCGTCGTCGTCGCCGGGGAGCCTGTTTTTGTTTTTTTGATGGGAAAAAGAGGGTCGAGTTTTTTTTTTGAGAAAAAGGGTCGAGAGAGCGACGTCAGCGAGAAAAACAAAGCGAGGGTTTTTTTTTTTTTTTTTTT
>Ga0114918_10004703_pt1 | contig 11818 bp, 6 predicted proteins | sample LantaG_FD_87015 | JGI IMG/M metagenome (GOLD analysis project Ga0114918, IMG submission 87015) | Deep subsurface microbial communities from Baltic Sea to uncover new lineages of life (NeLLi) - Landsort_02402 metaG | ecosystem: Environmental > Aquatic > Marine > Oceanic > Sediment | place: Baltic... | reverse complement strand
TCCCGCAGGCCCAGCCACTCCACGTCCTTTCCGATGTTCTGCCCGACCAGGATGGCGGTGGGCGGGAGGACCCGGCGCAGCAGGGCCAGGGCCGTCTCTAAGGGGACGCCTTGGCGCTCGATCAGGTCGGCGGTTAGGCTGAAGAGGGAGATGCAGAGAGAGAGAGAGAGAGAGAGAGAGAGAGAGAAAGTGGAGATGAGCGCGGGCGCGCGTGAGAGAGAGAAAGGAGATGGAGGGACAGGAAGGAGGAGGTCGGAGGATGGGGCGGCACGCAGCGCCGCTGCTGCGTCGGGCGCACCGCAGCTCCCCGCCTCCCACACACGCGCCAATCGCAATGATTCGCACTCCCACCCGCCCGGATAGGCGCAGTGACCCTCCAGCTAGCCTGAAACCGGGGCAGCAGCGCGAATCGTGCAGCGCCCACGCCCCAGGAAGCACGTCGCACGCGAGCCCAAAAAATAACGCGCTCTTTCGAAAGCACGCGCTCGCAGTGGTCCTCCGTCCTCCCGCGCACGCTCGTGTCCTCCCACCCACTCCTCCACACACACCACGCACCTCGTTAGCGGCGTCAGGTAGGACGCCACCGGCACGGCCGGCCGGATGTACACGTTCAGCAGGCACTGCTCGTACTGATCGACGAGCGAGATTTGGGCGGGGACCCGGTCGAGGTGGGAGAGGCCCGACGCAATACACTCGACGTCGATGCAGAAGTGGGTGGGCGGCGCCAGGGCGGCCAGGCCGCCCGCCGCGGCCAGGGCCGCCGCCTGGGCGGCAGGCAGGCCGCCGGGCGGCAGGGCGAAGGGGAAGGGGAAGCCGAGGGGCGGCCCAGCGCCAAAGGGGGCGGGCAGCGCGCCACCGCCCGCGCCGCTTGCGCCGCCACCGCCGGAGGAGGGGCCGGCCTGCCCGCCCCGCCCGCCCCGGCCCCGGCCCCGGCCCCGACCCTGACCGCCCCGGCCCCGGCCCTCGCCCCGGCCGCCTCCGCCGTCGCTGAAGCCGCGCCCGCCGGGCGCCGGCGCGGCGCCGCCAGCAGCGCCAGCAGCGGGCGCGGTCGTCGACGGCGCGGGCGCCGAATCGGCCGCCGCGGGCACGGGTGCGGGCGCCGCGGGCGCGGGGCGCGCCGCCGCCTCGGCGGGTGGAGCAGCGGGCGCCGTGGCAGGCTCGTCCGTCATGTCGGTGGTGTGTGTATGTGCGTGCGTGTGCTCTGTGCGCGTGTTGTGAGAGCGCGGGCCGCAGAGAAGAGGTGTGGGAGGTGCTCGCCGTCTGCCTGCCGCGCCCCCTCCGTTTCGGTCTCTCTCTCTCAACCTCCTTCTCTCTCTAACAAAGCACCGCGCCGCGCCGCCCCGCCCGCTCTCCCCGCTGCATTTCACCGCGTCCGCTGCCGCTTCCACTTGTACGTCGCGGGATCGCCCTTGGCGGACGCGCCCACCACCTTCCGCCGCCCGCCTTTACCCTGCAGTGCCGCCTGCAGGCGCAGGCGCCCCTCCAGCCGACGCAGCTTGGACAGGCGCCCGGCCCGCTGGGCCAGCTCTTTGTAGGCCGCCGCGGACCTCTTGCCCGCCTGCATGGCCGCCCGTTCATGCGGGGACGGGGCGGAGGACGAGGCAGCAGCCCCGCCGGCGACGAGGACGGACCCAGCGGCGCGCAGCTGGGCCCGCCGTGGCCGGTTGTGCGCGCGGCCCAGCAGGTTGGCGGGCGTGTCGAAGAAGGCCGCCGCGTCAAAGGCCGCCGCCTCGGCGGGGCTGTCCACAAAGATGGTGTGGGCTGGCGGGCGGCCGCCGTCGCCGCCGCCGCGCGCCCCGGCCTGGCGGACCGCGTCCGCGGCCCTTAGCCCGTGCAGGGACGCCTTCAGCCGCTCGACCCGCTTGGCCTCCACGCCCGCCGCCATGGCCACGTACCGGGCGTCCTGGGTGCGCATGAGGGCCAGCTCATCAGCCGAGTAGGTGTTGGCGGCCGCGGCACCGCCCGCCACCGGTACGCCGCCGGCCGTCCTCTTGTTCACCATGCCAAACGAAAACTCTTCAGGGTTGCGGGCGTCTGCCTTGGCCCGCAGCCGGGCGATCGCGGCCTCTTTCTTGTGGAAATCATCCGACCGGGCCTTGTAGTCGCCCTTCTTTTCGAGGAGACCGAACTTGCGGCGGGCTTGGCTGTGACAAGGAGAGAGAGAAAGAGAGGGGAGGGCAGGACGTGTGAGAAACGTGATCAGGAGAGAGCGAGAGCAGAGGTCGGGGTTTTCTCGCCGCTCGCCCCCACGCTCGTAACAAAAAGAACTCACGGCTGGGACCGCTCCTTGTGGGTGACCCGCTTCACCGCATTGCGGAGGGAGGACATGGCGACGTGTGTGCGTGTGCCTGTGCCTGTGCGTGAGTGCGTGTGTGTGTGTGCGTGTGAGGCGTGGGGCGTGAGAGACGGAAGTGGGAGCAGCGCCGTCCGCCTAGCCGCCGGCGGTCCGAGCAAAAGACGGAGACAGACGGGTCCTTGCGCTCTTCCGCGCTGTGCACGCCGCGCGAGCTGGGCGGTACTGGACAGGTGGTCGCGCACCTCACTCAGGCGGGTTGTGTGACTCGCAGCTGTGCGTGGTGTGTGCGGGGAAACGCGCGGCAACAGCGCAACCTGCGCATGCGTTTTTTTTGCGGGTGTGCGGGAGTGTGCTTCACTCCCAACTCGCACTTGCCCCAAACCCCGACGGGCCGCGCCCTGCACAAGTCCCCCTTTCACCCCACCTCTCGCCGGACGTGTGGCGCTTAAGCCAGCCTACACACCCACACCCGCGTCGGCGCCCCCCTCTCTCCATCGCCCCCCCTTTTTCTCTCTTCCACTCCAATCCCAATGCGTGCTGTGTCGACCGCCCGCCCTGCTGGCAGTGCCGCCGCCCGCCTGCCCCGGCGGGTGGCCGGCCCCGCGCGCTGGTCACCTGGGCGTGCGCGGACGTTCATGCCGGCTGCCCTGGGGTGCGACGCCGCATCGGGCGGCGCCCCCGATGCCGGCGGCAGCGCCCCATCCTCCGTGCCTCACCCCCTCGCTGGCGCCGCGGCGGCTGGCCAGGCGGCCTGGCAATTGGCGACCTCCGCCCTCTCCCCGCCGGCGCCCCTGCCCTCCCTCCACGCCGCCGCCCTAGGCGGCAGTGGGCTGGCCGCTATGGGCGCCAGCCTGGGGCCTTTGCTTGGCGGTGGCGGCGGCGGCGGCTGGTTTGGCGGAGGCGGAGGCGGAGGCGGCGGCGGTGGGGGCGGCGACGGAAACGGCGGACACAAGCCCTCCCAGCCCCTCGGCGACCTGGCCGCCGCTGATGAGGAAGAGGAGGGCGACGATGAAGACGAGGACGAGGACGAGGAGGAGGACGGCGAGTACGAAGACGAGGAGGAGGAGGAGGGCGGCGAGGGCGACGGCGCCGGCGCGCCCGCCGCCTCCAAGGCGGCCGCGGCCGCAGTGTCCGCGGACGCCAAGGCCATCTTTTCCGTCGGCGCCGTCAGGGCGACGGGCCTGCCCTCTGGCGTGGGCATTCCTTCCAAGGCCGACCTGTTTGCCGACCTCAACTGCCGGGCGGGCGCCACCATCTCCAGGGCGGGGCTGGCCGAGGACCTGCGCACCCTGCTCGCGACCGACCTCTTTGAGCACGTGGATGCCAAAGTCAAGGCGGCCGGCAAGAAAGGGTCCGGCTCCGGCCCCGCCCGGTACGACGTCGAGTTTGTGTTCAGCGAGCGGGCGTACGCGCCCCTGCGCTCCTTCTCCGTCCGCTCCCGCCTGCCCGGCGGCAGCGTGTCCATCCCGCCCGAGGTGACCGACCGCGTCATGCGCGATGTGCCTGCTTTGGCGGCTGCCTCCTCTTCCTCGCCCTCCCCTTCCACCGCCTCCCCTCCCCCCCTGGGCACGCGCGAGCTGGCGGCCATCAAGCACCTGGTGGACGGCTGGTACGCACGGAAAGGGCACGTCTTCTCGTCGGTGGTGGGGTACGAGGGCCTGGACTCCGGGGACGTGACCGCCTTGGTCCAGGAGGGGCGGGTGGCCCAGGTGCGGGTGACGCCCGTGGACGACGCGGGGCGCAAGACCAAGGGCTACGTCCGCCCGGGCCTGGTGGCGGCGGAGCTGCCCTTCCGCAGCGGCGAGCCGTACTCGGCCCTGGACGCTGCGCGCGCCGCGCCGGCGGTGTTTGCCCTCGGCCTGCACGACATGTGCCAGGTCGCCCCGGACGCGGCCCGAGGGGGCGGGCGGGCCGCGGCCGCGGGCGGGGTGGACGTCATGGTCTGGGTCCGCGAGAAGCCGCGCCAGACGGCGGACCTGGAGCTGGAGTGGCAGGTGGCGCCCGGGGCGAGCGGGAAGCCCGCCCTGGTGGCCCTGGCCCCGGGCGGGTCCCTGACCCTGGAGGACCGCGCCCTCCTGGGCACGGCCGACACGGCGTCCGCCTCCCTGACCGCCGCCAACCTGCTGTCGCCGGCCGAGGACATCGGGTTCCGGGTGGAGTGGCGCCGGCCGGGCGTCGCGCCCCGCGGGCCCGGCAAGCCCTTTGGCGCGGCCCTGGGCGTGGCCGCCTTCAACTCGCGCCGCCTGTCCCCCGTCTTCACGCCGGGGCCGGGCGGGGAGGAAGTCCCGCCCATCTTCCTGGACCGCATCGGCGCCAAGGTCGCCCTCACGCAGCGCTACGCCCGCGCCTCGCACGCCAGCTTCGGCCTGGTCCTGGAGCAGGTCGCGGCCCGTGACGAGCAGGGCGAGCTGGCCCCCTCCGGCACGCGCCAGCTGGCGTCCGGGGTCATGTCCCCCACCGGCCCACCCACCACCCTGTCCGGCACGGGCACGGACGTCAACGCCTTCCTCCAGGCGGCCCTGGTGCGGGACACGACCTGGGACGCGCGGGGCGCGACCCTGGGCGGGCGGGACGCTCTGATGGTCGAGCAGGGAGTCCCCGGCCTGGGCACGGCCCGGGCGGGCGCGTACAACCGGGCCGTCCTCTCCCTGACCCGCTTCCTGCCGCTGGCGTTCCTGCCACTGCCGCCCGCGCGCGTGGTGGCGGGCGAGCCCGTCCCCAGCCCGCCCGCGTCCCTGGTGCTCCACGCTAAGGCGGGAGCGGCGGTCGGCGACCTCCCCACGTACGCCGCCTTCCCCGTGGGCGGCCCGCACTCGGTGCGCGGCTTCAACCTCGGGGAGCTGGGCGTGGGGCGCCGCTTTGCGGAGGCTGCGGTGGAGGCGCGGGTGCCGGTCAAGGGCGCGACCGGCTTTGTGTTTGGGGAGTGGGGGTCGGGGCTGGGCAGCGGCGGGTCGGTCCCGGGCGACCCGACCTCCTTTTACCGGCGCCCCGGCAGCGGCGCGTCCGTGGGCGCGGGCGTCAAGGCGGGGCCCGTCCGGTTCGAGTGGGCCCGGGACGCGGGGACGGGCACCGGGAGCGGGTGGGTGCGGTACGGGGAGCGGTTCTGAGGAGGAGGGGGGGAGAGCGGGCGGAGGCGGGGGGGCGGAGGCGAGGTTGAAAAAAAAAAGCGAGACCGGCCCCACTCCCCTCATCCTCTACACGTTCGACACGACACGCGGGGGCCGTGTTGCGCGCGCCCTCCCAGTGTCCTCTCATCGGGTTGCCATGCGTGCCGTAATTCCGCTGACCTCGCGCGTGCGTGCCGGTGGCGCCAGCCGGGGCGGGGCCAGGGCGAGGGCGGCACCGCCGGCCGCCGCCGCCGCCGCTCCCCATGCGCGCGCGCCTCAACCTCGCCCTGAGGCCGCGCTCCTCCGCGCCGCCGCCGCCGCCCTGGCCGCCGCCGCTGTCCTGGCCCTCTCGCCAGGCCCCGCTCCGGCCGCGCTGGAAGAAGCCGCCGCCGCTGTCGCCACCGCCCCCGCCACCGCCCCGACCGCCGCCGCCCCGCCCGCGGCCAGGGCCGCCGCGCGCGCCGTGTCGGGCGCACTGTCCCGCTTCCTCAAGTCGCGGCACGCCGCGGACGGGGGCGCCCGCCTGCTGGGCCCCGTCCGCGCGTCGGGGGACCGACTGCGCCAGGCGGCGGACGTCCTACTGGACGCGGAGGCGGCCGCCACCGACGCGTCCGCCGCCGCCGCCAAGCGCGGCCTGCGGGGCGCGCCGCCACCTGTGCGGAAGCCGCGGAAGGGGGGGGGCGCCGCGACCTCCGCCTCCGCCTCCTCGTCCACCCTCCTCCCGCCGGGCGCGTACGCCAGCGTGCTCCGCCTGGTGCGGGCCGCCTCCTTCGAGTGCTTCTCCTTCGACGCCCTGGACGGCGCGGTCGCGCTGCCGGGCTCCCTGTCCGCGGGCGGGGGCGGGCGGTGCACGCTGCAGATCGTCGCGCGCGAGGCGGTCCGCTCCCTGGGCCAGGACCAGGCGGCCCTGGCGCGGGCGACGGCGGACGAGGCGGACGCGCTGGCCCGGGCCCTGCAGCTGCTGGACGATCGCCTGGACCGGGCGTCGGAGGGGGATGTGACAGCCGCGGCGGGGGTCGCGGAGGCGCTGGAGCGGGGGCTGCGCACGCAGGCCGTCTTCCAGGGCCTCGTCGAGCGGTGCCTGTTTGAGTGAGACGAGATGAGACGAGACGAGAGAGAGAGAGAGAGGGCGAGAGAGGGCGGGCGTGCGTGTGCGTGTGTGATGTGAGAAAGATTTTTTCAGTCCCTCCATGTTCATGTCTTCCCCATCTCTCCTCTCTCTCCTTCACGCGATGTGCGTCACCGAGGGCGCCGGCACGGCGGCCCAGGCCGCCTGCTTGGCCGCCGCCTCCTTGAACAGGAGGCGGGTCTCCTTCTTGGAGGCGCGCGCGCCCGCGCGGACGGCCTTGACAGCTGCCTTGCGGGCTTTGCGCTCCTCCGGCGTCTCGCCCGGGTGGCGGGCGGGCGGGGGCGGAGGAGGGGGGGAGTGTGGCGCAGCGCCGCTCTCCTCCGCCACGACCGTCGGCCGGGGCGCCAGGGGCAGCCCGCTCCGCCCCGTTCCCAGGGGCAGGCCGGTTTTAGAGGACAGCAGGATCTGCGGGACGGGGCCGGTGGAGGCGGTGGCGATGGAAGAGAGCGCGCGCGGGGGGGCGCCGCGCCGCCGCCGCCGCCCGCCCCCATCCTCCAGCAGGCCGGGGCGGAAAGAGGAGGCGGACGTGGCCAGGGACAGCACGGTCTCGCAGTCCCACCGCGCCTCCTCCGGGTCCGCGGCGGCGGCGGCGGCGGCGGCGGCCCGGGCCGCGACCGCGGACCGGCGCGAGCGGTCGCCCCCGTCAGAGGAGGAGGGAGGAGAGGCGGGCAGCGCCTCCTCCACCTCTTCCTCCTCTTCTTCTTCCTCCTCCTCGCTCCCTTCCTCCGCCCGCACGCGGGCGACGGCGGTCCGGGTGACGGCCAGGGCAGCCGCCGCAGTCGCACCCTCTGCGGCGTCCAAGGCGGCGGAGATGGATAGGGGCGCACCCGACGCGGCCGCGTCCGCCGCCGCGGCGGCCGCCGCGGCCGCCTCGGCCGGGCTCACGTAGGTCCCGCCCCCGCCGGGGCCGTGGGCCGCCAGGAAGGATGCGAACACGCCCGCGAAGGCGGACCCGTCGCCCTGGGGGACACCCGCATCGCGGCGCGACCCGGCAGGACCGTCGCGCCCGTCGACGCCGCCCCCGCCGCCGCTGTCGCCGTCGGAGTCTGAAAAATCAGAGCCCAGGGACCCGATTTCATCAGAATCGTATTGCAGGGCGAGAGCCTCGAACGCATCGTCCACCTCGGACAGGGCGGCGGGCCGGTCGGCGCGCGGGGGGCGCCAGTAGGTAGACGCGATGGAGCCGGCCCGGCGGGAAGGAGCTGGGCCGGTGCCGGCGGGCGGGAGGTCGGGGAGCGTGTCCGCGGCCTCCCCCCCCTCATCCTCATCCTCGCTCCAGGCAGACGCCGACCGCCCCTCGCCCTCGCCTTCGTCCCCCCCTGCGTCCGCCGCTTCTTCATCATCAGCCTCCACCACCATCGCGCCCGCCTCCGCGGCCAGCAGGACAAAGTCGTCCTGCAGGTCGCCCACGCCGTCCGTGGTGACGACAGTGGCTTCGCCGGCGGCGCCGCCGCCGCCGAGGAGTTCTGCCAACGCCGCCTCGGCGCCCGCCAGGGCGGCCACCTCCGCCACGGCCTGGCGCCGCACACGGGGGACGGCCCGGGCCAGGGCGGTGACCCCGCCCGCCGCGGCGGCGGCGTCGTCGTCATCCGCGGCCGGGCGATGAATGGTCAGGGCGGACGCGTCAAAGGCGCGGACGTCCGGGGCGGGACGGCGCGGGGCGCCCGGGGCGGGCACAAAGAAGGACGGGCCGGACGCGGCGGGCGGGGCGGGCGCTGCGCCAGACTGCTCGCCCGTCCCGCCCCCGCCCCCGCCCTCGCCCCCGCCCTCGCCCGACATCTGCACCGCCCGGGCCGCCGCCGGCTCACGCAGGTGCTTTAGGTAGTCGTACCCGTCGTCCGGGAAGCCCAGGTCAAGCATCTCCCGCCGGCGGGCGGGGGTGAGGGAAGACGGACCGCCGCCGCCGCCGCCGCCGGACTCGTCGTCGTCGAGCCATGCGAGAGGGTGGTGCGGCGGGTAGCGGGGTGGGGGGCGGTTGGCCGCGGCCGCAGCCACCGCGGCCGCATCTGGGCGGCCGATGCCGACGCCCAGAGCGGAGGAGACTAGGATGCGGGAGGCGCGCGGCGGGGCGGGGCCCACGGAAGGAGCGGCGCCGTCGGCGGCGTCGGCGCCGGCGGCCGGCTCCTCCGCTCGCGCATCTTCCGCTGACTGGAAGACGAGGCTGTACGAGGTCGCCCGCTTCTTGTCGATGAACGGGGTGCGACGTCGTCCCATGGGGTCTGTAGGCGTGTGTGTGTGTGTGTGTGCGTCGGATGGGGTGTCCCCCTCGGGCGTGCGGTGGCTAGTTTTTCGTTTGCTTCCGCCCGGAAACGCACCACTGCATCGGCGGGGAGCATTTTGTCACTTTCCTTTTTTTTTCGCGGGCCCCGCACCACGCGCTCCAGTCATGCCCTCCACCCGCCTGCGCGCCGCCGGCCTGGCCCTGCGCGCCGTGCTGGCCGAATCTCGATCGGCTGGCGTGGCCTCTTCGTCGTCGCCCTCATCTTCCTCCTCCTCTTTCTCGTCCACGTCGTTGCTGCCGCGCTGGCGCCGGCCGGGCGGGCTGGGCGCGGCGCCCCGACGCCCGGCCCGCTCGACCCAGGCTCCGCCCGCCCGGCGGGCGTACAACAGCTACGGGGAGTCGCCCCTGCCGCCGGACGGGCCGGGACAGGTAAGGGATGGAGAGAGAGGGAGAGAGAGAGAGAGAGAGAGAGGGAGGGAGGGCGAAGACACACGCGCCGCCGAGACTGCTCCCCAGAAACACACGCCGGGGCGCGTGCCTCCGAGGTCGTGCCCGCTCTGAGCGGTCGGGCAGGCCCGGGGCGGCGTTGAGCCTGCCCCTCTGGAAGGAGAGTTCCCACTTCGAGGCGCGGCGCTCGCCGGGAGAGACGCGAGTTTCTGTTCTCTCTCTCAGGAGCCAGCCTTCCTCGCGCCCCACCCGCGCCCTCTCGTCCTCGACCCCCTCCTCTCACACACACACACAACGCGCCTCCCCCCGCGTCCCTCCCCCTCTCTTCACCCCACAGGCCGCCTACCTGCGCGATCTGAATGCGCGGGGCAACCCGGACGCCGTCATCGCCCTGTTCGAGTCGGGCGCCCTGCGGGGCGACGCGGGGCCGGCCGCCCTGGGCGAGTACGTGCGGGCCCTCGTCCGCCTCGACCGGCTGGACGCGGCCGCCCTGGCCCGGGGGCTGGGGCAGGGCGGGGGCGGGGGCGGGGCCGGCGCGGCCATGTCCGGCACCCTCTCCTCCTTTGCGGCGCGGGGCGCGGCGTACGAGGGCGGGGCGGCGGCGTCACGGTGGCTGCCCCCGCCCTCGGCAGCTGCGCCGCCGCTCGCCGCCGCGGCCACGGCCGCCCTGGGCACGGCCGCCAACCCGCTGGTCACGGCGACGGCCGAGCCGACCGCCCGCGCCCAGCTGTGGCGCACCCTGCGCACGCTGGGCCTGGCCTTCGTCCTCGTCTCCGCCGCGGGCGCGGTGATGGAGGACCGGGCGGGCGGCGGGCCGGGCGGCCTCGGCCGCGGCGCGCTGCACAACCCCGACCTCCGCCCCCAGGCGGGGCCGCCCACCCGGTTCGAGGACGTCAAGGGCGTGGACGAGGCGAAAGCGGAGCTGGAGGAGGTGGTGGCGTACCTGAAGGACCCGGCCCGCTTCACCGCCCTGGGCGGCAAGCTGCCCAAGGGCGTCCTGCTGGTGGGCCCGCCGGGGACGGGCAAGACCATGCTGGCCCGGGCGGTGGCGGGCGAGGCGGGCGTGCCCTTCTTCTACTGTTCCGGCTCGGAATTCGAGGAGATGTTTGTGGGCGTGGGCGCGCGCCGGGTGCGCGACCTGTTCGCCGCCGCCAAGAAGGCGGCGCCCTGCATCGTCTTCCTGGACGAGATCGACGCGATCGGCGGGGCGCGCAACCCCAAGGACCAGCAGTACATGAAAATGACGCTCAACCAGCTGCTGGTGGAGCTGGACGGCTTCAAGCCGTCCGCCGGCGTCATCGTCCTGGCCGCCACCAACTTCCCGGAATCGCTGGACAAGGCCCTCATCCGCCCCGGGCGGTTTGACCGCCACGTGACCGTCCCCAACCCCGACGTGAAGGGGCGGGCGGCGATCCTGGGCGCCGCCCTCAAGCCCGTCCCCGCCGCCCCGGACGTCGACCTGGGCGTCATCGCCCGCGGCACGCCAGGCTTCTCCGGCGCGGACCTGGCCAACCTGGTCAACCTGGCGGCCCTGGAGGCCGCCCGCCTGGGCGCCCCGGCCGTCGGCCAGGCCGCCCTGGAGCGCGCGCGGGACCGCATCATGATGGGCGCGGAGCGGCGCTCCGCGGCCCTGAGCCCGGCAAACCTGAAGCTCACGGCCTACCACGAGGGCGGGCACGCCCTGGTGGCCCTGCACACGGTGGGCGCGCACCCCCTGCACAAGGCGACGATCGTGCCGCGCGGCTTTGCGCTGGGCATGGTGACGCAGCTCCCAGAAGCCGAGGATGAGACGTCCGTGTCCCGCCGCCAGCTGCTGGCCAAGCTCGATGTCGCCATGGGCGGGCGGGTGGCGGAGGAACTGGTTTTCGGCCCCGACAACGTGACGACGGGCGCGTCCTCCGACTTGGACCAGGCCACCCGGCTGGCCCGGGCGATGGTGACGCGGTACGGCATGTCTGAAAAAGTGGGGCCGGCCGCGCTCTCGTACGACGAGGCAGCCCTGTCGCCCGCGACGCGGGCGGTGGTGGAGGCGGAGGTGTCGGCCCTGCTGGCCGCGTCGTACGCGCGGGCCAAAGCCCTGCTGACGGCCCGGGAGGGCGAGCTCCACGCCCTGGCGGGCGCGCTGCTGGAGCGGGAGACGCTGTCCGGGGCGGAGATCGCGGCCATTGCGGGCGTGGAGGCGCCTGCGCCGGAGGGCGCGGGCGTGGCGGCGCCCAACCTGGGCCAGCTGGGCCCGCGGGGCGGCAGCGGCGTCCCCATCCGGGGCGGCGGCGGGGGCAATGGCGGCCGCCTGCCCGCGCCGGCGGCCGCGGTGGCGAGCGCGGCTGCGGCCGCGGCAACGCGCGTCGGGGGCGGGGGTGGTGGGGGCGGCAAGGCCGGCTCCCGGGCGGGGGCGGCCGCGGCGTAGGAGGGGGGGGGGGGGGTGTTTGAAAAGGGGGGGGGTTTTCAACCCCCCGCGTCTTCCCCCCCCCACCCCCCCCACCCCCCCCCCCCCCACAAACCCCCCCCCCCCCCCCCCCCCCCCCCCCCCAAACAAAAACCAAACCCACGCCGGCCCCCGACCCCCCACCCCCCCCGCGCCTCCCCCCCTCCCCGTACGGCCCGCACCGCCGGGGGGG
>Ga0114918_10004699_pt1 | contig 11821 bp, 14 predicted proteins | sample LantaG_FD_87015 | JGI IMG/M metagenome (GOLD analysis project Ga0114918, IMG submission 87015) | Deep subsurface microbial communities from Baltic Sea to uncover new lineages of life (NeLLi) - Landsort_02402 metaG | ecosystem: Environmental > Aquatic > Marine > Oceanic > Sediment | place... | reverse complement strand
GCAAATATGATCGTCCCTGCTCTTATCAGAAACCATTTGCCCCGCTCCCACATGTGCAGAAGCGTACTCTTCACCGTCGGGACCTGGTAACGAGGCAGTTCAAGCACGAAAGGCGCGGGTTTTCCTCTGAATAACGTCCTTCTGAATATCAGTGCCATTAATATAGCCAGCGCGATCCCAAGCACATACACCGAGAATACCGCAGTCCTGCGGCATAGCTACTGCCAAAGATAACGCCTGAAATGAGCACGTACACCGGCAGTCTCGCTCCACAGCTTATTAGTGGGTTCACTAATATCGTGATCATCCTGTCCTTCTCATTCTCTATACTACGAGTCGCCATAATCGCAGGAATATTACAGCCAAACCCGCACATCATCGGTATAAAAGAGCGACCATGCAGCCCCAATTTATACATGATTCGGTCCATCACGAACGCCGCCCTTGCAAGGTAGCCGCTATCCTCTAATATAGCAAGCGCAAGGAACAACATAAAAATCGGCGGCACAAACACTAAAACCGAGTCAAGTCCGTCGCATAGCCCTCCCGCTACGAAGGATGCCAGATGCGGATTTGCTATCCCCGCCTCTGCTAAGCCTCCGAGCCAGCCAAAAAACAGTTTGATCATCACCATGAACGGCTCAGAGAAAGCAAAGGTAAATTGGAAAACAGCCCAGAGCAAAGCCAAAAATATTGGTATACCCAGCGCCCTGTGCAGGAAAACATGGTCAAGCATATCGGTAAAAGTCCACTTCTTCTCATCCGTCCTCGTCACTGCCGTCTCTAATATTTTCGCTATCGCTCCGTATCTCCTCTCTGCGAGAATCACCTCCGGGTCTTCACCCAAAACCGCACTCATTTTATCTCACCATCTCCATGATCTTGTCTCTATACGGACTATCCTCTATCATTTTCAGCACTTCATCATCCTTTTCTAACACCTTTATCGCAAGCCATCTCAGTGGATACTTGCTTGACAAACTCGTATCCTTACCGATTTCATTCTCCACCTTCTTTATCAACGCTTCAATGTCATCACCGTATCCCAGCACTACCTTTCTCCTCTTTTCTTTACCCTTCGCTGCCTTCACCACAACCTCTTTCAACTTCTCTATACCCTCACCTGTAGGCGCAACTGTTGTAACGATCGGCACACCAAGCAATTCAGACAGTTTATCCACCTCTATGTCGATTCCTCGTTCTTTTACTATGTCCCACTGGTTCAACGCCACCAAGACATTCGCCTCCAACTCCAGCAGAAGGAGTGTAAGGTAAAGATTCCGCTCCAAATTCGTGCCGTCCACAATGTCAACCACCACATCAGGGTTCTCCTTGACGATATAGTCTCGCGCTATCAATTCATCTATTGCATGAGTGGTAAGACTGTAAGTCCCGGGCAAATCAACGATCTCCAGCTCCTCTCCTTTATACGTGCATTTCCCCGTCTTTTTCTCTACCGTCACACCGGGCCAGTTACCAACATGCTGCTTCAATCCTGTAAGTCGGTTGAAAAGTTCCGTCTTACCCACATTTGGATTTCCTATCAATGCTACCGTTATCATCTCTATTTACCTCCTCTCACGTACCATTATCCTCATTGCGACTCCTCTCCCAAGCGCAATTCGTGCATCTCGCACCCCAATAAGCATCGGTCCCGGTGGACAGGACGCCAGAACTTTTACTCTTGCTGATGGTGTGAAGCCCATATCCGAAAGGCGACGTAGCATCCCCCTTCCTCCTCTCATCTCCACTATCTCTCCTTCATCACCCACGGAAAGAGCTGTTAAAGGCATTACCGCCTTCAAGTCCTTGCCGTGCTCCATCAAATCATGTAAGCGCTCATCCACTTCTTCCAGGTGTTCCCCTCAAGTTCGGTATGATGCGCTTTTATTACATGCTCTACATCGTCATGAACATGCTCTATGTCCTTGCATAGATGGTCAATTGACCCACCACCGAAAATTCTACTCCTGCTTCTCACTCTTCCACCTCTAACCATACATTCTCTGCCTCTTCTCTCCGTAACGTCAGGTTATACCCTTTCAAAAGGAATTCCACGGGGTCGCCAAGTGGAGCATTTCTCACCAGCTCTATCTTTGCACCCCTCACGATACCCATATCCATTATCCGTCTTCGTAAAGCACCACCGCCTCCAACACGAATTACTTCTCCTTTTTCACCTGCTTCCAGATCTCTCAACCGCTTCTCCACCATTTTTTCTTCTCTATCTCTACTTTAAAGTTAGGAATACAAAAATCCTGCCCTAAAAATATTCGGTTTTGCTAAAGGAACCTAAATAAGTTATGGTTTGAGATAAAAGTCGAATAAAGTTAGGATTTTTGGCATCCGCCTCCGAGTAACTATCTTTAAAAGAGAACGTTTGTCGTATTTTTCACACTTTATTGCCGTGGAACGCCCTATGAATGAAAACCCTCACCATTTCTTTTTTGATGGTCGCGTGAAAAAGGGAATGTTTATATACTCCGAAATTTAGGTCATTAAGTGCAAAATAGTATGCAGACAGGGAAAAATTACAATCAATCATCATTCCAAACTAAAAAATAGGGGAGGGGAAAATATGGTCGATTCCGTTCTATCCGTAGAGTTCATCACTGGTGCGATTATCTCTATCCTTGTAATATCAAATCCGCTTTCAACCTCCGCGATATTCATTGCACTTACCGAAACAATGACGCCTAAACAAAAGCAAGAAATCATTAAAAGGGCGTTAAAATACTCAGCGGGGATACTGGTTTTCTTCTCGATGACGGGGTTATTACTTTTCCAACTTTTCGGATTCTCGATTGGGGCGTTCAGAATCGCCGGCGGTGTGCTACTCTTCACAACCGCAGTGACTATGCTCAATCCCAAGACGAGCCATGAAGAAGCGGGTGATGCCACCGATAACATCGCACTTATACCGCTATCAATTCCATTTATCGCTGGCCCTGGCACCATCGTAACCGTGGTGGTGCTAATCGCTGAGGCTGAGAAGATACTGGATTCTCAGGATTTCTCCACTGGTATATTGTGTATTCTGGGCGTCTATATAGGAATTACCATCTGCATTGGCATATCTTATATAATGATGTCCAGGTCAGATGCCATTGACAAACGACTCAAGGAAGGCGGTCGTAAAGTGGTCACAAAGGTCATGGGGCTTATCGTGATGGCCATCGCCATCCAGTTCATTATCAACGGAATCAAGGACGTTTTGCCGGAATTTATTGCCATTGCCGGCGCTTAATAATCCACGGAAACATAATTAGCAGGAAAATATTTTTGCTCTTAATATCAATCATTTTTATCATCATTCATAATTCACGCCCTATTAAACCTGTATAAAATACTTCACCTCTTTGCTCAGCTCAACCAACGCGAACAAATTTCCCTTTGCTAAAATACTCATAAATTCGTTCCGATTAAGATATTCGGCAGTAGCAAAAAGAATTCTACCTGATTTCAATACCCTGTTGTAGTTAGTTACTCCAATAGTTTCTCCTTGTCACTTATCATTTGAAGCACATCGAACAACAACACAGCATCCACACTCCCGTCTGGTAACCCGGTATCTCTGCACGAACGAGAGAATCGTTTTGATAGTCGTTAGAGATTCTTTTCTTTAAAACCCCTAAATAAGTTCGGGTTTAGCGAAAGAACCGAGGACCTTTTGCTTCTTGCTTCTCCGCTTCGCAGGGATGCACCCCGGTCTCACAGAACGTTTCGAAGTGTTCAAGCCATTGCGGATAATCCGGTGCGGACTTCACGAACCGCACGAAATTTTTCAGCTGCCCTATCGTTTCAGGCTCCAATTCGTGCTCGATTATGCACGCATCTCTATCCGCTATCTTCTCCGGCACCTTTATTATTTCCAGAAACGCTCTTATCGTCTCATGTCGGTCTTTAACAACACTCGCTATCTCTCTCCCTTTCGGGGTTAATCTCACACCCTCGTATTTTCGATATTCAACAAGAGCCATATCGTCCAGTCTCTTTAACATCTCCACAACGCTTGGAGGTTTTATATTTAAAGCCGATGCGATATCCTTTGTCCTCGTGTGTCCTTTACGTTCTGCGATGTTCAGAATCGCTTCGAGATAATCTTCCGCTTTTCTGCTTAACATACCCAATAATATTTATTAGGGCGCCCTATAACTAATGGTTTCGTATTTGAATTTCACAACCTAAAAGTTTACTATGCTATACAACCATACAAACGTTAGCAATACAGGAAGAGTGGTTAAGATGGTATCCGCGCAGACGAAGGAAAAGACAATATGTTTCGACCTCGAAGGACCGTTATCCCCGCAAGACAATGCTTACGAAGTAATGAAACTCATGGGCAAAGAAGGTGCTGCTATTTTCGAGGTGATCAGCCGGTATGACGACATTATATCCCTTGAGGGGAGGAAAGGCTACGAGCCAGGGGATACGCTTGCCTTGATCGTGCCGTTCTTTCTGGCGCATGACATAACCGAAGAGGATATAAGGCGGGTATCCGCGCGTGCAAAGATAATAGACGGTGCGGAATACCTGTTTGAGCAGTTACAGGCTGAAGATTGGGACATCTACATCATATCAACGAGTTACGAGCAGCATGCTTATAACATCGGTCATCAACTGGGCGTCCCTGAAGACCATATCATCTGCACAAACCTTTCTTTAAAACTTTTAAGAAAAGTTTTATCAAAAACGCTTCGCGAAAAGAACGCTTTACCAAAGAAATATTTAGATAGCGTAAAAAAAGCGGAAGATGACATACTTGCGCTTCATTCAGACCTTGATAGCGACGATACGGATCGGATAGTGAACCGTCTGGATGAGTTCTTTTTCCAGCAACTGCCTGCTTTGGGCTTTGATGTCTTTTCCACACGGGTGATAGGCGGTGAACGGAAAGCCGATGCAATACGAGCGATAGCTGAAGAAAAGGGGATTGCGTTACGCGATATAATCGCGGTGGGCGACAGCATTACGGATTATAAGATGCTGAACGAGGTTGCAGCGCACGATGGTGTCGCGGTTGTTTTCAATGGTAACGAGTATGCTGTTCCGTATGCCAATGTCGGGCTTGCATCTGTTGATATTCGGTTTCTTTGTCTGGTATGCGAAGCGTTTGAACGAGGCGGGAAAGTAGCTGTGATGGACGTGGTGACGGACTGGGAAGCGAATCGAAAGGAGTTTGAAGCAAATCCTGCGAATATTCCTGATAGCGTTATTACAGCGGATATAAAGGAGTTTGTAGCTACCCAAAAGATACCGGTTCCTTATTTCCATAATCTTGAACGCGCAGACGCAAGAAAGAAAGATGAGGTAATAAAAATACATAAGCAATTCCGGATGCAGGTGCGAGAAGACGCGGGTAAGCTGGGATGAAAACGTCTGACAGCTTTCCAATGTGAAAAAAATCTGGATCTACTATTTTGTGTTGAATGCTTAGAACTTTTATCCGCACTCTGCAACGCAATCAAATCAAAAGTTGTATATAAAGTGACAGGGTTTATTATGGTACATGGGCGAAGAAAAAGAGCTGGCGGAGATAGAGATAGAAGAGGAGAAGACTGCCGCGGATCTGCTGCTTGTCGGAGAAGAATGCCTTGCGGAAGGGAAATTTGAAGAGGCAATAGACGTTTACAGGGAGATCATAAAGAAAGAGCCAACGCTTACTACAACTGCTAAGGCATGTAATGATTGTGGCGTCGCGTACGCAAGCTTAGAGCAGTATGAAATGGCAATTGGGTTCTTTAATGCCGCACTGAATCTCAAGCAGTATCTCATGGACGAAGGCATATCCACGAACTACAATCTTGGGCAGGTTTACAAAATTACGGGAGATGATGAGAAAGCAGAGCAGTGCTTCAAGCGTGGAGATGCGCTACAGCAAGAACATAAACGCCGTGATGAAGAGGCACGACGTGTATTATCATCTGTCTTTGATGAAGCTTAAACCTTGAATGGCCACTGGGAGTTGAACTGAGCATGCTTGCTTGAACCCCAGTTCCTATTGTTGATATTTTGGAATTTTGATTAAGCCTTTACAGGGCTTGCTGGTAAACCCTTACAGGGTTTTCGGGGTGGTAAGGGCGGAGCCCCTACATGGGGCAGAGCCCCACAGTTTGAGGTTTGGTACTCAGGATTTAGGATTTCTCACTCCTTATTGCGCATATACGTATTCCTTAACTTTATCCGCAGTGCCTACAGCACCAAAAGCTTTAAAGAACATCATAGCGTCCGCATAAGCTTTGGCTTCAAGTGCTTCTTTCGTCTCTTCTGAGACATTGTATATCCTATCCTTAAATTCCTTTATTGCAAACTTACTGTACTTACCAAAGATCTCGTCATTTTTCGTTATCCCTTTCTTTGCTGCCTCATCTCTGTACTCGCTCAAAGTCCAATTCCATATGTCGTCATATAACTCAGGTTCAAAGATCTCAAATACTTCCCATGCCAGATTCTGCCAGAATGTACCAACGTTGCCTTTGAGAACCAACCCTTTAGGGAATTTGGTGTTGATAAATTTGAGCGGTGTGCCAGTAATGCCATGCTGTGCAACTCGTACTTTAAAAGGATCAATCGCTTTGGCTATCTCTACTGTTCGTTCTATATTTATTGAAACCTGCTCAATGACATTTCCATGCTCATCATATATGTTTCCGTGCGTTGACCCGTTGGCAATGGCTAAAACGTTTGGGAATACATCCCTCTTGTGCAGCTCTGCAATAAATGTAGTCGCCTCTGCAACCGTGGTAAGGACTAATCCGCCTTTATCCTTCTTCCCTATCTCGCCAACTTCTACTTCTAATCCAAACTCTCTTTCCGCCATCAGCTCTTTAATAAAGTTAGCAAGCTCCGTGCTCACATCAATATTCCTCTGCAGCTGGCCTAAAACGGTTGGTTCGTTCAGATCAAAGAGAAAAGAAGCGTCTATTGCAAAAGAGGTATATCCTGCCGCTATCTGTGCCTCAATCAAGCTCTTTACTTCCTTTATCTCGTCGTCCGTACCCTTCTTCACCGTTATGTGGTCTGCATGTAAAGCCCACTCAGCAAAACCCATGTCCTTGGCAATGCTCCGAACGGCATTTGAAAAATCCTGCGGTGTTAAGCCTGTATACCCGCCCTTTAAATCGCTCTCTGACTTTGCAAGCTCGAAAATGACTGCTGCTCTCAATCTTTTAGCCGCTCTAAAAATACCTATTGCAATGCCGGGAACTATCCTCGTATTTGCAGCCATTATAATCCCTTCTGTACTGTACAATGCTTCGAACATCTTATTTCCCGGAATCGGTTCAAATTTCCTATCTTCTACCATGTCTTGCACCCCCATTATTTAATATTTTATTAAATTAAAGTATCCTCTCCAACTTCTCGATAAGAGCTTTGTTTCCAATATATGTCGGAACTCTTTGAGTTATTTCCTCTGGCTCGACTTCCAGTATCGAACACGTACCATTGGTCGAAGCCCCTCCTGCTTGTTCTGCTATAAACGACATTGTATTGCTCTCAACCAATAGTCTTAACTTCCCATTTGGTTTGGTGGTTAGTGCAGGATATGCAAAGATCCCGCCATAGTGAAGTATTTGATTAAAGTCTCCAACAAAAGACCCTCCGTATCTTAACTTGTACCCCGCCAGTTCTAACTCCTCAATGTATTTCCTAAACGATGGTAGCCAGTCCTTCCGCAGCCCGCCAATACCGTATAATTTACCTGGTTCTGGAAGCGTTATACTCTCTTCTTTCAATACAAACCCCTCCTTTGTGTGTAAGAATTCGTGAACACCGTTCTGTGCGGTATAAACTAACGTTGTTACTGGACCATACAGAATATACATTGCAGCTATTTGGCGCTTTCCTTGTGTTGGCAAATCCTCTTTGTATATTCCGATTATCGTTCCAACCAGGTTGTTGCTCTCAATATTTGACGAGCCATCTAATGGGTCCAAAGTGATATTGAATATTCCAGTATCATTGAGTTTTACCAGATCCGGCTGCTCTTCTGATACCACTGTTTTAACCAGCTCAGACTTTCTTAATTCGTCAATTATAAACTGATCGGCCCATTTATCTGCAACCAGTTGAAGCTCACCAAAGACATTCTTCGTGTCCGCCTTACCCCGCCGGTATGTGAGTTCGCTACTTATTGTACTCGCGAGATCGCTTATTTTGAGAATTAAAGAGGCTAATTCGCTGTCAATCCCACCAAAATGTTCTTTTAAGGTTTTTGTCATATAACATCATTAGATTATTTATTTTGCGGCATATTAAAATTATCTGTGATAAAATGGCTGCCCCTGTGTATAAAAAAGTGCCGGTGAGAATTGACCTCAAGCTCTTCACCTCTAAATACAAACACAATATCAGGTTCTCATAAGAAAAAAAATGGAAATAGAAGACACTTATTGCGAGGCATTTGATGGATTATTCACGAGGATATGCATAACCGCGAACGATGAGAAGCGATTGAAGCAAGCGGCTTATAATGCCACTGCATTGCCCTGCACGGTCTTTGGCGAGTCGGAAGGCGGGATAGAGAAGTGGTTGAGCGAGCGCGAAACGCCGGACGGCCGAAAAGGAGCAGTGATTCAATTATGGGTGAATTACGCTGAGAATGCCCCTAAAAAATTGGAATACAAAATGTCGAAACGAATACGGCAGGGGATACTGGTCGTGCCCACGACATCAGTCTTCAATGCGCTTGATTCTCCAGATGGAAGGATTGATGTTGTACACAGGATAGGGCACTGTGGCGATGGCTACGAGACCATTGAGTACCGGTTTGGACGGGCAGTCATTGCGGTGCCGATAATGATGGGGGAATTCGTGATAGAACATTATTTAGGCTATAAAAAGGGAGTGATGGGCGGAAACGTATGGTTCCTGTGCGACAGCGTAGAGGCTGCATTAGAAGCTGGAGAAAAGGCGCTTGCCGCAATAAACGACGTAGAAGGTGTGATTACCCCTTTTGGTATCTGCTCTGCAGGCTCTAAACCAGAAACGAACTATCCTGAGATCGGGCCTACGACAAACCACCTGTATTGCCCCACGTTAGCACAGAAAATAAGCGGGACAAAGGTTCCGGACGGTGTGCAGTGCATTCCAGAGATCGTTATCAATGGTATTTCCCTCGAAGCGGTAAGAGAAGCGATGAAAGTAGCGATAGAAAGCGTACGTGATGTCAAAGGAGTGGTGAAGATCTCAGCAGGGAATTACGGCGGCAAATTAGGAAAGTACAAGATCTTTTTGAAGGCGTTGGTGGATTGAGCGAACACTCCTGAGTATCCATAACAAATAAACTTTTTTATCTACGCATGCATAGAAAGAAGTGGGAGAATCACAATTCTTTACTCCTTTTAGAATAACTGAACGAGGTAAACGTGAAATGAAAAGCTATAAGATTGCGGTTATGCGTGGCGATGGAATAGGGCCGGAGATAATAGAAGAAGGGTTGAAAGTGCTTGATGCTGTTTCCGAGCGTGAGAATTTCGAGCTTGACTGGGTTGAATATCCGCATGGTGCGGAGCATTACTTGGAGACCGGTGAGTTGCTGGGCGAGGACACGTTAAAGGAATTGGAACGGTATGCTGCGATCTATTTCGGGTGCATCGGCGATCCGCGCTTGGAACCCGGTGTTCTGGAGCAAGGGATACTGCTTGCGCTCAGGTTCTATTTTGATCAATACGTGAATCTGAGACCCGTGAAGCTTCTGGAGGGCGTTCGTACACCATTGGCGGGTAAGCGCCCGGAAGATATTGATATTAGCGTTGTGCGTGAGAACACCGAGGATTTCTATATCGGCATTGGCGGACGTGTAAAAGGGAACGAGAAAAAGAGAGATGTGTTAGAAATCGTACGGAAGCTCTATCAGGTAAAGTTCGATTTGGACGTCGAGACCGATGCGGATGAGCTTGCGTACCAAATCGGTGTCGTGACGAGGGAGGGCTGCGAGCGTGTGATGCGGTTTGCCTTTGAGCTTGCGCGAGCAAATGGAAAGACAAAGGTGACGAGCGTGGACAAGGCGAATGTATTAACGCACAGTTATGGTTTCTGGCGTGAGGTGTTTAACGACGTTGCAAAGGACTATCCTGAGATAGAGACTGAGTTTAATTTCGTGGATGCGATCTGCATGTGGTTCGTTAAGAATCCTGAATGGTATCAGGTCGTAGTCGCACCGAACATGTTTGGCGATATTATTACTGATCTTGGTGCGATGATACAAGGAGGGCTGGGTCTTGCACCGGGCGGGAACATCAATCCCGAGGGCGTTTCCATGTTCGAGCCTATTCATGGCTCTGCACCGAAATACAAAGGTAAAAACGTCTCAAATCCGATCGCAACGATTTGGGCTGGCGCTATGCTTTTGGAGAACATTGGAGAAAAGCGCGCGTCGGAAAGCGTTATAAACGCAATTGAAGCGGTTTTACGGGAAGGGAAGGTTAGGACATACGACCTTGGCGGTAGCTCGAAGACGAGCGAGGTTGGCGATGCGATTGTTAAAGAGATTAAGGGGTAGGGTTAAGTATTTTCGGATTGATAGAATGTAGTATGCACATCTTTCTTGACGAGTCTGGGGGCTTAGGCTTTTCGGAAAAGTCTCAGCCGTATTTTGTGATAGCAATTTTAATTACAAAAGATAAGAAGCCCATTGAGAATTGTGTCAAAAGGGTAATTGGAAAGGCTCATTACATCGCTTACTCTATTTGTCAAGTTAGGTTCATTACATCGTGTACCGTTTAGGACTTCCAGATATCCGGTTTAAGAGGAATAACCACCTCATTTAGCTTGTATTCAAAATCTTTTAGCAATACAACAGCATTCAGATCTTTAGCTTGGTAATAGACCTTCATCTTTCGGTCTGCGAGGCAGATGGTGGCCCAGACGTATTCACTGATAAACTCCCCGCCCACTTTAAAAGCTTCATTCAAGACACTGATATTCCCTTCATTGTCAACCGTTCTGATGAAGTGTATCTGCCCATCAGTCAGCGGTAATTTATCCGAATTGATTTCCACGGTGTCCTTTAGCATTTTAGAGGGGTTAACCTGCGTTACGCCTTTAGTTCTCCTTTTCCAGGCACTGAGATCGTTATGTTGACCAACAAAATGCGGTGATCTGGTTCGAATATCTTCCAGATCTGCGAAGGTATCTTTATCCCAGAACTTTGATCCAAACCAGTTATTGAAGTTCTCGATGCTTCCGTTCATCCAGGGGCTGCTGGGTGCGATGAATACGACTTTGATGCCAACGTAGAGATAGAGTCTCACAAAACGGCTGAATATACGCGGGTTTTTAAAGTCTCCAATAAAGTACATCCCATTATCTACCTGTAAATACCTGGGAATCGGGTTATTGCTCCAATGCCGGATGAGAAAGGCAATCACATTATCCATGCTTTTGGAATTATACTGCCCAATGCGAACCCGACTGGAGACCACATCGATGAGATGAAGAGAAGAGATCGCACCGTACCCCTTAATAAATCGCGGACCAACAAAGTCCATCTGATGCATCTCATCGATTTGCGTGGGATTCAGGAGTGTGTATCGTTTCTTGGATTTGACCCGCTTGTATCGCTCTCGCTTATTCACTTTCAGGCCGTGTATCTTCACAATTCGCTTTATCGTGGATACGGAAGGCATATCATCTTCTGTAAAGCCGAGCCCATGCATTCTGTACTGAATTGCATCAGCGCCCACGCCGAGATATTTCGATTCGTGCTCATTGCCTTCCATCAGAGCTTTTCTGATGTTCACAACCACTCTTTCAATCTCTTTGTTTCTATATCGCCCATGATTTTTAGGTGCTCTTGACCAGGATACGTGCCACTTAT
>Ga0114918_10004698_pt1 | contig 11821 bp, 7 predicted proteins | sample LantaG_FD_87015 | JGI IMG/M metagenome (GOLD analysis project Ga0114918, IMG submission 87015) | Deep subsurface microbial communities from Baltic Sea to uncover new lineages of life (NeLLi) - Landsort_02402 metaG | ecosystem: Environmental > Aquatic > Marine > Oceanic > Sediment | place: Baltic... | reverse complement strand
TTACGGGAAACACATATGTTACAGGGAATGTTATATCTGCTAATGAAGATGTTTATATGTTCTCTTGTAGAGGTCAAGACGGAAGACTGAGTGGTGACACAACACATTGGTACGGACCAGACTACCAAGGAATTTGGAATTACTCATGGTCTAAAGACTATGGTGATGACACAGAAGTATTAACCTTAGACCAAGAATATGCAAATGCAGGATTATTAGTATCTTATAATTGTGTCCTTACTGGGTTTTTTACTATAGGACACTCAAATTGTGGTGCATCAGGTTACTCTTGTGGTCTGTGGTATGTGTTACAATCTGACATAGCTTCCTCCCTTAATGTAACTGGTGGTACAGCGGTGGACGTTACATTAAATGTTGGAGTTTCGGGAACCACTGTAAATCCTGGTAGTGAAAAAAACCCATTAACTATAGATAAACGAGGTACTGTTAATATAGAACTAACTGTGGGTAGTATGATATATCCCAGAGTTGGTGATAGTGCTGATGTGACAGATACAACATGGAATGTATATCTTAAAAGAACTTAACTATTATACAGTTACCTAATATTTATTAAATAAACAAAGATGGGACTAGACATATCCGTAATTTCAAAAATAAAACCAATATCCATACCAGAAGATATAGAACTTTGGTCGAATGAATATTATGAGTGGGAAAAAAAACAGGATATTCAAGGTACAGTGTGGAATTTCCAACCAAACCAATACTTTCCAGAACAGTCTGAAGGACTACCAGATGGTTTTGGGTATGGTACTGGTGAAGAATACAGTTTTAGAGCTGGTTCGTATAGTGGGTATGGAGAATGGAGAGATTTATTATCTAGACTAGCTTTAGATATGGGTTCTGAGGGTGTTTGGAATAAGATAGATAGTGGTGTGGGTTATAGTGAGATACCTTTTAGTGAGGTAATTAATTTTAGTGATGCGGATGGGATAATAGGTCCAGTAGCATCAAAAAAATTACACAACGACTTCGTTAATTATGAAAAAGACATAATGAAGAAGTTAGATAGATACTATTTAAAGTTTGAAGATTTTGAAATTGATGGGGAAACCTACGACTGGTTCAAAAATAAATACAAAGATTGGAAGGAAGCATTTAGAATAGCCTCCAATAACGGAGCTGTAATATTTCATTAAGATGAGTTTAAAAATAATATTAATAGAAGGTAGGGTTGAGGACATTTTTGCTAAATATATAAAATCTGGGTCACCATCTATTGAAAAAATATACTATGATGAAATAGTACCTGGTAGTGAAAACATAGACCCCACACACAAATATCTAGAATGGATAACCAAAAACTGGAGTCCTACTGATGTAGAAGGTGATGATATAGAACACAATTTAAAAGAAATCCTATTAGCAGTATCAAAATTTGATAATCAATCCCAAAGATTAAAAATAAAAGATTTAAATCAATATCAAAATCTTGAACAACTATTTGATACATTACAAGAACTAGGACAAACCGCTAGAAGAACTGTAGAGATTAGTGATGAGGTTGAGAAAGTATATGAAGATAATAGATTTGTTGTTGTAGTGCCTAAAACACATAAATCATCTTGTTACTATGGTGCCGGAACACAATGGTGTACAGCGTCAAAAGACACAGACTCACACTTCTCTAACTACAAAAGAGATGGAGAACTATATTATATAATCGATAAAACCCTACCAACATCCAACCCCTTTTATAAGGTCGCGTTAAATAAAAAGTTAGCAGGACTAACAGAAGATTTCTGGGACGTAAAAGATAAACCAATAACTGACACTACAAAGATTATGACAATTATCCAAAACAAAAAAATGTTGGAGGATATAAGAAATCATTTTGGTGTAAAATTTGAAGAAAGAATACAACAAGAAAAAGAATTACAAGCAAAAAGATTAAGTCGTAATGAAGAGTTTAGAGAAAGAGAAAGACTTAGAAGAATCCAACAAGGTATTGAATCTCAACAAAGAAGAGAAAATGATGAATGGAATCCAGAAAATACCGATGATAGAGGTTTAGCGGCAAACGCATTAAGAGAATGGTTAATAAATGAAGGAGAATGGGAAGGAGAAACAAAAGAGGAATTAAGGGGACAATTAGAAGACCTTAGGTCTCAAATGGAAAATGACCCAGATGTAATTGCAGACCCTAATGGTGACCAGGCACAAGCTTATGGTGAAGATATGAATAAAATAGAAGATGCTATAGAAGATGCAGAAACTGTTTATGATATAATTCCACTACACGACTATTATGGGATGTATGAATTTGAATATGGTGGAGCTGAGTATGCTGTAGGAGTTGATGAAGCAGCAGATGACGCAGCAAGAGAAAGAACAAGAAGTTTAATTGATGATATAGGGTATGAAGGATTTAACCCAAGTTTCATGGAATGGCATGTTGATGGGAACCAGGTAGCTGCCTATGCTGAGGATTGGTTCTGGGATGATGTAAATGACTCACCAGAAGACTATTTGGATGACGACGATAGAGAACTTACTCAACACTCTAATGATGAAATAGAAAAAATAAATGAAGAACTAGGATATCTCCAAGAAGAATTAGAAGGGTTAGATAGTGAAGTAGAAATAGAAATAACCCAAGACCGTATAGATGAGTTAGAAGAAAGAAAAGTAGATATTGAGTATGATGATGACAGTTATGAATATACTGACGAGGCAAAAGATAACTATGTTGAAAGGAGAAAGTCTGAAGTAAAAAACGACCCAGTTAGTTTCTTAAAAGATTGGGGTATGGAAGAAAGTATAAAAGACTTTATAGACGAGGATGACTTTATTAATGCAGTTATAGAATCTGACGGTAGGGGACAAACTCTTTCATCTTATGATGGGACTGAAAATGAAATTTTATTTAAAAATGAATGGTATTATATTTATAGAACTAATTAATTATGAAAGGTCTTAAAGAAATAATAAGGAAAATATTAAAGGAACAATCTGGTCTAGAATTAGGTGAAGCTAAAAATAAAAAGAAAAAAGTTAAGAGAGATGCTTGTTACCATAAAGTTAAGAGTAGGTATAAGGTTTGGCCTTCAGCATATGGTTCAGGTGCTCTAGTTAAATGTAGAAAAGTTGGAGCTAAGAACTGGGGTAATAGTACAAAGGAAGAGACTCTAGTTGAAAAAAGAAAGTTAACCAAAAAACCTAGTTCTGAATCAAGCCTAAAAGATTGGTTTGGTAGAAAAGGTGCTAAAGGAAGTACTGGAGGATGGGTAGATTGTAACACACCAGACGGGAAAGGGGGTTACAAATCTTGTGGAAGAAAAGAAGGTGAGAAAAGAAGTAATTACCCAGCATGTAGACCTACACCAGCAGGTTGTAACAGTAAAGGAAAAGGAAAGAAATGGGGTAAAAAATCAAAGAATGAAGCTGTAAACTATCACTTAGATAAAAAGATACCTTTAAATGAATGTATTTTTAGACATGGTAGTAAAGGTCATTTAAAATTTATTAACGATGTAAGGGACTTTGTAAATGAAAGTGAATTATATGTTAATCATGATGAAAGAGAATTACTAAGAACAGACTTAGGTAGTTATGGTGTTTATGAAGGTGAACAAGTACCATTAGATTTACCTATGATTAATGAGGCTGAGTATAGAGGTAAAAAAGTTACATTAAACAAACCTAAAAGGGGTGGGTCTAAAGCTTATTACGTTTACGTTAAAGACCCAAAAACAGGAAACGTTAAAAAAGTGTCTTTCGGTTCTTCAGGTCTTAGAGCAAAAATTAATAACATAGGTGCTGTTAAGAGTTTTGTAGCGCGTCATCGTTGTAAAGAAAAAAATGATAAAACTAAAGCGGGGTATTGGTCTTGTAGATTACCACGTTACGCTAAATCGTTAGGTTTGTCTGGTGGTGGACAATGGTGGTAACATGGAATTTCCCTTTAAAGAAAATATAAAACAAGGTATATTTGAAAGAACATTCTCTCAAGACGTAGACAATGATGAATTAGTATGGCATCGTGATAGAGAAGATAGGGAAGTTGAGGTTATTGGTGAGACCAACTGGATGTTTCAGTTTGAGGATAAATTACCTTTTACAATGGAAGGTAAGTTTTCCATACCAATGGGGGTTTATCATAGGGTAATAAAAGGTGATGGTGATTTAAAATTAAAAATTAAAAAGTTTTGAAAGATTTAATTAAAAATATATTAAGAGAAAGTTTATTAACAGAAGTTAAGAAAACATTCTTTAGAAGAGTAACCTTACCTTATGATTATAAGTCTATGAAAGATTTTGTGGGGTATGAAACAATGTGGGAACATTACAATAAACATTATAAAGGGTATACCACTAAATTAAACGAAACACTATCAAAAAGAAAAAATCCCACCAAAGACATTGAAAAGATTATTAGAGGAATTAAGAACTATGATACATTTACGAGAAATAATGCTGGAGGTTACTATAATCACAGTTTATTTTTTAAAGATTATATAACACCTGATAAAACAAAACTTTCAGATGAACTTAAGAAAAAGATAAATAAAGACTTTGGTAGTTTAGAAAATTTTAAAAAACAGTTCGATGAAGAATCGGGAAAGGTATTTGGTTCAGGTTGGTGTTGGTTAGTATTAAAGAACGGTAAACTTAAAATAGTTAGTACACCAAACCAAGACAATCCCTTAATGGATAATATGGGAGAACCATTACTAGGTTTAGATGTTTGGGAACATGCTTATTATTTGAATTATATGGCAGATAGAAAAAAATATATAAATAACTTTTGGAAAGTAGTGAATTGGGATAAAACATCAAAGAAATATGAGGAACTAATATGAAAGGGTTAAATAAAATATTATTAGAAGGAAGAGTAGAGGACGCTCAACAATACTTTGAAAACGCTGTTGGGTCTTGGCCTGTTGCAGAACCAGGTAATCCACTTGGGATTGGTTCACAGACTAATTTAGATGGTGTATTGCAACATTTCGTACAGAATGACCCTTCAGGTAACAACAAGTATCTTATGTGGATGGTTAAGAGGTACATTGACCCTGAAGAAAGAGGAACATCACCTAACGATATATCATCCCTAGTACAAAGATTTCATAAAAATATAGACAGGTTAAATGTAGCATTTATAATGAATATGGATATATTTGACCCTAGTGGTAGGATATCTACCTCACCAAAGAATATAGATTCGTATGATGACCTTTCACAACTAGAAAGGATTATGGATGAGATGGATACAATAACCACCAAAAAAGAAAAAGAAAAGGAAGCAAAATCAGGTGTAGATAAATTATATGAAGATGATAGATGGTTATTAGTTAAACCAAATACATACGAAGGTTCTTGTTATTATGGTTCAGCAACCAAATGGTGTACCGCATCAAAGGACTACCCTAAACATTTTGATGACTACTCAAAAAGAGGACTTTTATTTTATATAATTGATAAAACAAAAGATGTTGGTGATTTCTTTAAGATAGCATTATTTAAAAAATGGAATGGAGATGAGGAATGGTATGATAAAGCAGACAATAGATTAGAAGGTAGTACGGTAAAAGCTATTGAGTCTCTTTTACCTTTAGAGTTAACTAAAACTATAGAAGAAGAGTTCATAGGTGATGTGCACACAGAAAATACTGAAGCTATAACTTTGGAACAGTTTAAATTAAGACTGGAAGCCTACACAGAAAGTCTACCAAGACCAATAACTATAAGTACGTCAACAGGAAAATGGAAATTAGAATTATTGAATTTGGATTGGGAATGGAAAGGAAGTGACCCAAGAGTGGAACTTCTAGCAACACCATTTCGTAACGGCAATGATATGAATGTGTATTTTATAACAGATGATGATGACCTAGGTCAACCAGCAATAGAGTATTACAAGACTATACCAGTAGAAGATTTAAATAATGAATTTATGGGTCCTGGACCAGAATATCGATGGAACTATCTAAGTAATGTACACAATAACTTTAGACCATTTGCTGTAGAAAAAGCATTTCTTAAAAATATATACCTACCTATTGTTAGTAAAGCACTAGGAAATGAAGATTTAAAAGAATATACCGGTCTAGACTATACCACTTGGGATGCCCAATCACAGGTATCATCTTATACGTTTAAATACCCACCTAAAAAAGGTAGTATGACACAATTATTTACTGATTACTTAAAAGATAACCCAAGAAGTACACCAAATGACTTCTATGAAGATGTGTTAGGTCGTTCTAGACCTAGAGCTCATAATAATACGTTCTTTGCTACAATTAAAGATTCTGGAATTGTTGAAATGGAAAGACAAGGAAAAGAGTTTTTGTATAGCTTAGGACCAAACCACGAAGCTTGGACTCAAGGAAAATTATTGAGAAGAGGTAGAGCTTACGGACAACCCGGTTAGAGAGGAACTCAATAACACCATAGGGTCAGTTTTTTACCCCACCTAGATATTTCATAATGTAAATTTGCACCCGTCACAGCACCAGAATTTCCAGCTCTAGCTATAGGGTCACCAACCTTAACAAATAATTTATATAGACGAACATAACTAGATTCGTAACCACTACAATGTGAGATTTTTACTTGTCTACCATAATCAAAGTCCCAACCAGACCCCACAATCTTACCATGACCTGTAGAATAAACATTATCACTACAAGCAGCATAAAAGTCTGCACCAATATGCATTCTCCATCCCCCGTAAAGAGGTAGTTTCCTCCAACCATAATTTGAATATATTATTAAGGTGTCTAATGGTGAACCTAAAGGTAATGAATCTAAATATTGGTGTAGGATGTGAATATCATGGCATAAAGAGTCCATTTGGTTATGTAAAGAATCTATTGTGGATTGTGTTTTTAAGTATGTTGTTTCTATTTTTTCGTTATAATACTTTTGTGAAAATAACACAGAAAAGAAACCAACAACTAATATTGTAGTTAATATATTTTTCATAATCATACATAAAATAAATATTAAAACCTTCAGAGTAAAGAATCTGGACAATTATGCATCTTTGTTGATATTTATGAGTAATAGTCTATGCTAATTTATGAAGAATAAAAAAGATAATATGTTACAAGAACAAAAGGATAATAATTTAGATTACGAATTAGGTGTTCAAATGTCGTCTTTAGGTCCTATACCTAAATCAAAGAAACTGGCTGCAGAAGTAATCAAAAGAATATTTAATTCGTCCAAACAAGAATTCTATAAACCAGGAGACAACATTTATCTAGGTAAGGATTTAAATACCATAAAAGACAAAGTAAGGTTTTTTGAATACGGTAAAAGCTTCCAAACGGAAAAGGAAGGTAGAGGTTTTAATTTCGAAGGTATGTTAGCCGGTCTTTTTAACGGAACACCAATAGTTAGTAAAGCTAAAGAAGATATTCTGGTAGGTGGTGTCCCATACTCTGTTAAATCAGCTGAACCAGGTAGTTCTTTTGATAGTGGTACGTTAATATATGGTTTTAGAAATGAATTAGATGATATGGAATCAAATGGTGTCGACACAACAGGTATTAAAACACCCTATGATTTACTAAAAAAAGAGGGGGAGGAATACCTTAGTTTTAAAATTGATATGTTAACATCTATGTTTACCAGTAGTAACGGAACCCCAGTTAATTGGATATTCTCTATCATATACCCAAACTATATAGAATACACCTTATGGTCTACAGAAGAGCTAATTAATGAATTGGTAACCAACCCAACCATGATTGGTGTCGGTAGAAGCCCAATAACAGACGTTAGAATGAAAAGTAGATTTCTAATGCAAAACCCAAACATAATACAATTCCCAACCTTTACATCTAACGAGTTAAAGAAACTAAGATATGATAAGGACCGAGGATTAAAAACAGACAAAATAGCTGAACTATTCGGTAAATATAAAACTAAAGTTAGGTATGATGTTTTAGAATATATAAGAAAAAATCCACAAACATTTTTAAAACGAGTTGTGAGTTTATATGGTGATAAATTAGGTCCCATGCTTAAAGAAAAGGGTATGATTGATTTAAACGAATCGATAGACTATAACAATACAGAAACACAAAATATAATTATAGATGTTTTATATGAAAAAGTATGTGGTGACCAAGAAAAACATAAAGGAGAACAAGGAGAATTTTTTACTTTAGACGGTAGTCAAAATTTAGGTAACACAGATATGTTTGTTGGTGATGGGTTTGATATTATACATAAACACGGAAATTTCCATTTATCGGACATATCACCAGAGGAAAGTGAGACCATAATACCAAAAGGAAGTAAAAAGGTTAAAAAAACAGTACTAAAATTAAGACTTGACCAAGGACCATTTAATATCAGTATTAATGAAATTAAAAACAAAGGACATTATGGGTATGTATTTTCTGATAAAATTCCTTTGGAAATAGATAATAAGTTATATGTTTTAGTTAATAAACTAGGTGGGTTAAACCATCAGGATATTAAAAAGTTTATAGAAAATACAAATAGAGAGTCTTTACACGTACTACAAGGACTACTTAGGGATTTTCCATGTAGCCTAGAAGAATTAGTATATTATTACGGAAGTTTAGATTCTTTAAGGAATTCAGATGAGTATAGGAGAATTGTTAGCTTAGTTAAACGTATAGGTTCCGGTGAAAGAATAATGGAAGAAACCGATTTGTTTGGACAAGGACTCCTAGACCCAATAGAACCAGAAGAGTTTGAAGGTGATGAAGAAGAATGGGAAAAAATGTTAGACGATACCCAAGAACCACTAGAAAAACCAGAGATACACACTGGAGAAAAAACCTATGCTGAGAAAGGCTATGTATCTCCATCCAAAGAAGCAACTAACAACATTTGTGATGTTGAAGGTTTCTGTAACGACCAAGGACCAATTACATTTGGGCAATTAAAAGCTTTAGTAGAAGAAGCAACTAAAAAAAGGATTACTGGTGATATAGGTAGAGGTGTGTTTAAATCTTTATGGAGGATATTACCATTTTTTATACCACAAATTCTACTAGCTGCTGTAGGTGTTACTGTGACCAGAGCTTTTAACAAGATTATTACACCTGCTCTTACTGACACTAAAGGGCACAAATCTTGGTGGGGCAAAGCAATTCTTAAAGCAATGGATGTTGCCGAAGGGGATTATATTCCAGATGTTGCGTTAGGTGACGACCCATTAAGTAAGGTATTTTTTATTTCCGATGGTTTAATGGTAATGGTTAAGGATAAATATAAACTTAACTTTGCTAGGTATGCTGCAAATTATGCATCTACTAGACCAGACAACGAACCAGTACCAGAGTGGTTTGTAGAAAACTTACTAAGAGATTACCTAAATCAAAAATTCTTATTAAACCCACCATTACCAGTTAAAATAGATTTAGAGAGTGGTAATAAAATAGAAGTAGAAGAAAACCAACTCGATTTAGATGATAGACATCCAGATAGAAAGGGTCAGGGTTCTGGAAAAAATAAAACTGATTCAGGTACATTTGAACCACCAGGAGATGATTTTACAAAACCATTAGAACCACATAGATTAAGTAAAGATAGAGAATTTGTTCCCGAACCAGATGAACACTCTAAAGGTGGTATTGTAGAGAGTGCTTGGGCTGAACAAAGATTACAACAAACAGTTAACAATTACATAGATAGTGAATATGAGTTGGAGTTGACAGAAATTGGCAGACCGTTCTTTAAATCAGTTAGAAATGGGGAACTTTTATTACCACGTCAAATTATAGAAGATATAAATAAATTATTTACAAGAGATTATCCTGAAGCTGCACTAACTTATTTAAGGTACTTAGAAAGTAAAAAGGAAGAAGGGTTTGAGTTTCCGTTTTTGGTGGAACAAAGAAGAGACTCAGACTGGACATCCCGACAAGATACTTCTTTCAGGAGATTACACAGAGATAGAGTAAATGATGATAAATTAAATATACCACCAGCAACACTTGTAAGTTACTTAAACAAATATCATAGAGATAAATTACTCAAAGAACTAAAAGAGATATTAGCATGCATAGAGTATAATTGTTATGATGGGTACAAAAATTACCCAAAACCAGATTACAACCTGGATTATATAGAAATCAGGGAGGTCAATTGTGGTGATTGTAGTGCAGAATATGAAGATTTATTGACTAGTTTAGATAGAGAATTAGTAAAGTTAGGTTTCATTGTAAGTGGCGATATTAAAAATCCTGAAACGAAATTATTTCAACCCACCGATATATTACAAAAACCATTTCCATTTACGTATAACGATTGGATAGAAGGTTTAATAAAAGAAATAAACCCAAGATTTTATATTAATAACATAGATGATTTATCTTATGTGGAAGAAGAAACCCAACCAATTACAGAACAAAAAAAAGACAACCTAAATCCTGATGTAGAAGTAGGAGATGTGGTAGAATTAATTCATATGGACGACCCTTGGGGGATATCCCCAATGACCAAAGGTATTGTTGTGGGGTTTCAATCTATGGGAAGTATGGGTGAAAAGATTTTAGTTAGGTGGATTATTAAAACAGAAGAAGGTAAAGAAGAATTTAGAAATCTACCCCTTATAAAAGATGTAGATTATTGGAGAATAGTTAACCCACTATCCCAGGAAGTAAATGAAGAAAATCAAACTAACCTAGACTTAGAAAGATTTGGTAATTTATTAGTTAGAGCCTACTTTAATTATAGTGGAGGATGGGGACAATCACCAAAAAGTTTTGTTGTTTATATAACACCATCTGGTTTGGTAAAAGGAGTTTCCCTTAACCAAGGAATGACCAACAGAGAAGTACCATTTAAAGAGGGTGATAGGGTTAAATTGGTTGACTTAATTAAGTTTGAGGAAAATAGTAAGTTTGACTTACAAATGAAAGGAATAATAAGGGAAAGTATAATTAAAGAACAAATAGAAAGATATGATTTAAATAAGATGACACCTGCTCTTTGGAAAATACTTAAAATGGCTGACAAATTACTAAATGGTGAGTGGAACCCAAGAGGATTTAATAATGTACTTAGTAGGTACTTTGATATAGTAAATCGTACTAATGAATTATATCTTATTTTAACATATAACAACACAGATATCCACCAATTAATGACAACCGCAAATTGGGAAGATATTAAAATACCAAGATTATATGAAGTGAAAATAAAACATTATGGTGGTGAAGAATCAGAAACTCAAGAGGACGAATGTATAGATGGGTATGCTCAACATACAGGTTATGAGTGTGAATGTCATCAGTATGAAGAATCACTGGTTACTATCTTAACTTATGCTGGTGGGGACTCATACGATGAATTGGTTAATTGTCTTGATATGGATGATAAACAACTGTATGAATATTATGGTATAAACGACGAATCAGATTGTCCATGTGAAGAGTACTACACAAACCAATACACATTATACTGGAACACTATTATACGTAAAACCATCCTATCAACCAGACCAATCCTAGAGATTGTAGGAGAATATAGTTGGGACGATGTTGACATTGTAGAAATAGAAACTAACTACCATTCTGATTATTTGGTAACTGAGGATTACGAGTATTCTAATAATTATGATGAGTCAACAGACTGGGATAATTATGAGGATAAAAGTTACAACATAATCGATGCGTCAGAAGATTATGAAATGGATGGCACTGATGACATTTACGTGATTAATCAAAAGTTATATGGGAACCCTAAAACTATAACAGAACAAGAACAATTAAAGATGTGGCCAACTGGACAATTTAACTTCCCAGTAGGAGGTCATTTAGATGATGACGATGTTGAATACGTTGAAGATACACTACCAGACAAT
>Ga0114918_10004697_pt1 | contig 11822 bp, 16 predicted proteins | sample LantaG_FD_87015 | JGI IMG/M metagenome (GOLD analysis project Ga0114918, IMG submission 87015) | Deep subsurface microbial communities from Baltic Sea to uncover new lineages of life (NeLLi) - Landsort_02402 metaG | ecosystem: Environmental > Aquatic > Marine > Oceanic > Sediment | place... | reverse complement strand
TATCTGCTGCTGCATTTTCCTTTCTTGGTTCTTATCTTACAAAATACATTCCAAACTTAGCTATTAAAATAATATATCTTTTTGCTGTCATTGCTTCACTCATTTTATTTTTTTTAAGAAGAAAAATAGAGGATAAAAATCTTGATGGCAGCGAAGTTAGATTTTATAAAATAATGCCGGTAGGCGCCGTAGCTGGTTTTACTGCTGGCCTTCTAGGTGTAGGCGGAGGATTTTTATTTGTTCCCGCACTACTTTTTTTCTGCAGTCTGCCTATGAAGATTGCAGTTGGGACATCGCTTGGAGCCATTATATTTGTCTCAATCCCGGGGGTAATAGGAAAAGTAATTTCAGTTGATTTTGATGTTGTGCTTGCCATAGCAATTGGCATTGGGGCTGTTGGCGGTTCAAAGCTGGGGACATATTTAAATAGGAAAGTAAATTCTAAAATAATAAGAATATTTTTTGCCTTGCTTTTACTGACAATGATTACAAGAGTATTAATTGATCTACTTAATCATTAAAAATCTTCTTTTCTCAAATCCAGCTATTACTGGTTTTTTCTGGCTCACATTTAATACATTTACACTCTATGTTTAAAGAAGCAGATTTTATCTTTAAATATAGAGATTTTAACCCTATAATAGTTAAAATAATTCTGTTTATTTTTTGATAGGCAGTTTAATCGTTGACTTATTGTAGAACAATTAATATAATTATTGTTGACTAAAAGTAAGAGAGGCAAATAATGAAATTTATCAGTGCCAGAGATTTGAGGTTAAAACCAAGGGATGTTTGGGAACAGCTCAAAATTAATAAAGATATTGTAATTACTTTAAACGGCAAACCAGTTGCAATACTAAATGAAACCAATGAAGAGAACTTTGAGCACTCTTTAGCAGTAATACGCCGAAGCAGGGCACTCCTGGCAATGGAAGAAATGCAACAAATATCAAAAGAAAAAGGAACGAGTGAATTAACAGAAGAAGATATTGAAGAGGAAATTAAAACTGTCCGCTTGGAGCGCCAAAGGTGATAATTGTGATTGATACCAATATCTTAGTTTCGGGGCTGCTAAAAATGCACAGCACTTCAGCTGTAATTCTTCGTCTTGTCCTGGAAAATGAAATTAAACTTGCTTATGATATAAGAATTATTGATGAATACCGGGATGTATTAAGAAGAGATAAATTTGGGTTTAAAGATGAACATGTTGAGGCAATACTTGAGCAGATTAAAGCAGAGGGGATAAGTATAGCTGCAACCCCACTTGCAAAAACACTGCCAGATAAAGATGACGCTCCTTTTTTAGAAGTTGCCCTGACTGGGGGAATTAAATTTTTGGTTACTGGGAATAAAAAGCACTTTCCGCAGAACCTTTGCAAGAAAGTAAAAATTTTATCGCCCTCAGAATTTGTAGAATTATATAGCAAGCTGAGGGATTAAAATAAATAAAAATTATGTAGTGAAAAGATGAAGCAATTGAAGATATTAGGATAAAAATTATAAAAAGTAAATTTTAGAAGAGGAGTTTTTATGGATGAAACTAAAAGAAAAGAACTAGAGGAAATGGCAAAAAAAATAAGGGTTGATATTGTTGAGATGCTTTGTGAGTCAGGGTCAGGGCATCCTGGCGGGTCACTCTCATTGGCAGATATATTTTCTTACCTTTATTTTAGCGGGATAATGAATATTGACCCAAAAAATCCTGGCAAGAAGGACAGGGACAGGATAGTTTTATCTAAAGGCCATGCTTGTCCTGTTTGGTATGCGGCACTGGCTGAAAAAGGATATTTTGATAAATCTCATCTAAAAACTTTAAGGAAGTATGGAAGCATGCTTCAAGGGCATCCTGATATGAATAAAACTCCTGGTGTTGATATGACTACAGGGTCTCTGGGACAGGGACTCTCCTGTGCAGTTGGAATGGCTCTTGGGGCAAAGTTAGACAAGCTTGGATGCAGAATATTTGCAATAGTCGGAGACGGAGAATGTGATGAGGGCCAGATATGGGAGGCAGCAATGTCAGCCTCTCACTACAGGCTTGATAACTTAATTGCTATTTTGGACAGAAACGGTCTTCAAATAGATGGCTACACAAAAGATATTATGAATAGTGAACCTATGATAGATAAGTGGAAATCATTTGGCTGGGAAGTTATAGAGATAGACGGCCACAACTTGGCTGAGATCGAGAATTCTATTGGGAAAGCTTTAAATATTAAAGACAAGCCTGTGTGCATTGTCGCAAACACTATAAAAGGCAAGGGCGTATCCTTTATGGAAGGCGAGTGCGGCTGGCACGGTAAAGCTCCTTCTGAGGAAGAAAAGGAGAAGGCTTTAAGGGATTGCATGTGCAAAGCTTGAACAAATTATTTAGGAGATATCTAAAATTTTTATAAAATAAAATATAAATTCTTTAAAATACAGGGGGAGCTATATAATGATTCCAGAAAATATAAAAAAAATCTTGTCTAATGAAGACAAAGAAGTTGCTACAAGGAAGGCTTATGGCGAAAGGTTGGCAGAACTGGGTGAAAAAAATAAAAATATTGTAGCCCTTGATTGTGATTTGTCAAAATCTACAATGACTGCACTTTTTGCCAAGAAATTTCCGGATAGATTCTTTAATTTTGGAATTGCTGAATCGAATATGATTAGTGCAGCTGCAGGACTGTCTACGATGGGGAAAATCCCGTTTGCTTCAACTTTTGCAGTGTTTGCTTCTAAGAGGGCGTGCGATCAGGTCAGTATCTCAGTAGCATATCCGCATTTAAATGTAAAAATTTGTGCCACACACTCGGGTGTTTCAATTGGTGAGGATGGAGCCACACATCAAGCTGTAATAGATGCGGCAATTATGAGAGCAATGCCTGGGATGGTTGTGCTATCTCCTTGCGATGGGACAGAGACAAAAAAAGTTATTGACAGGATTGCGGAATATAAGGGACCTTGCTATGTTAGATTGTGCAGGGTGGCAAGTCCTGTAATATTTAACGAAAGCTATAATTTTGAGATTGGAAAAGGTGTTAAAATAATGGAAGGCGGCAGTGCAACAATTATAAGTGCTGGGTTTACTACCCATATTGCCATGCAGGCAGCAAGGAAATTAGAGGAAGATGGCATTGAAGTTGATTTAATAAACATGGTGTCAATAAAACCAATTGACAGCATGTTAATAATTGAGAGTGCTAAAAAGACAGGACTTGTGATAACTGTTGAAGACCACAGTGTAATTGGCGGGCTGGGGGGTGCTGTATGTGAGGTACTTTCTTGTAATATGCCAACAAAAGTGGTAAGGCTTGGAGTTCAGGATAAATTTGGTTCTTCCGGATCTCCTTCCGAGCTTGTTTCAGCACATGGCTTTGATGCAGCAAGCATAATAAAAACAGTGAAGGAAAATGTTTGTTAAAAACATGAATATTGAAAAATACAAAACAGAGGCTGAAACATTTCTGTCAGAAGTAGAAAAAGAATATTACCTGCACTTTTCAGGGCAGAAAGATAGTCTAAGCCTCAGCTGTATTTTTGACAGGTATAAATATTTATTTGACAGGAAGAATATTTTATATTTTAAAGATCTTGCAGGTAAAAACAGTGGCGAAAGCAGGAAGAAATTTTCATATCTTATAAAATTTTGCACAGAAGGCTATCTTGAAAGAGAAGCCAAGGATCTAGTTGACGAAATGGCGGCAGAGGAGGCAGAGGCAAGGGTAGAGATAGAGGGGAAAATGGTGCCATTCAGATATTCTGAGGTTCTGCTGGCAAATGAAGAAGATAAAATTAAAAGGGATATAATTGAAGAGAAGCGAAATAAAATAATAGCCGGGCATTTTAACAAAAATCTTTATACCTACTGGGATACTCTTCACAGGCAAGCTAAAAATTTAGGATTTTCAAGCTACAGTGATCTTTTCTCATATCTAAAAGGGGAAGATTTTTTTGAACTTGATGCTGAAATGGACAAACTCTTAAGCGAAACGCAACTCTTGTATGAAAAACACTTTGGTAGTCTGCTGGAAAGAGCGCTGGGAATAAAATTAGAAAAATCAAGAAGAAGTGATTTTGCATTTATTAAAAGAGCAAAAGAATACGACAGGTTTTTTGCAAAAAACAGTCTTGTCGCAATATTTAGAGACACTTTGCTTGGCATGGGGATAGATATTCAAAAGCAGGGTAATATTAATTTAGATGTAGAAGAAAGAGAAAATAAATCACCAAGAGCGTTTTGTTCTACGGTAAGGGTACCGCAAGAGATATATCTGGTAGTTATGCCAATTGGCGGACAGGATGATTATGAGGCTATGTTGCATGAGGGCGGACATGCACTGCATTTTGGCAATACTAAAGCTGGCCTTGATTTTGAATATAGATATCTGGGAGACAATGCAGTAACAGAGGGTTATGCGTTTTGCCTTGAACAGCTTATGCAAAACAGGCAGTGGCTGATTGATTTTTTGAGAATTACCGATGCTGAGGCAAATGAATTTGTATATTTTTCAAATATTGTAAAATTATGGTTTGTCAGAAGGTATGCCGGCAAATTAAAATATGAGCTAATACTTCATGGTGGAGAGCCTATAAGCAGTAAAGACAAAGTTTACAAAGATATTTTATCTTCTGTAAATCTAATGGAATATCCTGAAGAAAGTTATCTAAAGGATGTGGATGAGGGCTTTTATTGCACAAATTACATCAGAGCATGGATTTTCCAATCACAGCTTAAGGAATATATGCACAGGAAATTTGGTTGCGAATGGTACAGGAAGAAAAAAGCAGGAAATTTTTTAAGAGAGTTATGGAGCTATGGGCAAAAATATTCTTCATCTGAGGTACTGTCACAGCTTGATTTTAAAAAGCTTGACCCAAGCTACCTGGTTTGTTCTCTTACTGAGGAGATTAAAAATTATAAAAATAGTTAATTTTTGTGAGTTCAAAGAAAGGAAAAATAAGCTATAATAATATTTTATATAGGATTGTTTGTTTAAACAATAAAGCTTGGAAGGGGAGAAAAATTGGATTTAAAGCAAAAAATAAGGAATATTCCGGATTTTCCTAAAAAAGGAATAGTATTCAGAGACATAACACCACTTGTCAGGGACAGCGAAGCACTAAAATATTCTGTAGAAACTATGGCCGGGCACTACAATGGCAAAGAGGTTGATGCTATATTGGGTGCAGAAGCAAGGGGCTTTATATTTGGATCTGCAGTAGCATACAAAATGGGAATTGGGTTTATCCCTGTGAGAAAGCCGGGAAAGTTACCTTTTAAAACATGCAGTGCCTCATATAATCTTGAGTATGGGAAAAATATTTTGGAAATGCACATAGATGCAGTAAATACTGGTGATAAGATACTGATAGTGGATGATCTTGTAGCTACTGGCGGTACTGCCAGAGCAATGGCGGAGCTTGTAGAAAAAATGGGCGGAGAAGTAATTGGATTCTGTTTTTTAGTTGAACTTGAATTTTTGAATCCAAGAAAAATACTGGAAGGTTATGATATATTTTCACTTGTAAAATACGAGTCTGAGTAAAAACATTTATAAGTTAATTATTTTTTTAAGACAGGGGTGATTTTATTGTCTGGCAAAAAAAACAAAAGTGAGAAGAAAAAAAGAAGCAGTGGAAATGGCGAGGACAAAGAATTAAAAGGCAAGATTGGAGTTGTCAGCGAGGAAATAAAAGAAGAAGCTGAAAAAATAGGTAAAGAAGAGAAAAACGAAGCTGAAGAGAAAAAGAGAAAAAAAGAAGAAGAAGAGATGATAAGAAAGCTTCAAGAAGAGATTGATAAATTAACCATCAAAGACACAGTAATCCAGATAATGATGTCTCTTTCAAGTCTTGCATATAAGAAGATGGGAATTCCTGTTGGTATAAATGATAAATTTAAAGACAAGCAGCAGGCAAAACTTGCAATAGATTGCTTTAGTGCATTATTTAAAGTTGTTTCAGAAGAGGTAAGCGAAGCTGAGAGAGAAAATCTGCAATCTTCGCTATCTAATTTACAGATGAATTTTGTTAAGGCATTTACTTAGCTATAGGAAGCAGGGCTGGATTAACTTGGAAATTTTTAAGTCAGCCTCTTAAGCCTTTAATGTATTTTTTGGCTTCCCTCATTGCTATTTTTACTGCTTCTTTTGCAGTTTCAACCCTTATAATAAATGGCATATCCTTATTGTCACAAGGCTGTGCTTTCCAGGTCTTCAGGCCTATTATTGGCTTGTTATACGTTAGTGAATAGCCTATTTCTGAAAGTGTCCCAAAACTTCCATCTATGGCAATTATTGCATGGCCAGCAAGAACTATCGGAACATTTCTTGCATATCCAAAACCAGTTGGAATTTTTATGTCCACATACTTATTTGCAGTATTTTCTTCTTCAGATGGGAGTATGCCGATAGTAAGTCCGCCTTCTTTTTTTGCTCCCCTGCAGCATGCTTCCATTACTCCTGCAAGTCCGCCACAAACAAGTACAGCTCCACTTTTTGCTATTTCCTTTCCCACTTCATAGGCAAGTTTATAAATATCGCTGCCAACCTTGCTGCCGCCTATAACAGATATTTTTATAATTTTGTCACTAATTTTAATCATAATATTTTAAGCTTTGTATTTATAGTTTTAATGGATCAGGGAAGAATATTTAAAAATTTTAAATTGACAGGGCTGTATATGTTGTAATGTTTTCTATCAAAGGTAAAAACAGATCTAATTTTATTGCGTTCTATGTATGAGAATGACAAACAATCCACTAATCCAAAATTTATGTCACTATATGTTTTTTCAATTTTTAATGCATTAACAAAATCTATATAAGTGATTTCTCTGAGATTAAATATGTGAGAATTTACAGCTTCTAAGAATTTTTTAGAATAATAGTTTCCAAGTCTTGATTCAATTAAAAACCAGCACTCAACCAAAATAGGGGTAGTGATTATAAAGCTGTTTTCATTAACATTACTTTCAAAAAAAAGTGAAGCTACATTATGATTGGTATCTCTTTTATCAAAAATAGCGTATATAGCGCCACTATCTATAAATATCATTTTTTAAATTTATCCTTTAAGAAATCTTCAACTTTTTCTGAGATATTATTACTCTCTGAACCTTCTGCAATTCCTATAATATCTTTATAGCCTATTTCCCCTTTTTTAATTTCCTTTTCATCTATGAGCTTGTCAACAGCAGTTCTTATTGTATCAGACATGCTTAATTTATTTTTGTAACAATATTCTCTTAATTTATTTAATTTAGATTCATCTAAATAAATTGTTGTTCTTTTCATTTCGATTTGTTTAATAATATTTTATATATGTTAACATATATGTCATATTATATCAAATTATCTTTTAGATGGTAGCGTCAAGTTTTTTCACTTTGAGTATAAATATCATATCCACTAACTATAATTTTACCTGAAGTTGGAAGAAGAAGTCCACAGAGCATCCTTATAGTAGTAGATTGATCAGCACCATTTGGACCTAAAAACCCAAATATTTCTCCTTTTTTAATTATATTTTTTTAACCTATCATACATCATTTTATTAGCTTATAAAAAATTCAAAAAACATTAATTGAATGGATTTTATTATGGCTTAAAATTTGGTAAAATTAATACATGGGAAAATTACCTTCTTTTTTACAAAAATATTTTTGGGATGTAGATTTTTCAAAAGTAGATAAAAAAACTCATAGCCAATTTATTATTGAAAGAATTTTGGAATTTGGAGACCAGAAGTCAGCAAAATGGATGAAAAATAATTTTGATTTAGATGAGATTAAAAAAGTAGTCATTGTTTCTAAGAATCTTTCTAAAAAAAGTGCTAATTTCTGGCAGATTATTTTTAACCTTGAAAGGGATAAAATTTTATGCTTCAAGAAGTTGTCTCCAGAAAAACAAAAAATGATTTGGAAGTATTAGAAAAAGCCGAAATTCTTAAAGATTTTTATCTTGCTGGTGGTACCGGCCTGGCTTTTCAGCTAAAACATCGCCTTTCTCTTGATTTAGATTTTTTTACAAGGAAAGATATTAATACTAAAATCCTTATCCAAAAATTAAAGAACCTGGGGGAATTATCAATTGAAAATGAAGCTGAAAATAGTTTAATTAGTGATTTTAACAGAACTCGAATAACTTTTTTAAAATACGATTATCCTTGCCTTTTTAATTTTAAAGAAATCCTTAAAGTTAAAGTAGCAGATTCTAGAGATATAAGTTGCATGAAAATAGATGCTGTCTCTTCTAGAGGAACAAAGAGAGATTTTATTGACTTATTTTTCATTTGCCAAAAAGTTTTATCCCTTGATAAACTTTTAAAGTTATTCCAAAGAAAATACAAGGGTGTTGATTATAATATAATTCACATTTTTAAAAGCCTAATCTACTTTGAAGATGCCGAAAAAGATCCCATGCCAAAAATGATAATTCCTATTTCCTGGAATAAGGTAAAAAAGTTTTTTAGGGAAGAAATTAAAAAGGCTAAAGAGGTTTAAATAAATCTACCAGTATTTAAGCATCAAGTAATAAATTTGCATTAAACCTTTAATTTCTCTAAAAACCCGTGATTCATAGAATTTAATCTCTCAAGCAATAATAATCTACAAAACCATGTTGACTACAGTGACTATCTTGAGTTATAATAAATAAAAAAGATACAAATATTATATAAAAAAGGTTTTAAAATGAAATCTACTTTAGAAAAATATAACATAAGGGATACAAAAAAACATTACTGCGATATAAATAACAAAGTTTTATCTGGTCTTGAAATTATAACTTGTAAAGCTAATACATCAGAAAACGTTTCCCATATTAAGAAACAGTATATAGACCATCTATTGAAGAATATAAAATTTAGTATAAAAGAAAAATTTGATAAAGAATTAAAAGGTTGGACTATTTCTGTTAATGAGTTAAATCTTTACGGAGAAGGTGCTACAAAAGAAGAAGCCATTGAAGATTTACTGGATTCCATATTAGAGTTTGCAGAGATATATTTAGAAAAAGTTGATCTTTATTCCAAGGTTGAGTCCATAGAAACTCAGATCTACATGTTAAAAGTACTAAGATGCCAGGGCAGTAGAGATATCTTAAGGAAAGAGTTAGGCTTGCAATATGCCCGTAAGATTTGACCATAGGAAAATTAAAAGATTATTAAATTATTTTAATATGAAGCCTGCAAGAAAAGGCAGTAATTTATTTGAAGGTTTTGGTAAAGATGGTAAGTGGAGAAGGTGTAAATTTGATTATCATAAGGACAGGGATCTTCTTAAAACTGGGACAGCGAAAGTGATTGCCAGCTCTTTAGGTTTTAAAACCTGTTTAGAAATGAAAAAATTTATAGATAAAAAAATGTAAATAAGGTGCTTATGAAAGAAAAAATTAAAGATGCACAGAAAATGCTGAAGGATTATAAAGGGAAAGACTATACTTTTGGGATTGATTGCCTGGATATTCTTGGAAATTATGTCAGTGAGTTTGGCGGCAGCACATTACTTATAGTATCAGGAAGCAGCTGGGCAAAACCGCTGCGCAAAAAAATACTAAATATACTCCGAAGGAGCGGGATAAATATACTTGCCGAGTTTGATACTCCAGCTCCGAATACTCCGGCTGGCGATGTTATTAAATTAGCTGATGCTATTAAGCTAACCTGCCCTAAAAGCATAACTTGCGTAGGCGGAGGCTCTGCCATAGATTGTGCAAAAGATGCGAATGTTCTTGCGTCCCTAAGCCCTGAAAAAAATGATTTAGAACCTTTTTTTGGCGTAGACAAAGTTAGCAAAATAGCGCATGAAAAAAATAAAAAACTCATACCGCTTATTGCTGTTGAAGTGGCTTCAGGATCAGGGTCACATATCAGCAAAAATGCAAATGTTACGTATATTGAAAAGAAGCAAAAAAAGTTGATAAGTGACGATATTATAACTCCGCAAAGAGCAATATTTGATTACTCTACCACTATTACTGCACCCCTGGATCTGACAATAGACGGGGCACTGGATGGTCTTGCTCATTCACTTGAGATTTATTACGGGACAGGCATAAACAGCAAAGATTACAAAAAAATAGAAAAAGTTTGCCTTACATCAATTGCTATGATTGTTGATGCTCTTCCTCTGCTTGTAGATGACTTAAGTAACATAAAATATAGAGAAATAATCGGACTTGCCACAGATCTTGGCGGGTATGCCTTAATGCTTGGGGGAACCAATGGCGCGCACTTGAACAGTTTCTCCCTTATAGATATCATGACTCACGGCAGGGCTTGCGGGATACTGAACCCTTATTACACTGTATTTTTCTCAACTGCAATTGAAGATAAGCTTAAAAAACTGGCAGATATTTACAAGAAGTATATTGATGTAAAATCTACAGGTGGGGAAATATTAAATCTGGGTTCAAGACAGCTGGGTAAGGCAGTAGCGAGGGCAATGACAGCTTCTTCTAAAAAAATTGGTTTTCCGACAAAATTAGAAGAAATAAAGGGTTTTAATGATTCTTATATAGATAAAATGATAGAAGCTGCTAAGAATCCTCAGCTTGATATGAAGCTTAAGAACATGCCTGTACCTCTCAGCGCAAATTTAGTTGATGGGTACATGAGGCCCGTACTTGAAGCAGCTAAAGTGGGGGATTTTTCATTGATAAAAAATATGGAATAAATTAAATAAACACTTTCTTTACATAAGGTGAAGTTGATAACCTGAGCAATGCCGAATATTTAACATCAAATCGTATTTCACTTCCTACTTCAATACAATTGTTTTTTACGTGTAAAATTAAGTGATCGCTGCTTGCTCCAATTACAGCAGCTTTGATTCTGGGTTTTATAGCTTTTGTGTCAACGCTTTGTTCTCCAATCCCAACAATTACACGATTAATATTTCCAATGTCTGTAAAGTCAGGTTTATAACCAAATGCATTTTGACATTTATCACCACAAGGCAGTGAAGGCTTTAATTTGCTTTCTATTACCTCGCATACTAAAGTAAATGCATCAATATATAAATTTGGGATTCTATTCCTATGTAGAGTTTCTCTGCCCAGTAAAATAGCTTCTCCAATTCTTAAATTATTAATATTTCCAGTATTATCTGTTTTTAAAAGCCATTCGTAATTTGCTGAATTTCCACCTGACACCATAGGTAGTTTTATATGGTATTTTTCTTGAATGCGGCCCGCTATTTGAGATAATTCAGTCATATTTTTCTCTGATGGTTTGATACCTCCAAAACAAGCAAGGTTTGTGCCTATTCCATATAGTTCAATGCCTCCAAGCGGTATTGTTTGTTCAACAACAGAGTCTATATCTTCAGGCAGTATACCTTCTCTTAAATCACCTAGTTCCAGCATCAAAACTACTTTATGTTTTTTACCTTGTTTTAGGGAATGTTCAGATAATAATTTAACTGTTGATATTTCAGAGTTCAAGCTTATATCAGCATATTTAACAACATCAGGAACTTCGGTGTGCATAGGCAGGCGTGTAAGTAAAAATTCTGCTTTAACACCAAATTCTTTCATTTTTTTAATGTCTTGAACCAGAGAAACTGCTATAGTGGTGATTCCACACTCAAGGATTGCATTTGCAATTTCAGGAGATCCTGCCACCCCCTTTATTACTGAAGTAATAGTAATACCTTTTTTTGCAAATTCTTCTTTTAACGTTTTAGCGTTGTGCTTTATTTTATTTATATTTATTTCTAATCTGGGCATTAAATTATTTTATATCTTTTTAAAGCTGATTTTACAATTTCATCAATTAAGTCTGGAGCACTCATGCCATCTGCAACAGCCATAAAACCAATGTAACTACGTGGTT
>Ga0114918_10004696_pt1 | contig 11822 bp, 17 predicted proteins | sample LantaG_FD_87015 | JGI IMG/M metagenome (GOLD analysis project Ga0114918, IMG submission 87015) | Deep subsurface microbial communities from Baltic Sea to uncover new lineages of life (NeLLi) - Landsort_02402 metaG | ecosystem: Environmental > Aquatic > Marine > Oceanic > Sediment | place... | reverse complement strand
TTCTTCTTTGAGGTGTCTGTTGTAGAACACCGTGCCTTTGGTCTCAGGGAATCGTACACCGCAGGTCTTGCATTTGAACATCTGGTTGCCCTTGGCATTAAAACCCTTCTTGATGATGTTGCCTGTGTTTCTCTTTCGGTAGTCGGGACAATCAGGATTTAAACATATCTGATCTTTTGAATTTGCTCCGGTCATAAAGTAAGTTATTAGATTGTGTGTTTATAAAAGTCATGGTTTGTGGGACATTACCGATAAATGAGAGAAAAGAAAAAAAGACTTCTAACTAAGGCAGCTGAAGATGCTCTAGCATTTGTTCTAATTATAGATATTCTACTTCTTATCTGCTTTGTAGGCTTCGTATTATTCTTTAATCTTAAGGTTATCCTGGTCAGTATTTGGTGAGAATCCAGTTTGGTTACTTTACGTTTTCGTGGTTCTCCTATCATTTTTTTGGATATGTGTAGGTGGGAGTGCGTATGAATTGAATAGAAGGATGTTAGAAGCTTACACATTTGAGAAAGAGCAAAAAAAATTAGAATATATAGATAAGGTCTTTAAAAAGAATGAAGAGTCTATACTCCAAGACGAGAGTAAATGACCGAAATGAACGCATAGATAACGGAATCGTTCTTGTTCGTTAGAAGGTGTACTTTACTACAGTCCATATATGGAAGAAGATATTCAGAGATGGTGGGATAGGGCTACAGAAGACTTAGAAACCGCAAAGTTCAACTTCAGGGGCAAGAAATACAGAGCGGCTGCATTTTTCTCCCAGCAAGCGACAGAGAAGGCATTGAAAGCCCTGTACATAAAGAGATTCCGGAAACTTAAAAGGCTCACGATCTCTTCTTATTGGCAACCGAACTAAATCTGCCCGGATATCTCGTGGAGTTGTGTAAGGAACTAAGCCCTGCCTATACTTATACGAGATACCCGGACGTTGTTGAGATTCAGGATGTAGGAGAGGTATCCGAAGACCTTATAAATCACGCAGAGAAGATACCAAAATGGATTCAAGAGAAGATATAAAGAGGGTGCTGGAGAAATTTAAGGACAGAGTGAACAAGGATTTCCCAGTAAAGAGCATAATATTCTTCGGCAGCACGGCGGCTGGTAAGGCTACAGCGGAGAGTGATATAGACCTTATTATAGTATCTGACAGGTTTAAAGGTATGAACTTCATTAAGAGGGCAGCTAAGATGTATGACTATTGGGATTTGAGTTACCCTGTAGATTTTTATGCTATACCCCAAAAGAATTCAGGAAATTATCGCAGGAGATAACAATCGTACGGGAAGCCCTTGATGAGGGCATTACATTGTAGATAAAGCATCCATAAGGATTTATAATGGCTGAATAAATTTGATTTATAACGGCAAGCCCAGCCATTCAAATACTCCGATCATCTTCAATGCGATATAAACCATCAGCGCGATAAAGATATACCGTAGCTGCGTTTCCGGTAGTCTATGCGCAGTTCTTGCACTTATCCGAACCACAGGAATGCTTGTCACCGCCAAACAAGCCCCGGCAAGTAGATTGACATAACCTACAGAAAACGGTGGTAGATTTGGAACTGATAGTCCATGTATGAGATAGCCGAGTGCACCGCCAAAGCTCGTGAAGATCATCATTGCGAGCGAGGTGCCAACTGCATGATGCATCTTGAACTTTAACCATAGCGTCATCACGGGAACCATGATTATTCCACCACCAATGCCGATCAGGCCACTAAGAACGCCAATAGGGAACCCAAAGCAAGCCCAGATAAGCGGCAACTCTTTCGGGCAGTCCTCACTTCCTGGAGGCTTTCCCGTTAACATCCGTATCGCACCGAGACCAACTACGAGTCCAAATACGGGTTTCAATATCTCTGCGCTAAGGAACCATGAAGTAATGGTAGAGCCGGTAACCGCGCCAATAGTGCCGCAAACGCCCAGAACGATTCCTGCTTTCCACCATACCGTTCCTTTTTTCGTATGTGCCAACGCACCACCGATTGCCGTGGGAAAGATGACAAGAAGCGTAGAGCCAAATGCAAGCTTAATTGCCATATCTGGCGCAACGCCCATTGCGGTAAACAGCCAGAACACCACGGGAACCATGATGAAGCTCCCGCCAACGCCTAGAAAACCCTCACCGAATCCAACGACTACTCCAGTCAATGCCAGAATGATGACTGCGGTTATAAGTTCCATAGTTTGTGTATAACCAAGGGTTGTTGACGTTCTTTAATCCTCTTTATTTTGGCATCCTCTTACGAAAAGCGAACTATACTGAAGAATCTACATTCGCACTGCTTTGCTTGCTCACAACCACTGCTCTATGCTCTTCTGTTGCAAGCCCGTTATTTTTTGCTTTTGTGGTTCGATCCTTTTCAGAACTTTACTCACACGCTCTTCTGAGAAGTCATGCTCTTCACAGAGGAAATCCAGTACTTTAGCCTCATCCAGCGTTCCCCATACTATTTCATACGACTCGTTCACGTCCGGGTGCAGGAAGATATCTCGAACGAGTTCGTAATTCCCAATCTCCACTATTTCAGATTCGGATATTAATCGTTCGATGCTATGATGCTTTTTTATCAGCTTTAGCGCTCTCTTAACCCCTATCCCTTTTATTCCAGGATTAAAATCAGTGCCTATGAGAATTGCAATGTCAACAAGCTCCTCCCGGGTTATTCCGTGCTTCTCTGCGAGTTCGTTAAACGAAACGACATCGGGCTTTGCCTTTCTTCTTGGAGCGCTGAGATTTCGTACCATAACAGGAGCGCCAAAGAGTAAGCAATCGTAATCCTGCGAGGAGACAAGTTCTGCATCGCCCTTCTGAACCATATAAGCAGCCTGTGCCTCCCCTTCCGTTTTTGCCTGCACACACGGGATGCCCAGATACGTTAAAAGCGTCTTCGCATCCTCTACTATCGTTGCGTCAATCCGTGCGGATGCTTGCGCGTACTTAAACGCTTCTTCAGGATACAGCACCTTTGCTTCTTCCCATTTCCTTCTCGCCTCTGCTCTCCGTTCCGACCGGGCCTTGATAACCTCTGCTTTCAACTCCGAGGGTTTGCCATCAAAGACGAATACCGGCCTTATTCCCTTATCCATCAAATTTGTCGTGCGATATATCAACCCGGAGAGATGCGAGGTTATTCTACCCGAAGAATCTTGCAGTGGTGTTCCATCAGGCTGGCGAATGATGCTTAAGAATTGATAAAGCGTGTTGTAGGCATCGATCGCAACGATTTTACCTGAAATAGCCTCTAAACTCGTCTCTTTCGGCTCTATTAACTCAGCGATATTGACACCCATTTTTATGCTTCTGTACTGTACAAATATCTTAAGAGGAAAGAAATAAAATAAAGTAAGATATAGTTATAAGGGTCTCAGATGTGCGTATCACTTAAACAGGATACGTCCGTCAGACCTGATACTTGCTTACTTAGCACGAAGAGGAAAAAATGAACGTCGTTGAAGTCTTGATAGAAGGAGGGAAAGCGAATCCCGGACCACCGTTAGGGCCAGCTCTTGGTCCACTTGGAGTAAATATAAAAGAGATAGTGAACTCTGTAAATGAGCGTACGGAGGCTTATGCGGGAATGGTAGTCCCCGTGAAGATAACCATTGATGGCGAGAAGGTGGACATAACCGTGGGTGTACCGCCGACCGCAGCATTGATAAAGGAAGCGATAGGGATTGAGAAGGCACAGACTGACTCTACAACTGATTATCTCGGCGATATATCTATAGAGCAACTAAAAGAGATCGCTAAGAAGAAGAGAGAAGGAATGTTAGCCTCTTCGTTAAAAGCAGCGGTTAAAGAGTTAATAGGCACTTGTGTTTCAATGCGTTTAAAGGTAGAAGGGAAAGGGCCTAAAGAGATACAGAGAGAGATAGACGACGGCGTTTATGATGGGGTGATAGGCGAATAAAATGGAAGCAGAAGAGCTGGTAGGAGCTGTGGAGAAGGTTTTACGCTCAAAGGAGAGAGGATTTGTTGAAGGTGTAGACCTCTGCATAAATTTGAAGAATATAGATTTGAAGCAGCCGAAGAACAGGATAAATGTGGATGTAGTTTTACCAAAGAAGGTCAGAGAGCCGAAAATTGGCGTTTTCGCCTCTGGTGAGGTAGCGTTAAAATCGAAAGAGGCCGGTGCGGACGTGATAGACCCAGAAGAACTCAAGCGGATGGATAAGAAGAAAGCCCGGGATCTGGTACAAAAGTACGATTATTTCGTTGCCGATACCTCTCTGATGGCACTTATAGGTAAGAGTCTGGGTACTATTTTAGGTCCGCGGGGTAAGATGCCGCAACCGCTTCCACCGGGCGTGGATCCTGCACAGGTATTGGCGCGATTAGCGAAAATCGCACGGGTGAAGTCAAAGACCACAACGATCTGGGTGAACATCGGTCGTCGTGACATGGATGCGAAGGACATAGCAGAGAATGCCGCTGCGGTACTCAAAGCGATCGAATCGAGTTTAGAGCGGGGCTGGCAGAATATCGCTTCTATTTACATGAAGTCCACAATGGGTCCCACCGTGAAGGTAGAGTGAGGAAGGAAGAAAGATGAAGAAGAAAGTCAAACGGGCGAAGCAGTGGAAGAATGAGCAGGTCGCTGCTTTAAAAAGCCAGATGGATGCATATCCAACAGTAGGCATAGCGAAAATAAGAGGATTGGGCTCTAACCAGGTACAGCGGATACGGAAAGATTTCCAAGGAAAAGCGCTGCTGCGCGTGTCGAAAAATAGCTTAATTTCTATTTCGTTCAATGAAAGTGGAATGAATGATATGATAGATTTTATAGACGATCAGATGGCGTTGATTTTTACCAATTTTGATGCTTTTGAATTGTATAACGTACTGGAAGAGGGGAAAATACCTGCGCCGATAAAAGCTGGTGCCGTCGCCCCGTTTGATATAGCGATAGAGGACGGACCGACCTCACTCACGCCGGGGCCGATCGTAGGCGAATTACAGAGTTTGGGCATACCTGCGGGAATCGCGGCCGGTAAGGTCATCATAAAGCAGAGAAAAGTGGCAGTTAAGGAAGGCGAAAAAGTTTCTCATTCGCTTGCAGATATATTGGCACGGCTTGAGATCTACCCGATGAAGGAAGGACTGGACTTGTGTGCCGTGTACGATCGTGACGGAAGCGTGCTCTTTACGCCTGGCGTTCTCCATATAGACGTTGAGAAGTACGTGTCGGATGTGCAGGAAGTAACGAAAGCCGCGTTTTCGCTTGCCACACACCTGAAGTATGAGTATCCGACTCGGTATACTATTGGCGATTTATTATATGAGGCAAGTGACAAGTCAGTAGCTTTGGCGTTTAACGTTGCGTATCCAACGTCGGGGACCATAAAGCCACTGCTTCAGAAGGCATATTCTGAAGCACGTAATCTCTCTATAAATGCGTGCGTATACGCGAAAGAGACGATGCCTACATTGCTTGCAAAAGCCGGTGCACAGGCACAACGTTTAGCGTCATACACAGGGAGTTAATCCTGAGTTTTTTTGCACAGGGACTCCCACCTTTTCTTTGCACGCTCAAACTAGCCAGAAGAACCTTTAGCTTTTAGAAATTGATAAATTCACATCTTCTCAAGAATTACCATCAATTCCTCTTTCTTTGTTCAACTCCTATTTTTTCTCCCGTAAATCCACTATCTCCGAGAGTTCAGGTCCCGTAGAGATCAACTTCACTGGCACTCGTGTGTCCCGTTCAACCTGAGCTACAAATTCTTTTACCTCTTTGCTCAACTCCTCGTACTCCTTCACACCCCTGCATGACGCGTCTAACCTGTCCACACCACTCAAAGCTATCATCGTCGCCCCATTTATCATCGCTGAGTAAGCAGCCATCTTTCCGTCCCACTCCCCTATTCGTCTTTTCCGTCTTGTAACCGTGCCGTACTCCTCTATATGCAACGCAGTCGCTCTTTCTTCCGTCATCTGCGTTTCAAACGGACCTTCGCCCACTCTCGTTGGAAATGATTTGAATACAACGATGACCTCATCCACCCGCGTAGGACCCATGCCCACGTCAGCAGCCATCTGTGAGGCGGTTGTGTCTTTAGAAGTAACGAATGGGTAAGTCCCGTAGAGCAAAGAAATGCCAAACCCTTGCGTACCTTCTACCAGCACCCCCTTTCCACGGTCCAACGCCTCATTTATTTCCAAAGGCACGTCACAGAGGAACTCCTCAAGCTCCTTTACATCCTTCGCCTGCCTTGACTTCCTCAATACTCTTGCTGAATTCGCAGGGCCGCATCCAGTGCCCGTAGAGCCTATTTTACCCTTCAAATGCGCATCACTCTTGTCCGCTTCTATATGCTCCAATTCTATAATGCCGCAACGCCGATCCACGCCTACGCGTCCCTGCAGCCCAAAAGACTCTATTTCCCCTCTTAGCACTCGTGGGTCAACCAGTACGCCGGCGCCGATAAGAAGCCGTGCTGATTTAGACACCAATCCCGAAGAAACCATTCGCAATGCATATCTCGTCCCTTCTTCTATTACCGTATGCCCCGCATTGGGTCCTACACCGCCCCGTGCTACTATCTCCGGCTTGTCATGCTTTGCAAGATACGCGATAATCTTCCCTTTACCCTCGTCACCAAAAAATCCCCCGACTAATATTGTTGATGGCATACCAACTCATTTATTATGGTGTAACAAAAAGTTTTTTAATGTGGTAAAGGGAACTCGTGATTATGATGAAAAGCGAGATAATCGGTTACCAATTCGCAGAGCGAATAAAATCCGCGCTGATAATCAGCTCTAAGATGCTGCTGGTATTAGAAACGCTGACGGGAAATGAATTTGAGGGCGCGAAAAAAGTGATGTTCGCTTTCTTTGATGCTTTATCCTCAGAGACCGCATTAGCTTTGAACGCGACGGGAATGCAAGAATTCGCGCGGGTGGAAGAAACAGTAAAGTCGGTGAAAAAAAAGATAGAAAAGGGCGATTTTCAGGAGGCACATGCAACCCTCGGAAGTACGGTATCGCACGCTACAACGGCTTGTGATAGAACCATGAGGGCGTTAATGGAAGAAGGGTTGATGTGATTTAGACTAGAAGTAAAACTCCCGCACGTACTCCGGTTTCCTTGTTAATAGATCGCGAATACTTACGATCCCTACGAGCACGCCATTTTCAACCACTGGCAGCCTTTTTATGCGCTTCCGTGCTGCGAGCTTGCACGCTTCCTCCACAGATGCTTCGGGCTCGATGGTGGTCAGAGGAGATGTCATGATCTCTCTTGCTTTTACTTCACTTGCTCTTTTATTCTTCAGTAAAACCTTCAATGCTATGTCTCGTTCAGTAATTATTCCTGCGGGCGCACCTTCTTTTGTTACCACCACACTCCCTATTCCCAACTCTTCCATATCTTCCGCGATTTTAGTCACCAATGTTTCTTCATCTTCTACGATGATCGGACGACTCATTATATCCTTAACGTTCATTTTTGCTTCTTCACCTTTCTTTGTTTATTCACTATATCCTCACTAAACTAAAAATAAAAAAGGAGGGGATTCTAACGTATCTCCATACCCATGTCTATCTTGCATGCGCACGCAGTCTCAGTTTCTGCAGTTGTTATCATTCCGTGGGATAGAATTTATGTACACACGCTGGACTTCGCGTCAGGATGTTTCTGAGGCTTATAATGCCTACGAGCTTATCATCTTCCATCACCGGCAGTCTTCTTATGCCCCTATCAGTCATAAGCTCGCATGCTTTCTCCAGCGATACGTCTGGCTCGATGGTAATCAAAGGAGAGGACATAATCTCTTTTGCTTGTACTTCACTCGGATTTCTCTTCGATGCAAAAATTTTTAGTGCTATATCCCGGTCAGTAACAATTCCTACCGGTTTGCCATCCTTTGTTATCACCACGCTCCCTATCCCCGCTAATTCCATGTCCTTTGATAGTTTAGTGACCAGTGTCTCCTCATCCTCAGTAATGACTTTAGGTGTCATCACATCCCCAACCTCTAACATTTCTGTCACCATTTCTTCTTCACCAGTATAATATTGAACTAAACACTCATAATTTTTTCGCTTTCTTCATTTGACTACTTGCAGTTGAAGAACTCAATACGCCAATAATATCCCCCTTAGCCAGGTCGAATATGCGATGCTTCAATTCCTCAAACTGCGCCTCAACCTCGCCCTCCAGTTCGATTTCATCGCCGCCTTTGAAAATAGCCTCTTTCACCTTTTTCCCAATAACGTCGTCCATTTCCGGCTTTAATCGTATTATAAGCGAATCCGGTGGTAGGAATTTGGCGTATTCATCTAACGTTCCACTTTCTATCCCTGCTATCAACCCATCTGCGTCGCCATCTGTAATGCCTATCATGCGGATACCAAACCTTTTCAGTATGTCACCGGCAATGCCAGTCGTATCGTCTCCTATGGTTACCGCTACTTCAACAGCAGCATCCGTCCTCTCGAGCATCGGAAAAAGAGTCTCCACGGTATAGAAAAAGCAAGCTATCTTCTTTTCCTTCCCTTTCTTTGACATTCCGTCTCTTTCTACCCTTTTCGGTTTCGTCCTTCTGATCACACGGGCAGTTTTTATCATCTCTTTCTCTATGTCCAAAGGAGGTAGCTTCTCCAGGTTATGCTCTATCAACGTGCCACCCAGGACTTTTACCAGTTTGCCTTCTTTCGCGACCAACGTAACACTATTATTCCTGCTTTCATCCGAGACAGTGCCGATAATAACGCCATCCACAACGATCTTCTCCCCTGGATGCACACCCCTTATTTCCCTGTACGCCAAATCCAAGTCTTTTCTGCATCGTGCTTCAAGCTTGTTAGGTGCTTTCTCCGTGAACTCATTGTGAGCACTCATTATCTTCCCATATGTATTCTCATCGCCGGGCTTTACAAGCCATCGAATAATAATCTTGCTGCTGTATTCCAATTGCACAAATGAAAGATTCTCCTTTGCACGACCTCTTCTCAAAAAATTCCTCAAAATGCCTTCACCAAGTACAAAGCCACTCTCTTCGGTCTTTGCATGGTTTACCAGCACGATAAAATCTATTCCTCGCTTTAAGAAATCGTCCACCACTTCAGAGGGTTTCATATCCTTGCTTATATCTATTACGTGCTGCATATCGGCGTCTATAACCGCAGTTTTACCAGAAATTCCGCCTAAAGCCGCTTCTAACTCAAATCCGGCTTCATTTAGCGTTTCTATCACTTCCTCCGCTTCGCCTTCGTCTAATATCTCCGGTCCGTGAACGAGTAATCCTATGGGTTTCATTAATAATTCTTTATCTATTAGTCTTACATTAAAACTTGGTCTTTAGGCATTAGTCTTACTACGACTTTTAGGTATGGTAAAAATTTGGGGGAATTGTTGCTATCAAGGATTCCACCGCATCCTACTTTTTCTCCAGAGCCTCGATAACCTCTCTTTATATCTTGTGGTGGCAAACATAAATTAATTACAGAAACATGTCTGATAAAAAAGAAACCGCAGAGGAACCGAAAAAACCGCTTTGAATAGTCAGCGAGAGCATGCGTAACGCAGACATGTATTACGCCACTCGTTTTCTCGCCGCAGACCCTTTTATTTATCTTCGCTTTCACCACGAGCTAAGAGACATTCTAATTGTGTCACAGATGGAGTATGAACGAGCGAGAAAAGAGTCAATTGTAAATGAAGTTCGCTCTACACTTGATTACGGTTATGACCTTAAAATGGAAGAGCTGATTATAAAAATCCTTCGGGAAGAACACGTAGAGGCAATAGAAGTGCCGAGGTATTTTCAGTTATATACCGCTGAGGAACTGAGGAAGAACGGCATAGAAGTGGTACCCGTGGAGGAAGTGACATTGACGAAAGAGCGGGAGATAAAGGATGAACAGGAAATAACGTTTATGAAAAAGGCACAAAGCGCATGCGAGAAGGCAATGGCGCTTGCTCTAACAGTTATAAAAAAATCTACCGTGAATGGAAACGTTTTGATGGAAAACGGGGAAATCTTAACCTCTGAAAGAATAAAAGCACACATAGAACACGCATTGATTGATGCTGGATGTACCTGTGACGGTGGAGAGCCAATAGTAGCGTGCGGAAAAAAGGCTGCCGACCCTCATTTCTCTGGCAGTGGGCCTCTATTAGCAAATGAGCCTATAATCATAGATATTTTCCCGAGATTAAAGGTGGAACGATATTTTGCTGATATGACAAGAACCATCGTTAAAGGTGAACCGGGAAAGGAAATAAAAGAGATGTACGAAGCAGTTCTGGAAGCGCAAAACGCTGCATTAGCTCTTGTAAAGGAAGGCATAACATGCAGAGAAGTGCATAACTGTGTGTGCGATATATTCGAGGAGCGAGGATACGAGACGCTGAGAAAAGGTGGCAAAAAGGGATTCATTCATTCCACGGGACATGGAGTCGGACTCAATGTGCATGAGAACCCCCGTGTTAGTGATAATGAGTACGTATTGCGAAAAGGAAATGTAATCACCATAGAGCCCGGGTTGTATGACCCCGAAGTTGGGGGTGTCAGATTGGAGGATATGGTACTCGTGCTGAAGAACGGCTGTGAGAATCTGACGAGGTTTGAGAAGAAGCCCGAAGTATAAAATCATGGTGCATACTACCAAATGCAAAAAGAAATTCTGGAAGCAATATATTTTAACTCGTAAAGTCTCTGATATAATGTCTAAGACATATCCTCTTTTCCATTCCACTTATTATCCCTTTCAAGGCATTCTAAGTATAACTTATTGTATAACTCAAATCTCAGTCCGAGATAAACCGCACCAATAAGTATAAATATTAGGATAATTCGGAATAACCATTTTACTGATACTATGGGAAGGAATATAAGTCCAAACAAGTTAAAATTGGTATTTATTACTATTATGGCTAATATTACAGCAATCGCGGACAATAGTAAAGAGACGCAAAATAAGTACGCATTTGTATAATGCTTGGCAACCTCGGCAGCCAATTTTAATTCTAATTCTGTTAATTCATCCACCCTTCTTTGGAATTCCTTGCGGAAAATAAGGTTTCTAAATCGAACTATCTTCTCAATCTTTTTTTATGGAGTTGTTATGTCCCATGACTTACTATTTGAAGACAGGTCATATATATGTTACATATCTCTTATTTAACATACTGAGTTTTATATAAATGCTCCAATTCTTGACTTTTGCATTTTGCGATTTTCATTTTTCATTAAGTAATAAACCGTGCTCATCTATCTCGCCTGCTTTTATCCTTGTAGAAGAGATTATCTTCCCATTAGCAGCTTTCATATGCCCCACCTTTACTATCTTTATTGGCTGCTTACCACGCTCTTTCCTGAGTTCGTTTATCTTCAACGCCACAGTATACGTCTCGGGCGATATAACAATACAATCAAAATCCTCATCCAAGGTAACGCCATAGCGGTCGTTTAATTCCTCCGTTCTCACGTTTACTCCGTATTCCTCGTGCATGTACCGTCTGATGTTCTCAGCCCTTACCACGTAAGGAAGAACCTCCCTGTTTCTACTGGCTCGTGCCATAGTATCTGACGTCACGCCTATGACTATCTCGCCACCGTCGCTCAGCTCGAACACCGTTCTCAATAATTTTTTATGCCCGTCGTGCAGCGGGTCAAACGTGCCGCCTATCGCTACTTTCATCCTTCACTACCATTTAAGATTTTTTTGGCGTTTAAAATAGAGCACCACTTACAAATGCAATTAAGCCAATACCAATCGCTAATAATGTCTCTTTCCTCATCGTGTTATAGTTTATATCCTCTCTTCTGGAAGGAATAGTTTTTGGATTGAGTCCA
>Ga0114918_10004694_pt1 | contig 11825 bp, 24 predicted proteins | sample LantaG_FD_87015 | JGI IMG/M metagenome (GOLD analysis project Ga0114918, IMG submission 87015) | Deep subsurface microbial communities from Baltic Sea to uncover new lineages of life (NeLLi) - Landsort_02402 metaG | ecosystem: Environmental > Aquatic > Marine > Oceanic > Sediment | place... | reverse complement strand
GTTAAGGCTAATACGCACAGAATTTCTGGCATTTTCTCCCTCGCCATATGTCTTTGTCTCTCTTGGCATAGAGTCAAGAACTGCCGTGAACCTTCTCAAAGGTCCCATGTCTGAGTCAATCAAGCCTCGGACACTCGGTAACTCATCATTTGGATTTACCATTTTTTAATTTTCCTCCGTCACTTAATATTTTTATAGCCACAAGGGGCAGAAGTGGTACTACAATGATAAGAATTGCAATGATTACTTTTTCTTCAATTCTAACCTCCTCTAATCTTCTTTATTCTCTACCGATACATTTATTATATCACAAAGATAAGCAGTTGTCAATGGCAGGTGGGCTGCGAATATGAATAGTGCAAATATTCAATACTTCTGTTTCCTAATTCACTTTGTATAATAAATTACGTATATACATTAGTATTATTATTTATTTTTATAATTACGTTATTCAAGTTCAGACAGCAACATATCACCCCTGAGTTCCAAGTCATCTTCAGGATACTTAGGCATATAACGAGCCAGAATTTGAGGATGGAGTGTGTCTTTATTCCATCGAGTGCGAATGAGTTCTGGAAGGAATCCTTCAGCATCTCTTCCATGTTTAGTAAAGTTAATTCTGACAGTAGTTTTTGTTTTGTCTGATTCTTCTAATGAAGACTTGAGGATGCAGTCAGACCACCAACTAATCTGCTTTGCGCCGAATGAATCTTCTGAACCTTGGGATGTTCTATTACCTTCTTTGTCAACTCCTGCTTTTCTTGCATGGTGAACAAATACAAAGGCTAACTGCCTAGATACTCCATCTTTAGGCTTATTGTAGTCATGGAGGAGTAAGTCAATGTTGTTACAGAAATAGTTAACTTCCCTAGCTACGTTTAAGTCGTGATTAAATACTTTGTATAGGGGGTCGACTATAATAACTATGGGAAGGTCTGGTGATTCCATTATTACAGTGTCTAGCTTCTTGCGTAGTGATGCTTTACCTGACTGCTCATCAAGGTGAAAGAACTCAATAGCCTGGTTATATACGTTTGGAGGGTAGGCTAACTTTGTAGCTCTGGATTCTTCATTTGGTACATTTCCTGGCTTTGATAAGTATATACGTTTAGTTCCATCACAGTACTTGACATTTCTATTCCGCACTGACAACATTCCCATCTCACCTTGGATTAGGAAGACATTACATGGAGAAGTTTTGAATCCTAACCACTTACGACCTGTGGCTATTGAGTATGCCATGTGCATAGCAAGCATAGACTTCCAACTTCCCTCATCCCCGAATATCTGAAGTTTGTTGCCTGGATTTAGAACTCCATTTTCTATAATATGTCTGATTTGAGGAGGCTTCCAGTCAAGTAAGTCGAATATGTTGTAGAGTTCCTGGTCTTTCTTGTGTAAATTACTCGCCAACGGAGTCCTCCTGTTTTATTAGTTGGTCAATCTTTTCAATCAGTGCGTTCTCTTTACTTGCCCCTCCTGGCGCAGTTTTTTCACTTATATACTTCAGCACACCTTTGATAGTTTTTAACTCTTCAATGTCAAATTGAGCGTCTGGAATATTCAAACTTCTGTGGATTCCTGCATGAATTGCTACCATTTCTTTAACTGCTACTTCCCTCATCATAAATTCACTGTCTAGAGGAAGAGATACAACAGCACAGCCTGTTTGATTTGCTATGAAGTTGAATAATTCTGGACTGAAGTTTGTATTCCTTGATGATTTAATTACTATTAGTTCTTTCCTTGGTTTAACAGGTTGTCCTTGAGGGTTTACTATCTCATCTAGTCCTGGCATACCAATCTCCTTTTTAATTTTAATGTTACTTTGATTATACCATAAAAGTGGGTGAGTTGTCAATAGCCGTGTCTGCTTTGTTAACTTCCTTGGCTATCCAGTCAGCCTCGGCTCTGGTAAACACTTCATACTGGATATTATTTGGCAGGGCATCGAACTCCATGTTATAGCGTTCTTGGGAGAGGTATTCACACTTGTCCATAATCCAGTCGTCTTTATCCTGATTCATCTTTGCCTCCTTTTGAATTTTTCACTTTTTGAAAGTCAATGACAGTTACCATTATGCATCTGCCATCTGTTGCCTGAATCTTTTGCGCCACTTGGATATTGTGGACTTGTCTACTTCATAGTTAAGAAACTTAGCTACATCTGCCAGGCTGCCGTCAAATATAATTACTTCAAGTTTGATATGATACTTGTACTCTATGTGTTTCATTTTGTCTGTCTTGGAGAACACATCAGGCTGCTCATCAATAGTCTGGAGCTTCTTTGTTTTCCTAGCAGGCTTGACTCCTCTCCTTGTAAATATCTGGCGGCGGAGTTTAGATATTGGGGTTCTGTTGGTCATTTGGAGTTCTCCTTCGGTAACATTTCCTCCATTGTGAATTTACCAAATCTTTTTATCATGTCTGCTTTCAATAGCATTAGGTCAACTGGATAAGCCTGGCGGAGTCTGCCTAGAGTAAAGGCTATAGTAAGGGCAGATGCTTCAATTTGTTTTCTGTCTGATGAGGAAATTTTAAGCATAATATCTCTCCATAGAGCAATTGTTGCTAAGGCGTACTTCCAGTTGCTAGTCATTGAATCTGAATCAGGTTCAATTTTTGCTTCTAATATAGCAGTTATTTTTTCTATTGTCTCCATTACTTCTGGTTGTGTTTTGATTGCAGGTATTCCATCTAATACCATGTTTTGTGTTTCTTCTTTACTTAATTCTTCCATTTGTTCCTCCTTTATTATATAACTTTAAAGTTAAAGATTGCGGTGGGCGTAATGATAATCCTGAAGCTTTACCTCCACTAGTCGTGGAGTAAGGTCAACTTGAATAATTTCTTTACCCAATCTCCATGCCTCGTGAAGTTCGCATATAACTCCACAACTACCTGTTGCGTTCCATAATAGGAACTTCTTACACTTGGCAATTTGCTTGAAGAATATTGGGCGCATTATCTCTCGCATACACTGTTCACATCCTTGGTGAGCTACATCTACTTTTATAGTTGCAGGGTTTATAATCTTGTATTCTGGGTAGCGTTTTCTCACCAAGTTAATTATAACCTTCTCTTCCTCAGTATGATACTTCTTTATTGGATGTGCAAAGTAAATATATTTAGTTTTCATCTTTATAATTCTATCCATATGTCATTAGTTTCATTTACTGATTTGACTACTTCTACATCCCACGACTCGTGACAGGCAGAGCAGTGGAGTTGTATGTGAGGTAAATATATCTTTCCTCCTGGTAGTAGGTTATGTTCTTTCTCCCACCACATATCTCTACCACACGTAGGACACCAGGCTAAGTATCTCCGCCAGCTACAGTGACAGGCAGTGCAGTATGCTACGAAACTATCCAGAGTCTCTACTCTACACGTAGCATTGGAGTCACATACAGGGCATGAGAGTTCCTGCCAATGAGTTCCTCTGGTTGCATCTCTTCTATAGTTTGTTATGTGTCTTCTGCATGTTAAGAAGGATGTTTCATCTTCCCATGAACCTGGTATAAATGGGGGAAGATATAGTGAGCTAAGTGGTATGCCTTTTCTCTTGGCTTTGGAAAGGTCAGAGAATGGCATTACTGTGTATATTGGAGGAGGTTTGTCATCTATTAGTTCTTGTAGTTCTGCCAATACTTTATCATAATCGTCTGGCATTATTGCTCCTTCACTTTCATGCACTGGGATGAAGTGCATACATAACCGAAGGAATCCTTCTGCATGTAAGGGCAGAGGCACTTTCTATGTTGAATTTTGTCTAGGGTAGATAATGTTTGCTTGATAAACTTCAATAGCCTATTCATTACTCCTCCTCTATCCACTGCTGACCTCGAGTGTTGATGGCATCTAGCATTTGCTTGGCTAACACTTGGTCTTTTGCAAGACGCCATCTCCAGTAAAGTGGATAATCTTCATTTGCTAGTGGTCTGTCGTTTGAGCATATGTCAGGGAAAAGTGGGCACTCTTCACATTCATAACTGTCGTCATCAGGGTCAAAGTACTCACAAAGCCCGCATCCACCGCCTCCGCTTGCACCAGCAATAATATCTTCCCACTTCTTACGGCTCATTGCAACTGCTTCTGTTCTTGTCATTTACATTACCTCCAGTCCTTCCTTATTTATCCAGGATACTTCGTTCTTCCTCATCCAATCAATTATCTCCTGTTTGCATGAGTTGTAGCCTTCTTCCCAGATTTTGTGCTATGTACTTTCAACCAGACTACCACTACTCTCATCCCTGATAAATTCTGGATATGGGTTTGTCATGTTACTTTACCTCCTTTCTTCTGCCTTTGATTCTTTCTTAGTCATAACTCGTATCTCACGAGCCACTATGATATCCTCATTGAATTGCTGACCTGTAGCACCCACGTCTCTGAACTGTACGCAACGGCGATGCCATTCTCCAGAGTTTTCCTTATACAGGTGGAAGCCTGCAGGGTAATCGCTATCATTTTTTACTCGGATTGGAGTTGTGTTCTTATCCCTTATCCACTTACCAACTCGTAGGCACCCACCTTGGAACAGGGATTCTGCCCATCCATTATCAATATAGCCAAATTCTTTCCACCCAATCCCTTCTTTAACTTTAATCTCTTTGTATACTGTGTCTAGGCACATTTACTGTCTCCTTCTTATTTATTTCTCCACTTAGAGTCACTTGGACTTGCTTTCATATGTAGTTGTAGCATTTCTTGGCGTAACTGGCGGAATAGTTGTGAGTTAGTATACTTAACTGCCAATCTCCATACTTTGGAGTATGTTGCTACTGGAGAATACTTATGGTCTCCGTATAAGGATAACAGTTGGTTGTTGCCTATAGCAGAGCGGAGAGGTTTAGACATTATTCTTTTTCCTTCAATATGTTATCCTTTGCATGGTGAGACTTATGGCAGAACCTATGGCTTAATGTTCTGTTACTCAATGCCATGTTCATGTGGTCTCCATCTTCATGATGTTCTGTTAATGTGTCTGTACCTCGGGAAGGAAGAACATCCTCATACACAAATAACTCTCCGCAGAAGCAACACCGAGGTTGGTGCTTCTGTATCATCATCCAGAGGAAGTACTTTAATCTTGCCTTCTCATTGGATAAGTTAGACCTCTTCCTTTTAGCTGCCATTGATAAGTTCCTTTATCTTAGCTTCCCTGGCTTCTGCCTTGTGTCTCCTTAATAATCTATTGAAGTAGCTCAGCTTCTTCTCCAGCTTGTATAACTTAGCTGATAGCCTTTTATGCGCCGAAGCTCCTCGTATTCTGGTGAGTCTTTGTTTGGCTATCTCTTCTTCCAATTCTTTAATATGCGTTTCTATAGTCATTGTTACTCCTTACCAAGATGAAGACATTGCTCTACAGTTCAGCAATACTTCTCTCCACATCATTAACTCTCTAGTGTACTCACTTACTACATAGACAGGTATGTTAGGGTAGCGGTACTTGATGGTCTCATACACGCCAGTTAGGAGGATTAAGTTCTGGTCAATAGTAGTCAGCTTAACGAAGATGCAGAGTATCCTTGCACACTCCGCTCTCATTACTCCATCACCATGTTCTATTACAGTACCATATAAGTCAACAATTCCTGTAATAAAGTCATGGTATCTGTTTGCGCTCCAGTACTCCAGTCTGTTAGCATGGAGACCATGACCGTTATGAGTAGTTGGAGGTGTATCGGCAAAGGATACTTCACCTTTCCATGCGCCATCCCTGCACACTATTGCTGGGGAAAGCACACCCTTTACTTGCATATCCCATGCTCTGTATGCAAGGATACCTTTAACTTTACGCCTATCGATTGGAGGAGGTAGAGGAGCAGTTAAAGCATATTGGAGAGGTACTGCGGCAGTTATTCTATGTTTCAGTAGTTCGTAGTGAGCATCTAAGTTTATGATTAGCTCTTCTGCGCCACTGGCTAGCCGAGGGTCGCCTTCCTTCACTAGCTTCTCCAAACTATTGCGAGCCTGGGTATACTCAGATGTTATACTACCCATATCATGCATGCTCTTCTCTCCTGTTAGGTATGACTCTAACTGGCTCTCTTACTGGCTGAGTTGCCGGGTCTATTACAGGTATATAGCGTTTAGGGTCTGGTGCAGGGAGTGCCAGTGGAGGCTTGTATGGTTCTGTTCCTGGCAGGTCATGTTCTCTTACTACTGGTGCATTAGTTCCCATAATCCACCTTCCTTACATATCGTTTGTTATATATCCTGTCTCTCATCCTTGCTATTCGGATGGACTTACTGGCTTTCTTGCCATGTGTTCTTATTGCTTTACTTTGCTTCGGCATTAGACTTCTCCCTTCACAAAAGCTATAATATCTGCGACCTGGTCTTCTGTAATCTCTCCATCGGTCTCAATTATCTGCTTCTCAATCTCCATGTACTCCTTGTGGTCTACTCCATGCAGTAATCCGCCACATCTGCATGTACATCGGGGATGTTTTGCCTGAGTGCAAGCGTCTGACTGATGTAGTGTGAGTGCTCTTTTAAATATTCTCATTGTTATACCTCCTTCAGCTTTCAATCGTAGTTGTTTACTCGTCTTGGCTCTCCGTCTCATCAATATACCCTCTCACCCAGTTGCCACTAAAGCAGTGAGGGCATCCACCGTCTACTAAATATGACTCGAAAAAGGTTTGTTCGCAAGAGCAGCATTGATAAGTTGTGTCCATATTTTGACTCATGTTATACCTCCTTCAGCTTGAGTATCCTGAACATATTCTGTCAATTCCATGTTCATTTTGACCTCCATATAATATTTATTCCTACCACCATTATATCATACTCCGTTGCCGTTATCAACCCCCCAGTAACTCACCCATGTGTATCTAACATAACCTTTCCTATCCTGTCCTAACGTCTCCACATACTCACAAAATTCTCATTCTGAGGTATCCAGTGACAGTTGCACCATAAGTAAAGATACCCATACGCCTGTGGAGTGAGTTGCTATGCCTGTTGCCGACAGCAGTAGCCAGCAGCATTTTCCCCACAATTCACGTGTAGCCAACTGGCATTCTGCACAATTCTGCACAAAAGTAAACAAAAATAAAACGGGACTGCCCACTAACTAAGCAATCCCGCTTTACTTTACTTTCCTGGCTTACTGTCTAACTGATGTCTCCATTCAGTTTCAACAGCTTCTCCCTGATTCCATATCTCCAGTTCTTATCCGTATTGGACTTGTATGCCTCGGCAAAGGTCTTACCGTCTTTAAATTCCTGTCCGCCAAACTTCTCAAGCAATTCTTCAGTGCCGATATCAAACTTCTTGCCCTTTCCGCCTCCGCCATTACCGCCTGACTTCGCTGCCTTTGACGCTGTCTTGGTAGTACGGCATGTCGATAACTTCTCGCCGAAGTCATTGGTATACCAGATGCCGTCTTCATTGTCCAGTTCGCCATTATCTATCATGTCTTGCAATGCAGTGTCAATTACACCTTTGACTTTAACAGCGATAGCCAGAGAAGCGGCACTTTTGGCGTCAGCCTCGGCAGTCTCCTTGGCTTTCTGGAATTGAACCAGTTCTTTGGCAATTTTAGCCACTGCTTTGTAGTCACCGGACTTTACAGCTGCATCCATGTCTACCATGAGTGATGCTTCTGTCACTGGTATAACCTCTTCAACTACCGTTTCCTCATCTGGAGATACGTCTCCGCCCTTGATTTCCTTGTCTTCTTTCGCCATTTTTAAAATCCCTCCGTTTAATCTATTGCCTGCTTTCAGGTCAATACCCTATAATATCACATAAGTGTTGAGTTGTCAAGGGAAGACGTATTTGCTATGGACTGCTGGCAGGCACTAAGCCTGCGCTATGTTATGAGAAGTCAGGTCTATAATGGTGGTCTTGTCTATTAAGCAGCCGTTTTGTGCGATGTAGTTGTTTGGCTACTTTCAGACATGATTCAGCAGAGTGGTAATCTTCCTGCGCCATGTATTCATGGATACCTTCACTACACTTTACCAGACCATCGCTGACTATTGCCAGAAGTTGTTCACGTACATTCATACTTATCACCTCCCAGCAGTCCACAGCACACAACTCCAATAGTTGTCATCTATAACACTGGTACTCCAAGGTTATTACCCATTGGCAGGACTGGGACTGTCCAGAGCGATTTACGCCATTAATTCCAGTGTGTTTGTATTCTGGTATAATACCAGTGCGCTTGTGCGCTTTATGCTTCTACCATGTAACCGTTCTCCAATACCATGTTATCATTTATGATAATACAATAGTACCACAAGCACAAAGTTGTGTCAACATGATTGTAATCGATTAGGGGAGAACGTAACATGGAGAGCTTGCGCATGCTATGCCATACTCACTCAATCGCTGCTGTTCTCCAATATGCTACACAATAGGAGAGTTGACATAATGTTCTCCATTGCCGGGCAGCATGGTTACTTTACATAAAGCAGAACACACACCTGGATGCTGGTGTGCCAGTTGGCATGGGGGAGTCCATATATATGACAAAAGACCGCCCATACGGTCTCCCATCTTTACATAGCATATTATCTTTCTATTGCTAGACCGAAAATTCTCATTTGACAAAATGACTACTGGGTACTTTGGCAGGGACGACCTTGTGCCAGTTTGCTGTACGATATTTCTGCCTGAAAGTCTCCAAATGATTGAGTGTGTAGTTTAATAATCAGCTTCTGGCTAATGTCGTCATAGGATTGTGTAAGTTCAGGCTCGGCAACTGGATAATCGTCAAACTCATCCAGAATTACACGGTACGTACTTTGTGCTACTCGGATAGTCATGCTGTGTCCTGATAATTTAGGTGCTGGCGGAGGTTTATGTGCGTGGGTTACTATCTTGTAGAACATTTCTAGAGGTGTATTAGTCATACTTTACCTCCATGTCTTTCTCTTAATACTTTATGGTCTTGCTGTTTTACTAAAAATATAGGAAAGGTAATCCCGCACTTACACTCAAAGATATTCTTATCATGAGCAGGGTAGTGGATGGGGCAGTGAATAGCTAGAGATAGCTTCTTGCCCAGTTCATCCACTTCTATTCCTTGCTGGTAGGAGTTATACATTGCCAGTTGAATCTTTGTCCTTTCCTGTTGGGTAAGCTGTTATGCTGGGTTGCTTGATACTTTCTAAATAATACGATTTTAATTCTATAATCTTGTTAATCCGAAAGTTATTAACTGCTAACTTTAGCTCTGTCTGCATCGACAACCATGCTTCCTCGCAGTCAACGCACCTGTTGGGTTCTGCTTCGCTACAATTCATAACCCAATGGTTTACTTTTGTTGGAAGGTCATAGTCACGATATGTTTCGGGGTCACTGCTGTCTAAACATACCTTTCCGCACCAGTCGCAATTTAGTACAATACTCATTTTGAATCCTCCTTAACATTACATGCCTGGCTAATATCTGGGATAAATACTAACCAACCTTTCCTTCCCAAGTATTTTAGGATGAGACATGGGTTTTGATATTCACCAAGCTCCTTCAAAGCCTTAAGCATATCACCTGCACCTCTTTCGTATGCATCAAAACAATACTTGTCATCTCCTGATTTGAGATGACTGCCATCTTCATGATAGTATGGGTTCTCCAAATTTTTGGGTCTTAAGCTCATTTTGAATCCTCCTCGAAGCAGTCAACTTTTTCTAAATAATCTTCTGAAAACCATGTATCCTCGACACTTTTGAGTGTAGCCTTTTCCTCTGCTGTAAGTTTAATGTCGGTGTCTGTAGCCTTGCCACTCATAAGTAAGTCGTAGAAGAAATTATTCATTTACTTTTCCTCCTTCATTACTGCCCTCAAAACTATTGCATATCTATTCAGAGTCATCTGTCCTCTCAATTTGCTTATATCCTGTAACTTTGCTATCAGCATCTTTGCCTTAGGATAATTATCTAACATAAACTGATAGCCCACAGTGTTTCCTTTCATCTTCATCTTACTTCCCATATTCTGGGCATCATCATGATTACTTGGCAGCCACTTGAAAAAGAAACAATACTTACATACAAATACTGACCCGCCTGTTGTTTTTAGTTCATCTACCCAGTAATGAGCCTTGGAGTATGGATTCTCATTACATTCACTATCAGGATAACTTATACCCAACTCTTCGGCACTCCTCCTAGAGGCTCTATGTGTTCTTTCAACTTCTCTAACTGTGTCCCTAAATGAATAAGTGAATCCAGTTTCGGGTTTTCGTTTTCCATCTCCTCTTTTAGCCTTTGCAACACCCTTGCTCTTTTTTGGAGGCATTTTAACCTTTCCGCCCTCATCTCCTTCGGCATCACTATTGCTTTCCTTCCCCTCTTCTCCACGTGAGGACGTTGTGATAATCTCTCCAGACCCTGCATAAGCCAGCAGCATTGGGTGTCTCTTTTCCTCTCCGCATGCCAGTGGAATTTCTTTGTCCATATTCGTGCCTCAACTTCTTCCGTACCAAATTTTCTCCACAACTTGCCAAATACTTCTGGTTCTCCATTGGTAATGTCTTCGCCACAGTAGTTGCATTTAACTGTTCTATTACATCTCCCAATCCATATGTCCAAGTTATTCTCCTAAATAGCGTCTTACTGTCTGAGTGCTTATTCCAAGTTTCTCTGCGATATCTCTCACTGCCATACCTGCGGATGCTAAGTTTTTAGTCTTCTGAATATTTGGGTTAACATATTTGTAAGGCAAAGTCAACACACAATCATCTGGATAAGGGCACTCGTCAACACAGAATTTCATACCTTCATCACTACTGGCATCAGTAATGCCTAAATCTCTCATAGCATCACATACTTCTATTGTGTAATTTATATACTTCTGAGCCATCATATCTCATTATACCACACATTGAGGTAGTTGTCAATAGCCTTTACACTTTGTATAATAAATTATATTGTGTTTTTAATTATACTTGACAAACATGGCAAAATATGGTAAACTTAACTATCAAATAATAAACATAAATGAAAGGACTGACCACTGGAGGTAATATGACTGGCAAAGATATAGAAATTGTGGAAAACAATCCAGATGGGAGTCCAGAAACTTCCATAGCATCTTCTATCATCCCCTATTCCAGAGATGATTCCAGAGCGTTATATTTAGGTTACAGAGCATCTGGGCTTTCTATTCGAGAAACTCTCCACATGATTGACAGGTCAAAATCCTGGCTCTCCATGCAACGTCTCGACCCTGAGTTTGTAAAACTTGAAAATACTATTCCTGAGTATAGGAGAGAACTGTCCAAGGAGTATGTAGAAATTGAGTTTTTCCGTAACTTCAGGTTAGTATTAGAAAAAGACCATCAAATTCTTCAAAAATCCTTGAATCTTAAAGATGGTGAGATACTCAACCGCCACGAACATGAGTATCTGATTAAGCTGAGGAGTCAGTATTCTCCCTCCCAAATTCAGATTCTGGAAGCAATTGCTAAAGGAGATGGGTCAGGATTTAACTTTGCCCGATTCTTCGCCGACAATCCTGATTTTGTTCAGATGAGCAGGACTGACACAGTAACGATTGCAAAGAATACAGAGGAATAAAATGGCTATCAGAAAAGCTAAAAGTGCAAAGCAGTCAAGTGCGGCTAGAAGAAATCTTGCCAGAGCTCACATAGCTAGAACGAGAAGAAAGGAGCCTAGAAGCCTTGGAAGAGAAATGAGAAAAAGAACTCCACAATCAAGAAATCTTATTCAAAGGAGAACTCGATGATTGAATCTACATTACTTGAAACCCTCGCTACTGGAGGTCCTGTGGCAATCTTAGCGCTGATAATCTTTATTATGTATCGAAAAGACAGAAAGTCGAGCGAAGATTCTCAGAGAAAT
>Ga0114918_10004693_pt1 | contig 11829 bp, 14 predicted proteins | sample LantaG_FD_87015 | JGI IMG/M metagenome (GOLD analysis project Ga0114918, IMG submission 87015) | Deep subsurface microbial communities from Baltic Sea to uncover new lineages of life (NeLLi) - Landsort_02402 metaG | ecosystem: Environmental > Aquatic > Marine > Oceanic > Sediment | place... | reverse complement strand
TCCGGGCGAAGTTGTCCATGTCATCCATGAATACCGTAACACTGACCACGCCGTGGTAGTCCATACCGGCCGCCTTGAGCACTGCGCCGAGATTGTCAAGCACCTGGCGCGTCTGCTCTTCTATGGAACCGCGCACCAACTCACCTGTCTTCGGATTGATGGGGATCTGTCCCGAACAGAACAGCATGTTCTTTACCAGGATGCCCTGGCTGTACGGCCCGATAGCCATGGGCGCGCCTTTTGTTGCAATAACCTCCTTAACCGATGCTTTTATCGAATGTTTCATGATCCTACTATCTCTTTGCTACCTCAGAAAGCCCGGTTTCAATTAACGATTCGATGGTATCTTTCAAATCCTCGGGTGGTAATGATTCCGCGATACAGACCATCTTTACCCTTTTCTTTCCACCCAATATAACATCATCCTGAAGCCATACAAGGGGCTCAGAAATGGGAGATAGAGCATCGTCATAAAAGATACTTTCTTTTACACGCCTTAAAATATGCTCTAAAACTGTATCTCGTCCATCAACAGCCTTATGTGCTCGCCGATTTCATGATATTTACGATGCCTTTGCGTGGGCCAGTATGACGGGATAACCTTTACATCTTTATCCAGAATCTTCATTTCTAACACCTTTCCCGCTACTTCTGATACCGTCCCCCTTCCCAAATCTATGGGATCGTGCATGTCCCATAGCTTGCATAAGTGCAAAAACCCCAGTAAGGCTGTTCTTCCTAATAAAACAACACCGTCAGGCTTTATGAACTCTATTTCCCGTTTAAGGTGCCGTCCTGCACAAAGCGTGATAACTCTCGCACCTGGAGCTGCATTTAGCCCATCCCGCGCCGAGGGGCACTTCGCTGTCGGCAGAAGATAAAATCCCGCGTCGTTAAAATCCTTTATAGAGCGGAGTTCATAGCCCACATCGTGTAAGATCCCAAATACCCGATTTCGCAGTCGATCATTTGAATTCTCGTTATAGAAGTAGAACTGAGTATTCAGCGGCGGTGCTTCGGAAACGAAAAGAAGCTTCACGTTTTTCGGCTCTAACGTTGGAGCCCTCGCATCCGGGCATCTAACTCCAGAAAGGCCTTCCTCTCTGCATTTCGTACATCGCTTTATTCCCTCTTGTAGTTCGTTCCAGTTCATTTCAAGCATTGATTGTTTGCTCGTATTCTACTCTATGCTTTTTTCCTTAAACCTTTTTATAAGGGGCCAAGCCCCCCTTACCAACCCTCCCAGCAAAAATTCGTTTCTTTAACGTGCCATACCAAAGAACCATTTACGCAAACGCTCTTTTGATTTTTCTTTTAGTACAGGTTTTCTTTTTCTAAAAAGAAAAAGTGTGATGGAAATCGTAATACTGAGATTGGGGCACCGTTTGGAGCGGGATAAACGGGTAACAACGCATGTCGGATTAGTCGGACGTGCATTAGGCGCAAGAGGCATGCTTCTCACCTCCGAGGATAAGGGTGTAGAACGGAGTATAAATAGAGTTACGAAACAGTGGGGTGGTGATTTCTTCGTTCAAACTGGTGTCTCGTGGAGCGAAGCGATAAGGAACTGGAAGCAAGAAGGCGGAAAAGTGTGTCACCTGACGATGTACGGTGAGAACATCCTTGACGTGATTGATGAGGTACGAGAAGAAGCGAAAAAGAAAAATGCACGTATAATGATTGTAGTAGGTGCTGAAAAAGTGCCTTATGAGGTTTACGACGTTGCAGACTGGAACATTGCGGTAGGCAATCAACCACATTCGGAGATAGCCGCTTTAGCTTTGTTTCTTGATTATTTACAACACGGTAAAGAACTAAAAACCAGATTTGAGCATGCAGAGTTAGAAATAGTGCCAACGAGGAAAGGTAAAGAGGTAAAAAAGAACGTCAATTAGAAATTATGAAGATACAAGAAGTCAGAGAACAGAGGTTAGAATTATGTTTTCTGTCTTCGATTTCTGATTTCTGGTCTGGTCTTATGTTGATCTTGTGAAATCTCGTGGTTTTTTATTTGCTTTCTGCATTTTGCATTGAGCGGTACTGCTAACCCACTTCCATACCCCCGCCCTCTTCACTTTGCTTCCTCGAAGCAGGCAATCGCTTCAACTCGTCTGGCACTTTCACTCGCAGTATGTTGGTAGAACGAACGTGATAGACTGGGTCTCCACTCATTGGGTCATAATTTTCAGTACGAATAATGCTACTGACCACCGTCTTAAACTTCAATACCGTGCCATCCTCCAGCTTATATTCATTCCAATCCTCTTGCATCGTCTCAAAGTCTACATTCGTCGCTTCTACTTCACTCCCGTTTGGCAAACGCACTTTCATTTTCTTCTCCTTTCTATACTTTGAATTACTTTTACTACTCTATTCTATTCTACTTATCTTAAATCTCAAGAATAAGTAGGTTACATCACTCTTTTTCAAGTACGGTTATGTAGCGGTTTAAACTTTTATGCACCCTATACGTATGCCTTTCGAGGAGCTGGAAACCGTGCTTAGGGTAAATATACAGAAAAGAAGGTGAATTCGAGACAATTACAGCTTTTCTTCCCGTTTTAAGTACACGGTATATTTCATCCAAAGCATCCAGGTACAGCCGTTCCAGAACTACGGAGCGGGATTTGGAAGAGCCCAACCCAGATACAAATGATGACCTGCCATAAGGCATATCCGTTGCAATGGCATCAACGCTATTATCCTTCAATGGTATCTTAGTGGCATCGCTTAAGATTAAATCTCCAGTCAGTCCAAAAAAATTCAGGTTCTCCTTTGCTCCTTTCACCATCTTATCCTGCACGTCTGCACCGATTATCCTTGCTCCTATCATACCTGCTTCTATCAATATCCCTCCAGTGCCACAGAACGGATCGAGAAAAAGCTCTTTATCCTTTACGCCGCTGAGATTGACCAGAGCACGAGCGATTTTCGGTATTATAACGCCCGGCGAGAAAAAAGGTCGTAAATGTGGTTTCTTTTCCTCAAATTGCTTCTTATCCACCGAATGTAAAAGCGCACAGAAAAGACATGGCTGTGCTGTTAACAGGAGAACAAACGTTTTAGTTGGATTCTCAAGGTTCACAGTATACCCCTTTCTTTTTATGCACGCTCCCACCATCGTTGGTAACTCTTGCCTTTTTGAATACAAGCTGCTTTTATGCGTAACCCTGACACGCACTGCAAACGTATGCCCCTTCTTCATAACCGCGTCTAAATCCGCGTTTTCAACGATTTTAAAGATCTCCTTCTCATCCAGCTCGCTCATGCCTTTCACTTCGTAGATATAGTGCGTCATTCCCAATCGCTTTGCTAAGACGTCGAGAAGTTCACTTTCGGGTGGGAGTTGTGCATCAATCACTAATACTCTACCTAAAGTCATCCGTTCCTCGTACGCAACACGCAACGCATCTAAACACGCGAAAACCTCTGCCTTTGGCAGTGTTTCGTGCTCACCCGAGAGTTCAAAAGCAAGTTCCATTTTAAACCTTTTAAAAACAAATAAGCGTTTATGTTACATACATCAATTATTGAAATTAAAGAAGAACACTCAAGAGCAAAGATTAAGAGGGGTAAGAAACGGGAAATGAGGATATAATAAGATGAGAGGGGTTAAAAATGAAACGACAGATAGTAATTGAGGATCTTAGGCATGGAACAGAGCTTTTGAAGAGAGGTTTCGCTTCCTTGCAAAAGGGAGGTGTAATAATGGACGTAACGAGTGCGGAGCAAGCGATAGTGGCGGAGGACGCAGGTGCTATTGCTGTCATGGCATTGCACGCAGTTCCTGCTGATATACGGAAGGCGGGAGGTGTGGCACGAATGGCGGACCCTGCGGTTATCTCAGAAATCATTGATACGGTTACGATACCAGTGATGGCAAAATGTCGTATAGGGCATTTTGTAGAAGCGGAGATACTGGAAGCGCTGGGTGTAGACATGGTAGATGAATCAGAAGTTCTAACTCCGGTGGACACGCATCACGTGGATAAAAGAGGATTTACCGTGCCTTTCGTCTGCGGTGCACGGGAGTTAGGAGAGGCATTGCGGAGAATAGAGGAAGGAGCGGCAATGGTAAGGACGAAAGGGGAAGCAGGAACTGGAGACGTGAAGGAAGCGGTTCGACATATGAAATTGATTATGGGTGATATACGATCGCTCAAGGGTAAGAACGAAGAGGAGCTGAAAGACGTTGCGAAAGAGTTGAAAGTATCTCTTGAGTTGGTGCAGGAGACGGCGGAAATGCAGCGATTGCCAGTAGTGAATTTCGCAGCCGGCGGGGTAGCAACACCTGCGGATGCCGCCCTTATGATGCAGCTTGGAGCAGACGGCGTTTTTGTAGGTTCCGGGGTATTCAAATCAGAAACTCCTTCCAAGATGGCCGTTGCAATTGTGGAAGCGGTGAACAATTATGACGATGCAAAGAAACTGGCAATGCTTTCTAAAGGGTTAGGACTACCGATGAAAGGAATTGAAGTGAGTGCTCTGGCGGAAGAGGAGTTGTTACAGGTGCGGGGATGGTGAACTCGGGGCTTAACTTAGCTTAAATACCGCACAAATTTTATTATCGCTAAAGGAAGGAGATTGAGAGAGCCCGGTTAGTTACTTAGCCCTCGCTTCTTCTCACTGTTATTGGTACAACCCCTTTTTCGAATTCTTCGATAGCTATGTCTATCGGATCTATTTCGTCTGTCTCGATGAGCACGGGAGCACCCATGGCTATCTGCAGTGCTCGTGCACCTATAATGCGTGCTTTTTCGTATTTCGTATATTCCGTTCTTCCTTCTGTCAAGAATATCAACCTTTCCTTTTTATTTACGTATTGTGTGGTGAGAGAATGGGGTTGCTGAGATTTGAACTCAGGTCTCGGCGTCCCGAACGCCGAAGGATAGACCAAGCTACCCTACAACCCCTTCATCTTTATTTACCATTCACTCCTTTATTCATAGGGCGCTATCTCATCTATCAGCTCTGCATGCGCTAAAAGCATCCTCCGGCAGCAATATCGCTTTATCTCCAGCTCGTCCAGCACCTTCCCCGGATTCTCATGCTTTATTCGCTCCTTATACTCATCCCAGACGTCAGATATGACTTTCCCGCACGTATAACATCTGACAGGGATCATTCGACTTCACCGATAAGACTTTTGCCTCTTCGCTCGTGCGCCTTTTGCACCAAACTTCTTTGTCTCCTTCTTCCGCATGTCACTAACCAACAAGCTCCTATCGTATTCCAGATATTTCTCTTTCAGCTCCTCATTCGCAGTCCATTCCACTAATCCACGCGCGATAGCAGTACGAGCTGCCTCTGCCTGCCCTATAAAGCCGCCACCATTCACCGTTACCTCCACATCAATGCTCTCGGTATCAATATCCGGGAACTGGGAAGCGACAAACAAAGGTTCTGCTAACTTTGCCTGTACTACTTCAGGCTCTATTATTTCCAACGGTTTCTTGTTTATTCGTACAACGCCTTTGCCCTCTTTTATCGTTACTCGTGCGACCGCGGTCTTCCGCTTTCCCACCTCATTCACGACTTTCTTTACCTTTGTTTTTGTACCCATCCTAACTTTTCACTCACCTTCCCTACCGTTACGTATTTACGAGACAATCGTTCCGCAGAGGCGCTTTCCACTTTACCCCGCTCTGCCGACTCATATTCATCAGGTATGCTGAGATAAACCTTCAATCGCGAAAACGCATCTCTTCCTTTTGCCTGCTTATAAGGCAGCATGCCCCGTATTGTTCTCTTCACAATTCTATCAGGCATTTTAGGGAAGAAAGGTCCTTGCTCTTTCGACCCTCTATCCTTCTTTGCTTTGTAATCCTTGAATGTTCTTTCTTTAGAACCACTTATAACCACGCGTTCAGCATTAACGATCACGATCTCCGTATCCTTTTCAGTCAGCAACTTCTTCGCTACTGCACTTGCCAATCTTCCCAGGATGAGACCTTCTCCATCTATTATTTCTACGCCCATTGCTCTTTTTCAATAACCTTTTGCTTCTAAAAAGATTTATTAAACGATTATCTTTACACCTGACCCTTTCGGGTTGGTTTTCATCAATTCCTCAATGCTCACGCACTTCCCGGACAAGCTGATCTTCTCATACGCTCTCTTGCTGAAGCCCAACGCTGCAATGGTGACCGGCTTCTCGATCGCACCCGCACTCAGCACCTTACCCGGCACCACGATCGTATCATTTGCCGCGGAATATCGGTTTATCTTGCTCAGATTCACCTCAGCGTAATGCCTTCGCGGCTTCTCTAATCGCTTCGCTATATCCCGCCATAGAGGCGCGCTGCGCTCCCTCGAAATCCGCTTTAAATCTTCTATTAACCGTTCAATCGTCGGATCTGTCTTCTTTCTTCTTCTCATCTTTTCGCTTTCGCCTTCACCTTCTGCCTTTCAAAATTTGGAGATAACTCTTATAGATGATTGACCAATAAAATCCTTCTTCGCGGCACTATGGGTGGACCACGCCGTATGGAGAAGTTACTCCGCAGGATGTATATCGGAATGCCAAAAGCTTTTGCGATACAGGGAATGAATCAGTTAGGTATGTCTGCTTGAGTTACAGGCTCCGTTTTAAGTGTGGCGTATGTGACGTTATATCTCTCGATGAAGTGAAGGAGGAAAGAGCAAAATGCCAATCGTAGAAGTGGATAAGGAATACAATATAGACTATTAAACGCAGAAGTAGCGTATTTACCTTTGCAACAACCGGTTCAACGCATTGATATACGCCTCTACCGAAGCCATCACAATGTCGTCCCGTGCACCCCGTGCCGTCACCACTCTATCACCTTTCTTTACACCCACGATTACCTCTGCAAGTGCATTCGAGCCGCCGGTGATCGCCTCTATCCTGAAATCCTTGAGTTCTATGTCACCGCCGATTTCATCGCCTATTATCTCCTGAACCGCTTTTAGCGCGGCATCTACAGGACCCACACCCATCTGCGCACTTGTGCATTCCTTTCCTCGCACGACCGCTTTCAGCGATGCTGTGGGTATCAAATTATTCCCGGTCATCACCGAGAGCTCTTTGAGCGTTACTACGCGCTCGTGCCGTGCAACTTCGCCCGTTACCACTTCTGCGATGGTAAACAGGTCATCATCAGTGACCTTTTTACCACTTACACTAAGTGCCTTTACCCGTTCGAGTATCTCATCAAGTTGCTCTTTCGGTGGGGACATCCCGATTTCCGATAGTTTCTTCTCGATCGAATGTCTCCCGGTATGCTTTCCAAGCACGATCCGTCTTCTATGCCCCACCATCTCCGGTGTCATTATCCCGGGCTCGAACGTATCGCTCTTCTCTATTACTCCATGTGCATGTATTCCAGATTCATGTGAGAACGCATTCTCACCAACAATAGGCTTGGTTATGGGGATTTGCACACCAGAGAACCGCTCAATCAGCTTTGCCGTCTCGAACAGATATTCTGTCTTTATATTCGTTTTTAGCTTATATATCGCGTTCAAGCTCATTACGGTCTCAACGAGGTCTGCATTTCCTGCTCGTTCACCAAGACCATTCACGGCTACCTGAACTTCCGAAGCACCTGCTTTCACTGCCGCCAAACTGTTCGCTACTGCAAGACCGAAGTCATTATGACAATGTATGCTAATCGGAACGTTTACGGCATGATATATCTCATCTACAAGCGTGAATATGGAAAACGGTTCACTCACGCCCACGGTGTCAGGAACATTTAAAATGTCTGCACCTGCCTCTTCCGCAGTTTTGAATAAGTCAACCAGAAAGTCCTGCCGTGTACGTGTCGCATCCATCGCGGAGAACATACACAAAAACCCATGATCCTTGACGTACTTTGTCATCGCATAGGTCTGCTCTTTTACCGACTCTTCGCTCATCTTCGTCGTGTGGTCACGCTGAATCTTGGAGGAAGGCACAAAGATATGAATCAGATCGACATCGCAATCAATGCAAGCGTCTATATCCTGCGTTAAGACTCGCGCAAGTCCGCATATCTTTGCTGATAGTCCTTCATCACAGATAAGCTTCACCATTTCCATCTCATCTCTCGACGAGATCGGATAGCCTGCTTCTATGATGTCCACACCCAGCTTGTCCAACTGCCTTGCAATCGTTCGCTTCTGCTCGTTAGTAAACGAAATGCCTGGGGTTTGCTCTCCATCTCTCAACGTGGTATCAAAGACTTCTACTATCTCATTACCTGCATTATTACCGTGAATGTCCACTCCTTTCATCTTGTTATGCATCCTCCTTCACGTTTGAAGACAGAAATAAAAACTTAGATTATTAATTAAAGTAAATCCACACCTTATATTTTTATATAGGGTATAGTGGGGGTGAGTTAGAGAATATGGAAAAGAGAAGTGGGATAGTAGGTTTTACGGGGACATTTAGAGAGAGCGTAGGCGATCTAAAAGAAGGTTCCAAGGTGGTGTTTACGGGTTCCGTAGCAGTGTGCACGCCATTTATCGAATTGCTCGCTTACACGGTTAGGGATAAAGGGTTTGATATGTTATACGTGCCGACCGCAAATGCGACAGAGGCAAGGAAGATAACGGAGATAGCGAATATTGGATATAGCGTTGTAGATGAAAAAGGCGATCCGAAAAACCCTGATGTGGTCGTAGTGCTTGGTGGACTAGCGATGCCGAAATTTGGATGCGCACCCGAGGATGTCATCCAGATGATCGAAGCTTTGTCAGGAGAGAAGAAACCTAAGATCATCGGCGTTAGTTTCATGAACATTTTTGAGCGTGCAGGTTGGGATAAGAAGCTAAATTTCGATACGCTGATGGATACCACCATGGAGGTCACTGTTAGATAGATGATATAAATAATGCGCCGACCGGGATTTGGACCCGGGTTATAGGCTTGGCAAGCCTATGTGATACCAGGCTACACTACCGGCGCATTTTTTCTTTTTCTATTCTGTTTCATTCTACGCTATTCTATTATAAACTCTTCTCCATTATTCGGCGCTATTGCTTCGCACCCGTATTTATCCCTTGTCCACGCTGCGAATTCTTCCGTGTGGTCACCATGAACCATAAATACAACTTCCGTGCCATTTCCGCAAAATCGTGATACTATCTTCTTCAATTCGGAATCACCGGCGTGAGCAGAGAAGTCGTAGTACTCAACACCTGCATTCACCTTCACTACCGCCCCATCGACTTCCACACAGCCTTCCTCTACCAACATTCGCCCGTTTGTGCCCTCTATTTGATATCCCGTGAGCAGCACTTTGCTCTTTGGGTCTTCGTGTATCTTCTTCAGGTAATACAGCACAGGTCCACCGTTAAGCATTCCTGCGGTAGTGACAATTACGGAAGGTTCAGAAATGGCTTTCTTACGCCTCTTCGAGTTTACAAACTGCGCATCACCAAACGCATTATTCAGCGCCTCCGCATCTTTTAAGGACGAAGGATGATTCTTAAAGATACTGAAAACGCTCAGGCCCATACCATCCACATAAGGCGTAAGTCCATACGAATGCAGGATCATCACTACCTCCTGTGTCCTACCCACGGCAAAGCACGGCACAATGGCATTACCCCCGGAATTTAAAGTTTCTTTGATAGAGTCTATAAACTCACGCTCCAGTTCCGCCCTATCCCTATGATCCCTGCCATAATAGGTGCTTTCTATAAACAAAATGTCAGATGCCGGGAAATCAGCGGGAGATGCGCTTTCCATTAAACGAGTCGGACCCGTTTTTATGTCCCCCGTGTAAAGCAGGCTCATATCCTCACTCTCTTTTCTTAGATGCACCAATGAACTACCAGGTATGTGTCCTGCATTATGCAATTCAAGCTCATAATCTGAACCGTTTAAGGTGCGTCGCTCGCCATAAGCTATTGTATGAGTATACTCATCCAATTTCATGATGTCTTCTTCCCCGAAAAAGACAAATCCCTGATCTCTTCCTACTTTTATCGTATCTCTTCCCAAAAGCCTGGTTAAATCCCTTGTCACAGGAGTCATATACACCTCAGGCGGCTTAGCTTGGCTCATTAAACTCGGAACCATGCCAGAATGGTCGAGATGCGCATGTGATACAATCACGGAGTCTGGAGAAATACTTCCACTACGTAAAGGTATTTCTGGAGGGTTTGACGGCCTCATACCATAATCAATGATTATCTTATCATCCACCAATACTGCAGAACGTCCTACCTCGTTACAACCACCGAGAAATTTTATTTTCATTTCTATTCAAAAAGTTATGACTGTTCTTCTCCACCTTATGCTGGGGGGAGATTTCTTTCAGTCTTAGTTATTTCCACCCTCCGCACGGGATATATCTTCTTCGTAACCTTATATATGTCCGATGACAGTTTCCCAAGTATTATTTCCTGCAGATAATTATTGAACTCTAAACTACCCGCTCTACTTCTGATTACCTCTTCCATTAACTTTCGTATCTGCCTCATCTGCGCTTCACTTGCTTTTTTTAGTGTGAAACAGGACGATTTTACACGTAGAGTCTCTCCATCCTTTGTCACGACCTCGATATTCGAGTCCACCTTCGAACTCCTCTTCCGCGCTAAACTTCGGAGATAATCGCCATCCACCTTATGCCCTATGAATCGTGTATAAGCGTTAGTGTGGTCAACTTCATGTATTTCAAGCAATAATTTCAAATTTGAATTCTTTATCAGCCTGCCGGTGAGTTCATCTACCGTCATCTCTACCCTTCTCCCCATCAACTTGGATGGATCGTCTGTTACCGTATCCCCGGCTTTTACATCACCAAACATCTTCGGTGCTAATACTGCGTACCATCCTTTCGCTTTCCACTTATCTTTCACTCTTTTCTTCGCCAGTTCTGCTCACGCTCCTTCTTTTTCTTTCGTTTCGTATAAAGAAAATACTAACATAAAAGCCTTACTCATCTACTCTGCTGCTAAGGTAATTCAAAACGGCTTCAAATAGCTTTTTCCCGTCACCGTATGCATCTCCTTTTGTTTTTTCTTTCTCTCTCTCCGTTATCCCGCTTTTAGCTCTTCTTGACCATTCAGAGTCCATGAAAGCATAGAACGCTCTTTCTGGATGCGGCATTAATCCTAATATCGTCCCTTCAGGGTTACATATCCCTGCAATATTATAGAGGGATCCATTTGGATTCCACGGATATGATGCATAATCTCCATCAGGATCAACATAGCGAAAGACTATCTGGTCGTTTTCCTCCAGACGTTGTAAGTACTCCTCCCTCTTTTTCTCGTCAATGAAGAACTTCCCCTCTGCATGCGCGCATGGCATCTTCAGGATGCAACCTTTTTCTATTCCCCGTGTGAAGACACAGTTTCCATTGTTTTCGTGCTTTATAAGTGTTGGACGGCATTCAAAGCGAGCGGAATCGTTCGTTGTCAGGGCAGCCTGCTGCAGCCCAATTTCGTCATGAGCACAAAATCCGGGAAGCAAACCCATCTCAACTAACACCTGGAAGCCATTGCAGATTCCCAATATGGGCTTCCCGTTTTTCATAAAAGCCGCGATTTCTTCTCCTACCGCCCCGTTTATTCGCGCAGCCAGTATCGCACCAGCCCGTATATAATCGCCGGAAGAAAAGCCACCGGGTATCACTAACGCGTCGTAATCCTTTAAGTATCTTCGTTCACGCTCTTTCACTGCTCCGACCAATTGCTTCAGGTGCACAATCTCCGCCGATGCACCCAGTCGCGTAAAAGAGAGAAACGTTTCGTATTCACAATTCGTACCTTCTATCCGTAATATGCATATTTTTATATTTGAATTCATATAACCATTAACACCCCGATTATCGTCTTACTATCCATTATCTCGCCCGTTTTTATCTTTGC
>Ga0114918_10004691_pt1 | contig 11830 bp, 10 predicted proteins | sample LantaG_FD_87015 | JGI IMG/M metagenome (GOLD analysis project Ga0114918, IMG submission 87015) | Deep subsurface microbial communities from Baltic Sea to uncover new lineages of life (NeLLi) - Landsort_02402 metaG | ecosystem: Environmental > Aquatic > Marine > Oceanic > Sediment | place... | reverse complement strand
GAGTATTGTTTGTCCTCAAGACCCTGGCCAAACCTGAAATCCTGCCGCCAAATTCAAGCAGACCCGCAGTTGGTGGTATTGACAACTCTACCTTTAACATATTGCCCGGCCTGAACATGTTATCCGCAGTTTGGAAATATAGGCCGCCGGGACTTACGTTAACTGTGCGGCCAGTGTGGAGTTTCTGCTGGAGCGAACCAAGCTTGCGGCACGATAAATCAAGTTTTGCCGCCAATCGTCTGTACTCTCGCTTTTCAGAGGTACCCATCATACGCCTCCGTGCATCATCGTGCCCATTTTTTTCCGTGAATGCCTATGGTTACGCAAAATCCATACCAAAGCTGGGTATAAGCAAATATCCTATTTTTACTTCTTCAAATCTTTGTCCAGAATAAGGTTAAGCAGAATTGGCGTGCTATATCGACAAACTCTTTGGAAAGAGAGCCTGGCAACGTTTCCGAATAACAACGCCAAATGCTCATTTTGCTGCTTTCAATCCAAGTATCGGCTGGGAAAACAACTCTTTAGTTGCTTGTTCCGTAGTAAGTTACGTTTTTGGCTAAACAGGAAGCCGGTTCAATCCGAAGAAAAGAACCGCAACGTTGCTTTTTTGCAACATCTGTACTTGACAATGTGAAAACAGGCTTTATTATTTGGGCTATGCCAGACGACCGGGAACTACAGTTCGAAAAGCCAGGCGAAACCGAGAGCAGTCAAAAGGCGGGCGGTGAAGGCGACTTGGGTATCGGACTACTCGGCAGAACAATCATCCAATTGCTGCCAATAGGAGTCGTGACCTTCGCTCCGGATTTGAAGGTCACCGGGGCCAACCCTGAGGCAGCGAGGCTTATCGGGTTAGACGATACGATCGATAAATCATTAGCAAAGGGCACCGGCGGCGCGCCTGGAGCGGACTGGGCCAGACAATTAAAATCAGTTGTGTCAAGGGGGAAAACGTGCAGGTTCGACCGTGTAACTTATACATTGAACGGCCAAACAAAACTACTGCGAATCGCCTGCGCGCCGCTAAAGAAAGCAAAAACAAAAAGAATTCTTGGTGGGGCTGTCATCATCGAAGATATAACTGAAAAGGTTAACATCCAAAGACAGTTGGCGGACGTTGAAAAACTTGCTACCGTTGGGAAGCTTGCCTCTAAAGTAGCCCATGAATTGAATAATCCTATGGATGGCATACTGCGATACATCAATCTGGCGTTGAGAATCATCGAGCAGGAGAATCTTGAAAAGCCCAAAGAGTACCTTGCTCAGTGCCGGCAGGGACTTATGAGAATGGTTCGAATAGTAAGTGAGCTGCTGGAGTTTTCGCGCGGCACTTATGCACCATTTGAAGCCGTCAAGATTGAGCAGATTATAGAGGATGCCATAAAAGTGATGGATGCAGGAGCAGAAACTTCGAATATTAAGATACGGCGAAATTATGTGCCTGACATACCAGAAGTCAGAAGCGGCAATCTGTTTCAGGTGTTCTGTAACCTTATAAAGAATGCGGTGGAGGCGATGCCGAACGGTGGGGAACTGGGAATTTCAACGCACCTGACAGGAAATGATACAGCAGTGGTGGAGTTTCGGGATACGGGGGTTGGATTTGCGCCCGAAAACGCCGAGGCCTTATTCGAGCCGTTCTTTACCACAAAAGATAAAGACAAAGGCACAGGATTGGGATTAGCAGTGTGCAAGGACATAGTCGAAAGACATCGCGGGCGAATAACCGCTGAAAATGCCGCGGGAGGGGGAAGCATTTTTACTGTGTATCTGCCTGCTGCAAGTGAAAAATTCGTGAGGGATGAGTGATGAATACGACAGATAAGAACATTCTTGTTGTGGATGATGACAGAATCATATTAGATTCATTGTGCGAGTTCTTGTCGCTCGAAGGGTTTCAAACAAGCGGTGCCGAAACGTTTAAAAGTGCTGTCGCCAAGTTGCAGAAGCAAATCTATAGCCTTGTTATCACGGATGTTAGTTTGCCGGACGGAGACGGCTTTGACTTGTTAGACGTAGTCAGAAAAGACTACCCGCGAACAGTTGTAATTGTGATAACCGGCTATGGGACCATTGAAAGCGCGGTCAAAGCTATTAAGCGGGGCGCCTACGACTACCTTACAAAACCCATCGTTGACGACGACCTGCGTTTAGCCATAGACAGAGCCCTTCAACAACAATCGCTTATGAGCGAAAACGAGAGTCTGCGACTACAGCTTGAACAAAAATATAGTCTGGAAAATATAATCAGCCATGATTACAAGATGGCGAAGATTTTTGACCTGATAGAGGTGGTCGCAGACAGTAAAACGACGGTACTGATGACAGGGCCGTCGGGGACGGGCAAAAGTGTCCTGGCAAGAGTAATGCACCAGCGTTCAAGCCGAAGAAATAAGCCGTTTGTGGAGGTTAGTTGCGGGGCGCTGCCTGAGACACTGCTTGAGAGCGAATTATTCGGCCATGTTAAGGGGGCGTTTACCGGTGCGGTGAGCAATAAGGAGGGGAAGTTTCTGGCGGCGGACAGCGGGACGGTTTTCCTTGACGAAGTTGCCAACGCCTCACCAGCACTTCAGATTAAACTCTTGCGGGTTTTAGAGGACAGGCAGTTTGACCCGGTCGGCAGCAATAAAACCAAGACCGTCGATACACGGATTATACTGGCTTCAAATCGCAATTTGCCTGAGGAAGTCAAGCGAGGCAGATTTCGGGAAGATTTGTATTACCGGATAAATGTGGTGACAATAGACCTGCCGCCTTTGAGCGAGAGAGTGGGGGATGTGCCGCTTTTGGCCAAGCACTTTCTGCGAATTTACTGTGTTCAGCACAATAAAGAAAAGCTGGGTATTACCGATGAGGCACTTGAGTATTTGGAGCGTTATTCCTGGCAGGGCAATGTTCGCGAGCTGGAAAACGTGATTGAACGGGCGGTTCTGCTGAGCAAAGATAAATTCATCGGCCCGGATGACCTGCCAAGCTCAATCAAAGAGCAGCAGAGGAGGCAGGAAACGTACAAGCTAATGAGCTTGAAGGAGGCGATGGCTGAGCCGGAGAAGACTCTGATTCGGCAGGCACTGAAGGCACATCACTGGAACAGACAGGAAACCGCGAAAGCACTTCAGATAAACCGCACAACACTATTTAAGAAGATGAAGCAGTACGGGCTTTATGCCGAGGCTGAGCGATTGGGGCTAACCTGAAATTGATTATTGATTAGTGATGATTGATTATTGGAAAGGTAGAAGATTACCGCAAGCGATAAGGGTATGTACGAGGTTGTAGAAAAGATTTTGTTCGGGGTAAGTTTTATCGCCATCGGTGGGGCGGTGGCGTTGATGTTTTTCTTTATATTCGCCCCGAGTATCCTCGGCTTGAAAACAATACATAAGCAGCTTGAGAAACTTCAGCAACAAGCTGAACTGATGAACGAACAGCTAAAACGGATGGCAGAGAATCTGGAAAAAGGGAAAGAGGGAAATGAGAAGAAACCGTGAGTGCCTGGGACAAATCTGGGTGGGAGCAGGAGATAAGGGGTCAGCGTTTGTGTATTGTTATTCCTGTCACGATGAAAATCAGGCCTATTATTGTTGAGAAAAAGATTTGTTCGCCAACGACGAAATGAATCACGACGATAGAAAGAAAGGGAACCAAATAAATTAAGTTCGCAACATAAGCAGTTGTTTTGGATGACTTTAAGGCTTTGAGCCAAACCAGGAAGGTAATTCCCATTTCAAATAGCCCAATATAAATTGCCCCAAGAATTGCATTGAAGCTCGGAACCTTCGGTTTTGAAAAAAGCAACATTGAGACAAATATGAAGCAGGAGCCGAACGCAAAATTGAGGAATAACCTAACAATTTCGTCGCGCCGGTCTTTTACGTTATAAATCCAGAACAGTGCCCAGATTACCGAACTGCCTACCGCCAAGGATACTCCGGTGACATTGGTAAACCTTAATCCTAAAATGTCACCTCGGGTGGCAATCAAAAGCACGCCGAAAAAGGAAATGATTATTGCAATGATGCTTCTTATTTTGATTTTTTGGCTGAGCAAAGGAATTGAGAGTAAAACGAGCATTATCGGCCAGGTGAAATTCAGTGCGAGGGCCTGCTGAGCGGGAAGTATTGAGTATGCTTTGAAGAGGACAAGGTAATAAAGGAAAGGATTAAGAAAACCTAATAGTGCAGAATGGAAATAATCTTTTTTAGACAGTGTCCTGAGTGAACTGAGTTTTTTAAGAAACGATAGAGAGCAAAAGAGAAAAATGGTCGATACAATCGAGGCGTAGAACAAAAGAGGCAAAACATCTGAAAAACGTAAAGAGATTTTGAACGCAGATGCGACGGTAGACCATAACAGAACCGCAGCAATAGCACAAAAATAGGCTTTTCTTTGTTTTACCATAGCTTAGGTGCACGATTGTGATTAGTGGTTTTTCCGATTTCTCCAAGCTACCAGTTTTGCTGATAAAACACAACGATCGGCGTGAGATGGGAGAAGATAGCGTTTAGGATGGATTCCTGCCTTTGCGGAATGACAACCCCGTGCAGTGTAGATAGCTAAATATGAGATTGCCGTCCGCCACTGGCGGACTTCGCTCAGGATGATAAACAAAGAAGAGCGGTGGCACCTTCAGAGATGGCAAAAGAGAAAAAAGGGCGGTGCTTACGATGGCGAGGGAGCGGGTTGGGCGGTGACAACTCGGTTTCGTCCGGTGTGCTTGGCTTCGTAGAGGGCGGTATCGGCTCGCTGCAATATGTTTTCTGCGGACTCTTCAGGCGAGCCGGACCATTCTGCAACTCCGCAGCTTATCGTTCCTGAGCGGACCTTGGGAATCGAGATGGTTTTGACCTGGCGTCGCAGTCTCTCTAATAGTACTGTGGCCTCGTTTAGTTTTGTTTCGGGCATTAAGAGCACGAATTCGTCGCCGCCGTAGCGTGCGATTATTATGTCGGTCATTCGCACATTGTGGCGCATAATTTTCGCCAACTGTCGGAGCATCCTGTCGCCGCCGGCGTGGCCTGCGCTGTCGTTGATTTCCTTGAAGTTGTCTACGTCCACAATGGCGATAGAAAGACCGTGCTTGTACCGAAGCGCTCGTGAGTACTCGACCTTTAAGACCTGGTCAAGGACCCGGCGTGTACCAACACCGGTTAATGTGTCTATTTCGCTGTCACGTCGGGCTTTCTGGTAGTTCTGGTACAGCTTAGCGCTGGTCAGGTTGGCATTGAGGACTTCCTGCAGGAGTGAAGCCTTGTACAGCCGTAATTCCTCCGGGCCGATAGAGGATGGATGAAGCCGGCACATACAAAGGAAACCACACCTGCTTATCGTACTGCCGTCGCGGTCGTCGAATTGTTCCTGTATGCTAAGTGGAATGATGAGTCTGGATGCTTGACCGGCGGGCGTCTTGCACTTCTTGCAGGCTTCATTACAGTTTTCGCCAGAGATAATTTGCCCGTTTCCGGATAATTTTCTCATTTTCTCCGGACTGAGTAACTTTTCTTGCGAAAGGGGGCAGGCTTTTCGATAAATCATCGGAGGCGAAGAACCTTTTTGGGCAAAGCAAAGTACAGCCTGGTCTGCATCAAAGCTTTTGGGGACTTCGTTAATGGCTAATTCAATAACATCGTCAAAATCCAGACTCTTTAATCCGGCGGAGAGCATTGCAAGCTGCTCAGCGGCGTTCTTCATAGCCTTGTTGCTGCGTAACTGGTAAGCTATGACGTCCCGGCTGGAGACCATACCTGTCGGGACGCCATTTTCAACGATGGGAACATGGCGTATTTTGTGTTCAGCCATAAGCTGTTCGACGGTTGCAATTGGCGTGTCGATGGTGCAGGAAATTGCTTCTGTCGTCATTATGTGCTTTACGAGTACTTTGTCCGGTGGCAGGGACCTTGTCAGTATTTTCGCGAGCATATCACGTTCGGTGAGCACACCTGTAAACTTATCCTGCGAGTCAAAGACCACGAGGCAGCCCACCTGGTTATCGGTCATTTTCCTGGCCGCCTCTGCGGCGGTGGCGCTTTCTTCGATGGCCAAGAGCTTAGCTGGCTGTTTTAGAACCTGCTCAATGTCTTTAACTGTGGGTGTCAACACGGCCCTATCCTTTATAGACAGTATGCTTTCTGAACATTACTTTTATCGGATAAGATTGAGTATTAGTTGCCGAAAACTTTTTTTTGACGGGCTTTTTTTTGTAGAAAAATAGCATTTGGGATATGAGCTTGCCGAATACGGTTCAGCGGCGCCACTCGGCCTTGCGGACCATCAACGGCGGCATCTGCTGAGGTTTAACTCTTCGGCTGCCCGGCTTCACGCAGCTTTTATTGCTCGGATACCAGCGAACGTTAAACAGCTTGATGTTCAGGGGTAATTTGTTTTTTTTCAATTTGCCGAACATCGCTTAATCTCTTCTGTACACAACACGACAACGGTTCAGACCCTACCCCTCCTCCTATCGACTAATTTATCAGGTGACTTTAAATGGCGGATAATGGATAGAAAGAGAAAACTGAATACTATACGCTGCGAACTGGTATTCCACGTTCGGCCAGGTACTCTTTCATTTGCCTTATAGAGTATGTCCCAAAGTGTGCGATTGAGGCCACAAGAACGGCGTCTGCACCTGCCTCAACGATGGCCTGGTATAAGTGTTCGAGTGTCCCGGCTCCTCCGGATGCGATTACAGGAAGATTTACCGCATCGGCTATCGCTTTGGTCATTGGGATATCGTATCCGTCCTGGGTGCCATCAGCGTCCATACTTGTGGGTAGAATTGCTCCGGCCCCCAAGTCTTCGACCTTCTTTGCCCACTCAACCGCGTCAATGCCTGCGCCGGCTGTGCCGCCTTTGACCATAACTTCGAAGCCGGAGGGCAAATCAGAATTAGTGCGTGTGTCTATTGCAATTGTGATTTTTTCGCTGCTGAATTCTTTTGCCGCCTCTTTGACTAAATCTGGATTGCGAACGGCGGCGGTGTTGATTGACACTTTCGATACGCCCATATCCAACAACTCTTGGATTGCCTGGCAGCTTGCGATTCCTCCGCCGACGGTGAGCGGTACGTCCGGCGACATTGCCTCGACCGTTCTTTTTACGGCATCGAGAAATGTTTTTCTGCCTTTGATGGTGGCGGTGATGTCCAGAAATACAAGCTCATCCGCGCCAGCTTTGCAGTAGGCGGCGGCGTTTTCGGCAGGGTCGCCTACGTCTTTTAAGTTAACAAAGTTAATGCCTTTGACCAATCGGCCGTCTTTTGTATCCAGACAGGGAATAATTCTTCTGTAGTCCATACACTTTTTCTCCTGACATAGTTAAGTATTCGCCGAAATTTTGATTTCACGATCCCGCAAAAAGTATATCAGATGCTGCTGAGGCGGTCGAGCAAATGTTTCTGAAAATAACAAGCGTTCTATCTGATGTTCTGCCAGTCGACCGGTTGCCTATCGAGTTCGAGCAGTTCGGCCTGGTTGATAAGCCATTTGTCTTGCTCTTTTTGCAGACTTACTTTTACTTTCGCCAGCATTATTCGTTTGTAGCTTTGATAGACGTAGCTTCGCTTGTCGAACACTATGCGAACGGTGAAAGTTGCCTCTGCAGTTGTCCTTGATGGTGATACAACTATTTCCACGATTCTTTTTATGTTTTTCTCAATCAAAGGTTCCGAGAGGGTTCTCCTGCAGTGACGCATTAGAGCTGTTTTTGTTCTGTGGGATGAATCGCTGTAATTCTCGGAAATAATCGGCTCGATTGCATCCGGGTTTTCTTCTTCGACGGCTTTCACCCCTGTGGCGATTACTGCGTTGATTTTCTCTAAGTCGGTTTCAACCAGCGCGTCCAATCCGAAAGCGGCGGCAGCGAGAAAGGCAGGCAGCGCCAACTGCCACCAATGCCGTTTTTCCGGGAAAATCCCGCGGAACATTAGTAAGACCGGCAGGGCAACAATAGCTACAATCAGTAAACCCCAGGGTCGTTCAAAAACATCAAACATTTTTTCTCGCTTGTTTGTACTGCAAACTACGGAGTCAATAATTGTCCTGCCATTTTATCTGTTGGAGCTGACGGGTCTTATCGTGGTTGGTCATATCAGAGGCCAGTGCTGTTACGGTTATATAGCCTTCTGCCAGAGAGGTTGTATCGGTGGGGCTTTGTTCGTCGCGGTATTGGCCGCCGGCTAATTTAAAAACAGTTCGTCCCTGCTCGTCTTCGGCGGCAATGAAATGTTCGTGAAGGCCCTCTGTTGATTGGGGCACGACTTTCACACCTTTCGGCTCACCTTTTGATAATTGGGGTATGTTGATGTTTATGACCTCCCCGCTTTTAACCGGCATCAATTTTTTGAGGATTTTCGCGCAGTACTCGGCGGCCTTTTCGAAATTCATTTGCTCCTCGGCAGCAAGGCTCATAGCAACCGAGGGGATTTTTAAGAACGCGGCCTCCATCGCAGCGGCAACAGTGCCGGAGTAGTAAACGTTTATTCCTACATTTGCACCGTTGTTGATACCTGCAACGACCAAGTCTATTGGTCCCTCGCGTAGCTGCATAACAGCGAGCTTAACGCAATCGGCCGGCGAGCCCTGCACACTGAAACCCGTGAATTGGCCGCTAATATCAACTTTGTTGCACACTAAAGGCTGAGAGAATGTTACGCTGTGGCTGGTTCCGGAGCGGCTGTCCGCCGGGGCGACTACTGTTACGTCTCCGATTTTTACAAGCTGTTTGTATATTGCCGCTAAGCCGGGTGCGAAAATGCCATCGTCGTTTGTTAATAATATCTGCATATATTTGTCTCCAGGAACCAATTGTAGCTGCTTGCGGAAGCTGTGTCAATCGAGGAAGGCGGTAGATGCGTCCCCCCGTTCTTGCTTTTGCCTGCCCCCGCGTCTCCCGACGCGAGGCGGGGCGGCGGGCAAGAAAGCACGGGGGGCAAATCGCGTGCGAATCTTCTTGAAAAGTAAGACGGTATGTTATAAACTGCGTTCAACGAGTGCATTAAGAAGGAGCGTAAGTTATGAAAAAGATTTTAGCGGTAATTGTGCTTGTTGCTATAGCCGTTGTTTTCGTTGTGATTGGTCTTGTACGGAAAGGCAAAATCGCATCTGAGCGTCGCATTGCGGTGATTCCCAAAGCTACAACGCATTTTTTCTGGCAATCGGTCCGTGCGGGAGCGGAGAAGGCAGGCGCCGAGGCAGGGGTCGAAATCTTCTGGAACGGGCCGGAACGCGAGAGCGACCGGGAAAAACAAATCCAAATCGTTGAGGATTTTATCGCGCTGAAAGTTTCGGGCATTGTTCTTGCGCCGAACGACAGCAAGGCACTGGTGCCATCGGTGGAAAAAATATTTGCCAGGAACATACCGTGCGCAATTATTGATTCCGGTATCGATACGGATAAGTACGTTTGCTTTGCTGCGACTGACAACTATCAAGGTGGCGTGATTGCGGCCAAGCGGATGGGTGAGATTCTGGCTGGCAGGGGTAAGATAATTGTTGTCAAGTATATGCCGGGTTCAGCCTCGACAATGAATCGCGAAAACGGCTTTATCGATACCATCAGGAAAGAGTTTCCCAAAATTGAAATCGTGGATGCTCAATATGGAAAAGATACTCGTGAGACGGCGTTACAGGCCACCGAGGATATGCTGACAAGACACGCTGAGCTCGATGGACTTTATGCCTGTAATGCGTCTACTTCGGCTGGAGCCCTGCGGGCACTGGAAAGTCAGGGGCGGGCAGTCAAAATAAAGATGGTTGGTTTTGACGCAGATGAGATGCTCGTAGACGGGCTTAAGGCGGGTGTTATTGATTCTCTTGTGGTGCAGAATCCCTACAGGATGGGCTATGAAGGCGTCAAAGCTGTGATCGCTAAACTTGACGGCAAAGTAGTGCCCAAGCATATCGATACGGGAGTTGAGCTGGTAACAAGAGAGCGTTTGGACGAACCTGAAATTAAGGCTTTGCTTGACCTGCAATGACATCTGTCAACCAGAAAGATAAATCCGTGGGCGGCGATGTCGCTTTGCGGATGAGAGACATATCGAAACGGTTTGGTCCCGTTCAGGCACTTTTGGATGTTAGTTTCGCTGTTCGAGCCGGCACGGCGCACGCACTTGTGGGCGAAAACGGTGCGGGCAAGTCAACACTTGTGAAAATTTTGGCGGGCGTTTATCAGCCAGACAGCGGGACGATTGAAATCCACCAGCAGCGTTACGCATTTGACAAGCCGGAGCAGGCCCTGGCGGCCGGTGTATCGATGATTTATCAGGATTTGAACCTGGCTGAACACCTGACCGTGGCCGAAAATGTCTTTCTCGGCAACGAACCAAGAGGGTATCTGCCGTTCACCATTGACCGCAAAGCGATGGTGAAGAAAACGGAAGAGTTAGCCAAAAGTTTCAATTTTGATATTGACCCGACTGCGGTTGTTTCGGAATTGTCCGCGGGGGATTGTCAGATAGTTGAGATTATAAAGGCTCTCGCGCGCAAGGTTTCGATTATTATTATGGATGAGCCGACGTCGTCGCTGTCTGAAACCGAGGTCGAGAGGCTTTTTGAGATAGTTAGACGGCTGCGGAAAAAAGGTATTGCAATCATTTACATCTCCCATCGGCTGGAAGAGATAATCGGCCTGGCTGACGAGGTAACAGTTTTACGCGATGGCAAGGTCGTTCATTGCGAATCGGCTGCGAAGCTGGATATTGCGCAAATTGTCCGCTATATGGTTGGTCGTGAGCTGAAAGAATTCTTTCCTGTCCGAGATGTTAAAATCGGTGATGTTCGGGTGAAGGTGGATAATCTTTCGTCGGACAGGGGGATAAGCGACATTTCTTTCGATATTTGTGCGGGTGAGATTGTTGGAATGGCAGGGCTTGTCGGTGCCGGCCGAACAGAAATTGCGCGAGCCATTTTTGGTGTTGATGAGAAAACTTCCGGTTCAATTGTGCTCGATAACGAAGAGTTGCTAATCAGTTGCCCCACCGATGCGATATCATACGGGATTGCTTTCCTGACTGAAGACCGCAAACGTACCGGCTTGTGTCTGGAACTTCCGTGTAGCTGGAATGTTACGCTGCCGAACCTTGTCGCAATGGGGATGAAGAAAATAATCAGGCCTGCAGAGGAAAACAGAATCGTGGAAAAGATTGGGTCGCAGATTGCGATTAAATGGTTGGGGCCCGAGGCTCCGGTCAGGTCTTTGTCCGGCGGGAATCAGCAAAAACTCTTAATCGCGCGCTGGCTGTTAGCGGAGTCGAAGTTTTTGATTTTTGACGAGCCGACACGAGGTATCGATGTCGGAGCGAAAAAGGAAGTGTATACGCTTCTTAACAAGCTTGCCGAGGAGGGTAAGGTCATACTGTTTATATCGTCGGAACTTCCTGAGCTGTTGGGGATTTCGGACCGGATTTTGGTGATGCGTCGAGGGCGACTTGTGGGAAATTTGATGACCAAAGAAACCACACAGGAGGAAGTTATGCACTTAGCGGCTGTGGAGGAAAACTAAATGAACAAATTGCTAAGACAGTTTTTGCCCTTTGTGAGTCTAATACTGATAATTTGTATTCTGTCGGTTTTAGAACCGGATGCGTTCCTGAGGAAGAGTAACTTCCTGAATGTGCTGCGCCGCTTAAGTGTAAACGGTATCATCGCCGTTGGTATGACTTCGATTATCATATCCGCGGGGATAGACCTTTCCGTAGGGTCAATGCTTGCTCTTTGCGGTATGGTGGGGGCATATACGATGATTGCTGTGGGCGGGGCGGACCCACAGGGAGGCGCTCTTGTTGTCGGAACAATTGTGGGAGTTATTGCGGGCATTGTCTGCGGTT
>Ga0114918_10004690_pt1 | contig 11831 bp, 15 predicted proteins | sample LantaG_FD_87015 | JGI IMG/M metagenome (GOLD analysis project Ga0114918, IMG submission 87015) | Deep subsurface microbial communities from Baltic Sea to uncover new lineages of life (NeLLi) - Landsort_02402 metaG | ecosystem: Environmental > Aquatic > Marine > Oceanic > Sediment | place... | reverse complement strand
TAGGGTTAAAGGCTACGGTATTAGCAGGGTCAACTGACCCATCATAATACCTAATACCGTCAACTGTAGGAGCAGCCGAAGGTGTTCCGACCTTGCCATTCGTAAAATACAGTCTGTTAGAGCCTCCTCCAGATTGCCAATTAGCCGAACAAATATAATCACCTTCTCCTCCACTTGCTATGTTTGCCGCATCGAGTTGAACAAACACATTTGTTGCTGTATCAAACCGATAAGCTCTATTTGTGTTAAATGCTAAAGTTGACTTTGTTCCTTCCGGTTCAATATATCTTCTTATTCCCATTACTCTGTCTGTGGCGGGTACAGAAAGAGCTGAGGTACCCGCTCCTGCATATGCTACTAATCCCGAAGTGTTGATTCCGATTGTAAATGTAGTAGCACCGGTTACAACAATGGTAAAAATCTTATTGTTTAGAGAGATCATTCCCGTTATAGCATCTAAATAAATATTGTCTCCGGTTGCATAGCCATGGGGTGCCGCTGTCGTTACTTCACCTAAAACCGCTTGAGTAATTGCGTTTATAACTACCGTTGCACCCATTGGCACTAACGCACCAAAAGACCTATATCCTTCTCTTTTCTGTAGATATCCATGTTTTATATGGATGTTATCTATTTCCCTAAACGAGTCAGGTGGAGCTAGCCAAGGCTCTAGATCGGTATCTAATCCAGTTTGAAAGGGAGCAATAAGTTGTCCTTGCAAGCTCATATTTGCCTCTATTTTCCAATCGCTGTATAATAAACGTTCATACCGGCATTTGATGATTTTATAGAAAAACCGGCAACTACTACTGTTCCATTAACTACAACAGCAGTTCTTGTTCCTGTATCTGTAATTGGAGTTACTGTGATTGAATAGCAGGCTGTTGTAAAAGCTGACTCAAACAGCTCTGCTTTAGCAACGCTCCCAGTTGAGGCTATTGTTCCCCAATTCATTTTAAAGCCATTGGGAAGCAATATATGCCCCTTAACAGCGAATGTTGTTGTTCCGCCGGTTAATTGTGTTATCGTTGAATCAGGATCAATTGTATAAGCTTGTGGTTTACCGGCTCCGTCTTGCTTAGAATATAGAATAACTGTATCTGCTAGTGCCGTTGGATCATTAGCCACTCCCAATGCTGTTCTATCGGCTAAATTCAGTGCTTCCGGTATAAAAGTAGCATCTGCTGACTCTATAGCGTCCCAATTAGGTCTTATTACAGTTCCTAAATTTCTTAGTTTTGTTGTATCCGTTGGTTTACTTTTATCCCAAGCCATTTACTTCTCCTTAAAAATTAGGCATAGCCCTTACGTTTAGCAAGTCTTGTTCGGTTCTTGTTAAAATTAATGAAATCTGCTCTTTATGCAGTGCTGTCGTCTCAGAATAAGCATCGTTCTCTCCATAATCAGAAAAGATGCCTAATGAAGTGCCATATGCTAAACAAGGCCCCCATTCATCCAATTCAGGCCTGTCTGTAGCTTCTGTTAGAGCCGTTACAATTTGATAGGCTTTCATTTTGATTTTATATATCTGATCGGGAATGGGAGATAGTTGGAATTGATTAGCAAAATATAGAAGAGCTTCTGATCTATTTGGTTGGAATTGAACATAATTTAAATAAATTAACTGTCCACTAGCAGGGGCTACGTTAAATGTTGCAGAAACCGCTCCCGTATCATAGTTGATAGTTGCAGTTCCACCTAAAGATCCCGTTATATCTACATCTGCCGTTGTCCACGTTGTTGTAATATCTTCAAATACTTCGCTGTTATCGGAAAGCGTTAGTGTACCCGGATATAGCGGATAGCTTAATAGAGTAGTTGCAAATGTAACCGTAACACCATCACCAGTCCAAGGGTTGGTAAAGTTATATTGAAGCGGGTTTTCCGCTTCAAATCTGGCTGGATCTTGGTACCAAATCATAGATAAACCGTTAAGCATAGCCGGTGGTTCATAGTTGGTATAAGTAGTATCCGGTACGGCATATGTTGCTTGGTTAGGAGTTGTTAAAAACTCATAATGCACCAACTTTTGCTCAAGTTTAACTTCCGCCGGAAACCTTAACTGGTAATAGTCATTTAACCTTTCACCAATCTCAACATTACTCATATCTTCTTCAGAAAACCGACCTGTTACTTGTCTTATCTTTTGTACTATCTTTGATTTATCCCACATTGCCACTTTATTCTCCGTATACCTGTCTCATCTGAAACCTTTGGTCTTTACCGATTAATTTTTTAGTTAATCCACCCATGCCATCCGGTCGCCAGTCCCATATAGGCTTAGTTCGTGACTCAACCCATTGAGCTATAAACCTTGGAAGCTTGTATTTGCCTCCATGGAATAATATAAAATTATGACTGTTTTTTACATTGCCATAGGGAAACCTATGACAAAGACCCGGTTCTTCTAAATTAGAAAACTCAAATTCACATACTTCACGAAGGAATTTTTCTTCCTTTTCATTCTTTGGTTGCTTTAAAATAAACGGCAACTTTTGAAGTTTTTCTACTTTTATTTCTTGATGTTTTATTTCACTCATTTTTGTCTCGCGTAAATAAAAGGGAGGAGGAACTAAGCCTCCAACCCCTTGTGGTTCTTATTTGCAGTCTTTAAACTACTACGTTCTCACCATGTGCAACCGCTACCATGACATCGTCATCAGTACCAACCGGATCAATTCCAATTGTGATTCCTCCGATTGCTAAGTTTTGGATTGGCACCGGTACTCCATCGGTGTCAGTTACTCTTGTAACTTTACCGCCTGAAACATAGACGCTATATCCAGTTACAGAGGTGTCTTCTACCAAAGTAATTGTAGTTGCTGTAACAGAAGCTACGGTGAACGTATTGTTCAAACTAGCATCTCCTGTTAAATCATCAGCTAACTCACATACTTTTACGGTGTCGCCAGCTGCAAAACCAAAGGTAGCTGTGTCATTGACAGTCAAAACCCCCGGTGCTGCGTTGGTAAAACCAGATATGGTTGCACCAACTGCTGTTGATTGTGCTAACGGTGTAAATCCATTAGTGGTTGTGTACGACCCATCTTCTACTAAGATATAGGACGCATCCGGCATAGATGAGTTCCAGTACTTCTGCCACCCATCTGTTAAATTTGTTACGGTAATTTCACTTACTGTAAAACCTATAGACTCATTTCGAACAACTGCTGTTGCGGGGTTAGTCCATCCCGAAACTTTCATTTGTGACATAACTACTCCTTAACTATGTGTTGCCATTATGTTGAGCATAAAAGCGTCATTTAATATTCTTGCTACGAATGGGTGTTGCCAGCCAACCGTTCCCCTTTGATGCAGTGGATTTGTTGATCCTCCTGATCCTAGTGGTTCTATATAGAAATCTCCTGTTTCTGATTTCAGATTCACTACGGCATATGCCTCCCGCCCGACCACAATATTATTGTAGACCGGTGTTGCAGCAGCACTCACGCTACCTGCTGAGGTGTATAGCCATCTTATATTGGACGTGCTGCCCCATTCCGCATCCAACACTGTTTGTTGTGCCGGATAGTTGCTTGTGCTCTGGAATCCGGCTACGGCTTCCAAATCGTCAAGCAAATTAGTGTCCATAAATCCCCAAAAACTTGGTCGAACCGGTACTGTCCCTAGACCTGTAGAGGCTGTTACGACCCTAGAAATCATTTTAGCTTCGTTTCCTAGCAAAGTTTTTATGCTTGCATCTAGGTCCGTTTTTGTTAATTCACTCGGAGTTTCTCCGTTAATTCCGTTACTGCATTGATGTACGGATGTTGTACTTGCCAAAACATCACGAGTGACCTCGTCAATTGTTTGAGCCAAATTTTGTGAAAGTAAAATTGAAGCTTCATTGAGAACCCGGTCCTCTACAGTAAGCTGGACTTGATTTGTAATCGTGCAAAAATTTCCGTAAAAAGACACTCTAGCCTTAATGTCTGTAGCTGATAGAGGCGCTCCGGGAGGAGTACGACCATCCACTAAAGGAATAGGCACAGTGTCAAGTTTTGAATATCTTCGAAATACAATAGTATCCCCATTTTTTTCGGGAAGAACACGTTTCTGAGCGAACTTTGTATGAATCAGCGTTGGATATGCTGTCATCAAAAGTAAGCGATCATAGTATTCCCGAACGGCTGGAGAAAGCACCGCAGTTGTTGTCATTGTCATAAAAAACTCCTAGTTTTTTACCCCAGATTTTGGTTAACCATCTGTTCAAACTCGCTGTCTGACATATCCTTGTATCTTTTGGCTTGCGAAATTGGAGAAGTTGATCCCATGCTCGATAAACTAGTCGCTTTCTGCGAGTTTGCAACTATGCGTTGTGCGTCAGCAGATCGTTTTGTCTTCTTGTTCTCGCTCCGATAGGCATCGGAATTTTTAGCCAAGTAATATGCAAGTTCATAGTCATTAGAGTTTGTTAATGTGGTTCTAAGATCTGGATTTTGTTTCAATAAATCGGGTAAATATTTTGTGATGACTTCTTGATAGTCTGGATTTTTTTGGGCCATCTTAAGTTCTTCAATCGTCATCTTGAATTTGTTTGTTATGTTTCTAGTGAGCTTTTTAAACTCTCCGATCGTCATAACATCCCCATCCTCCAACCCTTCGAAATCATCTTTCTTGGCTGGTTGAGATTGTCTAACTTGGTTTAACACCAAATGATCCTTTATCATTCGAAGTTCATCTTCCATCAATTGTCTTTTCGACCTTTCAGATTGCAGTGCAGAAAGAGGTACACTTTGCTCTTGTTGAGCATCGTCACTCGCTGCTTGCTCTGGTTGATCTTGATTAGTTTCAACTGAGGATGGAACGGCGGCTTCCATAGATTCATCGCCCGAAACGTTATTTTCTTCTGTCATCGCGTAAAGCTCCTTAACTTCGCCCGTTTTGGCTCCTAGTGGTTCTTAGGGTGGCTAGCCAGTGTCGGCGGCACTTATTTTGTTATGTATGCTCCCGGTATTGAAATGGTTTCTACGATCACTTCATTACAGGGTTTTGCCCCTAAAATTTGTAAAGCATCAAAGTCAAATGGTCGTTGAGGCATATTAATTTCCCATTAGATAGTTCCTTTATGGTTATCAACTTCACCTATAATCATTCCCACTTGTGGTTGTGGCTTTGTTTTGTATGCTTTTATATGTTTCACTAACGTTGGAAGTCCATCGACAGCAATTTTGGACGGTCTAGCGAATACAACGATCCAATACAGGTCTGTTTCTGTTTTATTAGCAGAAATAATTGCTTGTATTTGCTTGTTGTCGTCTTCAATAATTGCGTTACGTGTTTCTCCGGTTTCTTGAACCATAAATTGTTTCCTTTAAATACTATTCGGTAGTGCCTGTGAGGGATAACCCTTACTGCCTGCTGAATATGGTTGTATTTTTCCTACATCATATTTTTCAGAATTGGTTTTAATAGACTTAACAGGTGAAGCCTGCTTGTTGTCCGTAAGACCAAATCCTTTAGATTTGTTCACGCTTTTCATTTAACCCTCCAAAGGTTGTTGTTGCCCACCGGGGACACCCTGTCCCTCTGTAGATTGCTGTTGTGGAAATGCTGCGTTCATTTTTTCAGATTCAGCCGCAACAGTGACATCTTCTGCTTTATTTTCTTGTTCGCTGATTTTGTTCATAGCGTCCATCATTTGAACTACCTGCATCAGTTTTACGACTCTATCGTCATCCATAGACTCAAGTTCTTTCATTGTCCTAGCTTTATCTAATGACGCTTGTGCTCGATTTTGAATTGCCTCAGAAACACGCTCGTCTTCCAATCCCATATTTGCAACGCCCCTAGTAAAGTCCTCTTTGGCACTTGCAACGTTTTTAATAGATGTTGATTTGTTAAGTTCAAGTTGAGATTGCAGAATTTGTTGTTGTATCTGCTGTTCTTGTTGGGCTTTTTCTTGTTGTGCTTTTTGATTCTGTTCGATTTCTTGGTTGAACTCTGATTTGCCTTGTAATGGTGCTGCTTTTGCTAGCATTGCAGGAGTTACTACACTGCTTTGCGCTCCACCGGTCAGTTGATAGAGATCTATAAGCTGTCTAAAGTATATCTGTCTTTGATCGTCAGTTAAGACACCCTCTTGAACGGTTACGTCATATTTAAGCGAATCAGGTTCAAAGAATTGAGGGCTTATCTTTTGGTTCAGAATTCTTTCTATTTTCTCCGGTTTCCATGTCTGAATTATTTTTAGAGCTTTTTTAGATATTAACTTTTGGGCATAGCGAAGGTTGTCAAATATATCTTGAAGGTTGACAACAGAGGCGCTCTGTCTTATCATCATCATAAGACCGGATTCTTGAGCGTTTTCAGTTTGCCCAAAAGAGGCATCGTTTACGCCGGCTATATTCATTATGTCTTGGTCGAATTGCTTTTGAAGCTCAAACATACCCTGAGGTAATTGAGCAGGTTGGAGTCTTTCAATATCCCCCGGTTCCGCACCCTCTTCTTTCCAAATAACTTTGCCTTGAGAGGTCTGAAATAAAGATCTTGGGTTGAGAACGGCTGATTTCTTAGCCAACCATCCGGAATTTACACTTGAATCCGCAATATCTACTAGTTGTGATCGGCGTTTATTTGCTTCACTTTGTGGGTCAATTTGAGGTCTAACAAGCGATTGAACTTTTAGTGCCCATGAGTCCGACTCCGGCTCGAACGTCGACATAACGGGCACGAATGGATATTCATTTAGCCCAAATCTGTTTTTTTCAGTCCGCATCAGTTGGTCGTTAACAATGCTATGACATTCAACATACCGCTTAGGACGTTGCACTACCTTTAATTGAGGATATTGACCTACAAAGAAATTTAACCCGGCTTTGTCGCCTTCCCATTCGGTAAATTCACCCGTTTCTTCATCGAGAAGCATCGGAACGTTTTCCCAACCCAGCTTGTAATATTCATTATAAGATACGAAATCTTCGCCGTTTGGTTGCCGTTGATATGGAAGCCATGTAAACTTATCGTCCCTTGACCGCCCCTGCTTAGCAAGTAATTTTATATCTTTTTGTTGCCCCGGCAAAAGAGAACAGGCTTGGTTTACGGATAGATATTTTCTCTTAATTACGTTGGAACAATCACTAAAATCTAATTGTGTGAAATAGGGTGAAGTAATGAAGCCGTTATATGGAGTTCTTCCAAATTTAATATCCCCGTTTATTGGGTCGTCTCTATAATCTACCCAAATATCTAGTAAGTTAAACCCTGTTTTTAAGGCACCACCAAAAGCCTCGGAGATAAATTTATATCCGTCTCCATAATTAAGGGCATAAAGAAGCAGTTGAGTTCTTTGGTCGGAAGATAATTGATCGGAATTTTCAACAGGAATAACAACGGAGCTCAATCGATGCTTGCGCTGATAACCGCTAACCAGATTTATGTTTCTTCTAATAAAGTTAAAAACTAAGGCGTTTCTGCCCTCTTCGTATAACTTCTGCTTTTCCTGTTCATTCCACTGATCTCCCAAAAACTGCCTCAAATCATTAGCAGCTAATGGGTAAAAGGGATTCCAAGCATAGAAATTTTCTAAATACTGCTCATCGTATTCACGAACAATAGAATCATCGCTCATTATTTGTCCTCGCGTACTTCGACTCTACCTATTGCTAGGGCGGTTCAGAGTCTTTTAAATAAAAGGGACGGAAGTGCTAGCAACACAAAACGACGTGTCTTTCCTACAATGTAACGTTTTAGGTTACAGAGATTCCCTTTGGTTTTATTTTTTGAATTCCTGTCGTTCGTCTCCTGTAATCGGAGTTAGATCAAGATTATAGCCTGATTTATTTTCAATAAAATCTTCTACAACCTCTTCAGCAAGATTATCTGGAAATTTCGTTTGCCAATCATAGATGTGACTACATCCCGGCATTAAAACGGCTAATAAAAAAAGCAACCTATGCATGATTTCTTCCTTTGTTACCTTATTATAACATAAATTTGAATTATTTTCAATTATACTTTTTACAGTACATACGCTCTAGATTGTCTGCATCTTCGGCGGTAAATTCAGGTCTTAGATTAAGTTTAAAGAAATGCGTAAATAGTTGATACCTAATGCTATCCATGCAATTTTTGACAAGGAAACCTTCAGCAAAATATTCATGCTCATCTTCTACATGAAGGTTATATACTTTTTGCTTTTGCAGTATTTTTTCTTGCACAAGAGGTTGAACAGAATTTTCTGTCTTTAGCATTGAATTCTTTGAACTCTTTGTTACAAAATTGGCATTTAAATACTGTGAACTTTCTTTCGACTGGATTATTTTTCCAATATGATTTTCTTGCACAAGATCTTGAACAACATGTGCTTTTTGAGAATTTGTTGACGGTAAACTGTTTATCACAGAATATACATATTCTAAGTTCATCATCAAGGTGATTATTTCTTCGCCACTTAGATTTACATGAATTGCTACAAAATTCTTGGTGTTTTGTATTTCCTGTGAATTCTTTTGAGCATTGCTTGCATATTTTTGGATATTTAATTCCTCTATGCCATGGCAATGAATTTTTGACATGTTCTTTGTGCCATTCTCTTCCTTCTTCTGACCTATGCCATTCTTTTGTAAGAGATCTAATTCTATCCATGTTTTCTCTTCTAGCTTCTTTTTTATCTTCTGAAATATTGTTAGCATGTTCGGATAAATGTTTAGAAGCTGATATACATTCGAGATTACTAATGTCATTGTTGTTGGTATCGTTGTCTTTGTGGTGAATATGGCATTTTTTGGGAATTTCTCCATTATGGAATTTCCAAACGTCTCTATGAAGATATCCAAATCCTCTGAGAGCTGCTTCTTTGTGAGCTCTATAATATTTTCTGTCGCTATCATTTTTAGCTCTTGAATAACGTCTATATTTGATTCCATTAAACTCGATGATGTCTTCCAAGGGAATACCTCTAAATCAGTAATTAATATATCTGATTGTATCAGATCTTGGATCTCTTTCCAACCATTATTTAATGTATAAAAGCTATGGTCTGGTGTGCATGTTATTTTTTTGTTGTATAGAGTAAACTCGCTGCATTCTCTTTCATTTTCAAATATATCAATTACTTTTTTATAACCACTTCTTGTAAGGACTTTCTCTCCCTTATTAACTCGATAGATTCTTTTTATTCCTGACTCGACTGTAATCATAGTATTTTTATCAAAGCAATGGTCAAACTTTTTAACCGGCTTATCTTCGCCCCTTTCAGAGGCCTTTGAATCCCAAAGATAGTTAGAAAATTCTTTGATTGTTTCAACGCAATTAGAGCAAACTTTGAGAGTGCCATTCGTAAGAAGCTGCCCCACAAACCTTATGCCGGGCAATACATCATTTTCGGCATCCGTTACATTGTAGATGCCGTTTCTCTTTAGCTCTTGCTTAAAAGACGCAGCAGATGGATCAATGTAAATCCGCTTTACATTGTAACCTCTAATAAATTCGATCAGATCAAGTGAATAATCATAGTCGGACTTTTGTCTTAGCTCTTTTTTTGAGTCATAATAGTATTCTTTTTCTATCCACATATTTGGGTAACTACCCGAGTTATAGCCGATTAGAGTAAAAACACAAGGATTCGTAGTCCCATAATCGATACCTACAATATAGTAGTCGGCTTGAGCTAGGGGCATAGGTATAACATGAATTTCTTCATCAAAAAAATCATACACCGCACCGTCGGCAACAACCCATTCGCCTAAGATATAGCGTTTGTACCATAGGCCTTGATATTCTGCTGATAAATCGGCAATATACTTCTCGGAAAGAGTTGGATTATCTCTTATATTGTACGAAAAAACTTTTAGATCAAGCTCATGTTCTCTATCAATAAAGCCTGTTTTAAACCAATGATATGGTGAATCGGGGTTGGTGGAACAAAATAATTTCGCCCCCGGTATAGAAAGCCTCGACAAGAGCATTTTAAAGAAGTTCTCGGGCAACAAAGACACCTCATCGAGCAAAGCACCTGCAAATTCAGAGCCTCTAATTTTAGCCTCGGCTCTATCATCATTAGCACCAATGACATACATCGTTCGGCCATATAAACAAACCTCACCCTTTCCGATAAAATATTGAACCGCATTTCCTATTAAATCCTGTAAAGGGGAAATGATGTTTCTTTTAATGGTTTTGTCTGTTCTACCACAAATAACCAAAGGCTTTTGTTTGGGTGCATTTTTACAAAAATCAAGCCACCTAACAAGAGCTATAAAAGATTTGCCGGCTCTAACAGGCCCTTCAAATATGTTAATTCTAGCGGTAGAATCTTGATAGGATTCAATTTGCTTATTACTTAACTTCTCTAGCATTTTATCGTATCTTATCTAGCAGGTATGTAACCATACAAGACAGCCCATTCAAAAGTTTTAATAAATAGTCCTCGAATATCTCAGTGCTTTTAAAGGTTTCATAAACAGTTAGAATTAATATACAATTCCAAATAGTCTTAATCATTATTGTTCACTGCCGGTCACCTGTGCAAGCTCTACTCTTTTTCTGTCGGCATGAGACATCAGCATTTTGTAAAACGAATCAGTATTTCCGATAAATTTTGCTAAAATATTTATGATATCTAGCGGTGTCAATGCTTCTTCAGATTTCTGGGCTTCTTCCATTTTTTTCTTAATCTTGTTCGCTAACCATTGTTTGTGTATTTTTTCACCCCACTTTTTAGCTTCCTCAATAGTATCGAATGTAGACCCATAAGCTTTTCCACCTCGTGTTACTACTTGCCTATATTTAACGGTTCCGTCATTTAGTGTTATTATTTTAGTACTTCCCATCTTCATAATTGTTCTCCTTTATTGTTGTTTTCCTTTTGTTAATATCTCAAAAGCCGTCTTTACTTATACAAACTCAAAACCACCAACCCATAAATAATTATAAACATATAGATCGATGCAAATAATATTCTTTCTTTAATCATAAAATAGATAAATGGCGCAAAAACAATACCCATTAATAGAGTCATTGCCACTAAACATACAAGACCGGTTAACAGTGCATCTGCCATGAATTGTCCTTTATTTCTTGCGGTATTTCAGAATCTAATGCGAACATTCCATAAATAACTTCATTTTTTGAACATTCTCTAAATAAATATTTAACCAATTCTTCTAATTGACGTTGCATATCTTCTTTCATTAATACTCCCTATCCTCTTCAAGGTGCCTTTGATCTGTCCAATCCCAATCGCTTGTATGGCACAGATTGCCCTCTTCATTGCAAAAGTCACACGTTCCATAATGCCATGTTGCTGAATGATAAGTTGGTGCTGTTGCATTTAGTTTAAATGCACAATATCTACATATATAGCCGGGTTGCATCCCTTCTTCGCCCTCTACCAGTCCAAACTCTGTATATAAAGAATAAAAAGGGTCGTCTTCTTCAGCCATCGAAGCCCATAGATTTTTATATAGATTGAGACCATTACGGTGATCGTTTACAATTACCGTTAATATCCATTCAAGAGCATCAATTAAAGGGCGTTTGTTATTAAGATACATAGTAATAATGGTGGCTAATTCACATTGTATTTCTTCGGAGATGCAAATTTCATCAATTGTTAGTTTTGTCTTGTCACATTCACATTCTAAGCAATGCTCGCCACATTTTTCACATTCGCCGCTCATCCAATATATCCCCTCAATTCAAAACTAAAATAGAAAGCCACAGCAAACATAACTGTTGTAACTACAAGAGCGATAAAGGCTTTATTCTCATTGTCTTCTAATGCCATCCCCATTCCTATAATGTTTAAAAATAGAAAAATGCCTAATATGCACTGAATATATATTAATTTACCCACCATCGTTTACCTCTGTTGTTTCATTTACTTCTTT